>Ga0114949_10000168_pt1 | contig 30606 bp, 27 predicted proteins | sample N074metaG_FD_83505 | JGI IMG/M metagenome (GOLD analysis project Ga0114949, IMG submission 83505) | Deep subsurface microbial communities from Kermadec Trench to uncover new lineages of life (NeLLi) - N074 metaG | ecosystem: Environmental > Aquatic > Marine > Ocean trench > Sediment | place...
CGACGGGGCAGGAGGGGTCCGCATCAGTGTTTGTGGCCGGCCGCTATGGGATTCATCCCCAGACACTGCGGACCTGGGAACGGGAATGCCTGTTGACCCCGTCCCGATCTCCTGGAAACACCCGTCTCTACGGTGATCGCGACCTCAGGCGACTGGAAGTGATTCTCCACCTCACCAAGGATCTGGGCGTGAATCTCGCAGGTGTTGAGGTCATCCTGGATATGCGGAAACGGCTCAAGGACTCCCGTCGCGAGATCGCGGCGCTGGCTCAAGCCCTGAGGGAGAATCTCTCCGGTCGGATTCCCGCAGCAGACGGGGCCCTGGCGCCTCTCACCCACGTCGACCTGAAGCGGGCCGCCCGGGATCTCTGACCTCTCTCCCGGTGGTGGACAATGGAGCAGCCTGCTGTATACTGCGCCTCCGCAGTACCCGAGGATCCAGGGCGCCTGCCAGTCCATCCAAGATATGAACGAATCAACCAGCAAGAGCAACAGAGAGCGTTCATCGGAGACGCTGAAGCAGTATCTACACGAGATCTCCAAGCTCGGGCGGATCACGGCCGACGAAGAGAAGGATCTGGGCAGGAGCATCGCCCGCGGTGATCGCAAGGCGTTGCGGCACCTGGTGGAAGCCAACCTCCGGTTCGTGGTGTCCTTCGCCAAGCGTTACCGCGGCTGCGGATTATCGTTTCTGGACTTGATCAACGAGGGCAATATCGGCCTCATCGAGGCGGCCAAGCGCTTTGACCCGGACAAGAAGGTGAAGTTCATCACCTATGCGGTATGGTGGGTGCGACAATCGATCATCCACGCTCTCTCGGACCATAGTGGCGCCTTCCGACTGCCTCAGAAGCAGGCCAACCTGCTTTACCGCATCAAGAAAGCCAAGTCGCAACTGGCGCTGGAACTCAAGCGGACACCGGATCTGGATGAGATCGCCCGCTGCGTGGATGTCAGCGTGGAGGATGTCACGGTGCTGCTGCAGGTCTCCGAGGAGAACGTCTCCCTGACCACCATCATCGATCAGGAGCACGATTTCCATCTGGCCGACAAGCTGGAACAGAACCAGATCCCGGCAGCCGATGAAGAGCTCATCAAGTCATCCATGAAGAACCTGCTCTATGGAGCTCTGACGGAACTGGACGAGAAGGAAGAGATCATCGTGAAGCTGCGCTTCGGGCTGGGCGACCAGGCGCCCAAGACCTTGAAGGAGATCGGGGAAATGCTCGGCCTCTCTCGTGAACGCATCCGCCAGATCGAGGTCCAGGCCCTGCAGAAACTGAGCCGTTCGCAGCGCTCCACTCACCTGCGCAGCTACCTGAACTGATTCGGACCGCCTTGTGAGTGCCCGGGTCGTTTGATAGACTGGCCCAGGAATTGCATACCACCTCACCAGCCGGATCGCCCATGCCCCTTCAGACCCGAAGATGTGAGATCTGCGGTGGCTCGGGTTTCACCGTCCGCCAGGTCAACGGCTACGACTGTGCCACGACCTGCAGTTGCCGGCGCCAGGGACACATGGATCGCAAGCTGGCCGCGGCGCGCTTACCACCCCGTTACGACCATTGCCAGCTTGAGAACTATGAGATCCATCACGCGACCCAGATGGAGGCACGGCAGCGCGCCGTCGATTTTGTGGCGTCCTACCCACCGGCCGCACCGACGGGCCTCCTGTTCAGCGGACCCTGCGGTGTGGGCAAGACCCATCTGGCGGCGGGGATCCTGAGGAACCTCATTCAGCAGAAGGGCGTGGATGGACACTTCGTTGATTTTCGCGAACTCCTGAAGAACATCCAGGACACCTACCGACCCAGCCATCCGTTGTCCCCCTCCCAGATCGTGCGCCCGATCCTGGAGGTGGAACTTCTGGTCCTGGATGACCTGGGTGCCGCCAAGATGACCGATTGGGTTCGGGACACCCTGGGCCACATCATCAGCCATCGCTACAATCAGGAACGGATCACCATCTTCACCACCCACTTCAGGGATGGCGAGGCCGCCGCCGGTACCCTGGACGTTGCACCTGAGACTCTGGCCGTGCGCATCGGCACCTCGTTACGCTCACGGCTGGATGAAATGTGTCGCGTGGTCCCCATGGAGGGTCACGACTACCGGCGCAGTTTTCTGCGCGCCGCTGACCGCTGGTAGGAAACCTTCTTGCCCGGAGAGTTCATGAGCGACAACCGTACAGTCATTCTCAGTGGCGCCCGCACTCCTATGGCCGAGTACAACGGCAGTCTCGCCGGCGTGTCCGAGATTGAGCTGGGCGCTCATGCCGCCCGCCATGCCCTCAAGAGGGCCGGAATAGCCGGCGACGAGGTGGACCATACGGTGATGGGCAACGCCATGCAGACGTCTTCCAACGCCATCTATGGGGCCCGACACGTGGGTTTGAAGGCCGGCGTGCCGGTGGATCGTCCTGCACTCACGGTGAACCGGATCTGCGGCTCAGGGATTCAGTCGGTCATCAGCGCGGACCACCTCATTCGCCTTGGAGAAGCCGAGGTGGTGCTGGCCGGAGGCATGGAAAATATGTCTCAGGCACCCTATGTTCTGCGCGGCGCACGCGCGGGCTGGGCGAACCTGGGCACAGGCCGCATGGAGGACTCCCTGCTGGCAGGCCTCACCGATAACTTCTGTGGTTTTTCCATGGCTGCTACCGCCGAGAACCTGGCCCGGGAGATGGATATCGATCGCCGGGACATGGATACGTTCGCCGCGCTCTCCCAGGAGCGCGCGCAGGACTTTCATGAATCAGGCCGGGCTGCCGAAGAAATCGTTCCCTACGAGGTGCCCAACCGGCGGGGCCCTCTCGTGATCGAGGCAGATGATCACATGCGCCCGGGTACCACCGTGGGGATGCTCAGCCGGCTCAAACCTGCCTTCCAGAAGGACGGATCCGTCACCGCCGGCAATGCCTCAGGAATCGTCGATGGCGCCGCTGCCCTGGTCTTATGCAGCGGCCGGCGCGCCGCCCGTCATACCGGCACGCCCCTTGGACGTGTGCTGGCCCATGCGGTGGTCGGCGTGGAACCGCGCATCATGGGTATCGGTCCCGTCCCGGCCATCCAGGCCGTTCTGGCCCGGGCAGGCATGACCCTGGGGCAGATCGATCTCTTCGAGATCAATGAGGCCTTCGCGGCCCAGTACCTGGCCGTGGAAAAGTCCCTGGATCTTGATCGGGACAGGGTCAATGTCAACGGCGGCGCCATCGCTCTCGGTCATCCCCTGGGCGCCACAGGAACCCGCCTGATCCTGACCCTGCTCATGGAACTCCGCCGCCGCCAGCTGTCATATGGCATCGCGTCGGCCTGTATCGGTGGTGGCCAGGGGATTGCCATCCTGGTCGAGAGTATCCACTGACACCGACGAGGAAAATAATGAAGAACCTTCATGGCAACCGCCGGTTGAACGGCACGTGAACCCGGAACGACCGTTCATCGATTCCCGAATCATCAGGGGCCGCTCCGGCAGGTGCGCCCGGCAGGGGAGAACCCATGGACACGCATAACATTCTGTACGAGGTGAAAGATCGCATGGCCGTCATGACCGTGAACCGGCCTGACAAGCTGAATGCTCTGAACGCCCGGACCATCGAGGAAATCCTGGAAATAGCCGGACAGGCGGCCGCAGACGATGCGGTGGGTGCCCTGATCATCACCGGCGCCGGCGACAAGGCATTCGTAGCCGGCGCGGATATCCGTGAACTGGCCCGCCAGACGCCGGTGGAAGGGCAGGCGACTTCTGGTCGAGGACAGGCGGCCTTCCTGGCGCTGGAGGCCATGGACAAGCCCGTCATCGCGGCCATCAATGGATTTGCCCTGGGCGGCGGCCTGGAGCTGGCTCTGGCCTGCCACCTGCGAGTGGCGGCGGCCAATGCGGTCATGGGACTACCGGAAGTCGGTCTGGGCATCATTCCCGGGTACGGCGGCACTCAGCGTCTGACCCGCCTGGTGGGCCGCGGCCATGCCCTGGAGATGATTCTCACCGGCCGCAAGGTCAAAGCCGACGAAGCCGCCCGCATGGGCCTGGTGAACCGCGTTGTACCGGAAGGTGAGGCACTGGCAGGAGCCCGGGAGATGGCCGGTAAAATCCTGGCCCAGGGCCCCCTGGCCGTCGCCTTCGCCCTGCGGGCGGTTCGCCACGGCATGGAGATGTCTCTGGCCGGCGGCCTGGCCTACGAAGCAGGGCTCTTCGGCCTGATTTCGGGAACCGAGGACAAGAAAGAAGGGATGACTGCTTTCCTGGAAAAGCGCAAGCCGGATTTCAGGGGACGCTGAAAGATGGATGCAACCATGGAAGATCCGGCTTGAAACATATCCGGACAACCCGTGCCCTGATTCTGGCTTTCCTGGCCATCTTCGCCATGGTCATCGCGGGCATGATCTGGCGGTCCTCCCCTCGAGAGCGTGTGACTCCCGCGGCCCATCCTGTCCCGGCCGCGCCGCCAAAGATGGCCGTCGAGGGGACGGTGGAATCAGCTGCCAGCACCTTCAGCTTCACCGAAGAGCGGGGGGGGCATATCGTGACCCGCCTGCGCGCCGGTCGCATGCTCGGCATGGAAGGCGGCAGCCGCGTCCTCAGCAATTTCATCATCGAGTTCCACCCCGAACCGGAGGCGCACCCCGATCGTATGGCCCGGATCAGGAGTGATGCCGGCAAGTTTGATACGGCACGCCAGGAAGTCGCGCTGCAGGGAAATGTGCGGATCCGCATGGCCTCCGGCGAAGAACTGGCGACAGAGAGCCTGTTGTACAACCTGAAAACTCGCAGCGTGCAGACAGAAGGCCCGGTCCGGTTCCGCTTGGAAGGCACATCCGGAACAGCGGTGGGCATGACCGCCCATCTGGCCACGGAGGAAGTGACCCTCCACCACGACGTCCGCCTGGCAGGTGAAAAAGGGGCTGATGGTGAGGAGATGGTGATAACCGCCGGCCAGTTGAACTATGACGGTCTCCGGGGGCGCAGCGATCTCCTTGGAGGCGTCTCCCTGTCCGGTGCATGGGGCAGTTTCACCGGCAGCCATCTCGTTTTTCAGGAGTCCGGGGATGGAAGTGTGGCCAGCAGCAGCGAACCGGGTGAACTGATCCTTGTTGGGGGCGACCCCGAGGATGCGTTCAGCCTGACTGCCGGCGCCTGGCACTTCGAGTTCGACAGCAACCGCCGGGTCCGCCTGGTCCTGGCCACCGGCCATGCTCTCCTGCGCCCCATGGTACTGGTATCCGGCAAGGTGATGAAGAGCCTGGCAGCGCCAGGCATCCGCCTGGAACCGGCTGCTGGTGAGCGTCGGTACCACACACTGCATGCTTTTTCATCCACCACCGAACCGGTCAGGGCCAGTCTCGCCTCGGACATCCTCGGGGAAGTCACCGCTGAGCGCCTGGACCTTGTCGCCGGGCGGAAAGAGGGGGACTGGGCAAGCTTCTCTGGAAATGTTCAGGCTCGGGGGCCTGGCCGCACCGCCAGAGGGGCCATCCTGCTTGCGAGGGGAGATGGCACCATTCTTCTCTCCGGAGACGAGCAGAATCCCGCGCGTATTGTCGAGGCGCGGCGTTCTCTGGCCGCCGCGAAAATCCAATATGACGGAGACGGTGGCGGGCGCGCCGATGGGAACGTCCACCTGACCGGGATGGCGACATCTCAGGGCCTACGCCTGGCCGCCGTGGCGGACAAGGCGGAGTTCTCCGCAGGAAACGGCATCCTTCGCCTGGAAGGAACGGTTCGGGCCTGGCAGGGGAATGACACCCTGCAGGCAGACTGGGTCGAGCTGAACCAGCCCACCGGTTTACTGCGTGCCGGCGGCGGGGTCATCACCTCGCTGGGGTCCAGGGAACCGGGAAGCGGCCGTGACAACACGACGGCCAGGACCCGCGTGAAATCCCAGGATCTGGTCTGGGAAAGGGCGCTCAACAAGGCCCGGTTTTCTGGCCATGTTCTGCTCACCCGGGAAGGCATGCTGCTGCAGGCCGCGGTTCTGGACATGCGCACCAGCGACGAAACAGGCACCGCCTTTGCCGCCACAGGGGAGGTTCGCCTGCAGGACCAGGAGTGGTCTGGAACAGCGGACAGACTCACCTATGACGGACGTGGCGATCTCTACCATCTCGAATCGGATGATGGCCTGGCGACGGTGATCTCCCTCGCCTCCGGCAGCATGCTGCAGGGCGCTCATCTCAGTGTGGATCCGGAGAGCGGCACGGCCCAGGTGGAGAGCCTTCCCGGCGGCAGGATCATCATGCGCTCACGCGGCGCCATCGCCGGGATCCGCCCATGAAAGGAAGACTGTCCACGGAAGGCCTCATGAAGACCTACCGCAGGCGACAGGTGGTCAATGGCATTTCCCTGCATATCGAACGCGGCGAGGTCGTGGGCCTGCTGGGGCCCAACGGAGCCGGCAAGACCACCCTGTTTCATATGGTGCTGGGTCTGGTGAGGCCGGATGGCGGCCAGGTTCTTCTGGACGGGAAGGACATCAGCGATCTTCCCATGTACCGGCGTGCCCGGCTGGGCGTTGGCTATCTGCCCCAGGAATCCTCTGTCTTTCGCAAGATGAGTGTCGCTGACAACCTGAGAGCCGTTCTGCAGATGCAGGGCTTTGGATCCGCCGACGTCGCCCGGCGCACCGAGACGCTTCTGGATGAGTTCCAGATCGCCCACCTGGCCTCAAACCGTGCGGACACTCTTTCCGGCGGGGAGCGTCGCCGCCTGGAAATTGCCCGGGCCCTGACGGTGGATCCATCCTTCATTCTTCTGGATGAGCCCTTTGCCGGCATCGACCCCAAGAGCCGGTCCGACATTCAGGCCATCATCGGCCACCTCCGAGATCGGGATATCGGCGTCTTGATCACGGATCACAACGTGAGGGAAACGTTGCAGATCACCGATCGTGCATATATAATCCATGAGGGCGCCATTCTTGAAAGCGGCAGTCCCCAGGAGTTGACCGCAAACATTCATGTTCGCCGAATCTATCTGGGCGAGGATTTTACTCTTCGTTGAAGCGGTCCTGAGTCTGGATTCCAGTACGTGGCACTAGAACAAAAACTCTCACTGAAGCTCTCTCAGCGGCTCATCATGACGCCGGCCCTGCAGCAGGCCATCAAGCTGCTGCAAATGTCCACCCTGGAGTTACGCGAAGAGATCGCCACCGAACTCCAGGAGAATCCTGCCCTGGAAGAATCCCTGGAGCAGGACGGGAACGAAGCGGTGGAACAGCCGCCCACCTTGACGGCCGATGGGAATGCTGAACAAACCAGCCCCGGCGAAAACGACAGTGACAACAAGGAGCGCGATTCGCTCTCCGAAATCGACCTGGAGTACATGCTCCAGAACTACTACGACGGCGGTGCCACCACACCCCGGGGCAGCTACGAGGCCAGGGGCGATGATCGGTTGTGGGAGACCAACCTGACCCGCGCTCCTGATCTGAGCGATCACCTTCTGGAACAATTGACTCTGGCTCTCACCGGACCGGTGGATGAGGAAATTGGCAGAGCCATCATCGGCAACCTGGATTCCCACGGCTATCTGCAGGCCAGTCTGGAAGAGCTGGTGGCCATGAGTGACCATGACCCTGCGGATATCCAGCGCGTTCACGATGTTGTTCAGGGGTTCGATCCGGCCGGCGTGGGCGCCCGGAATCTCCGTGAATGCCTTCTCCTCCAGCTTCGCCGGCTGGATCTTGAAGACACACCCGCCGCGACCATGGTCAGAGACCACCTTGACCTGCTGCAGGTGCGCCACTATGAGGAGCTGGCCCGCTGCCTGGAGCTGACACCTGCCCAGTTGCGCGAACAACTGGAGATCCTGCGGCGCCTGGATCCGCACCCGGGAGATCGATTCACCCCTGGAACGGCCCAGACGGTGATTCCCGACGTCATGGTGATCAAGCTGGGAGATGAGTATCAGGTCGTTCTCAATGACGACGGATTCCCGCGCTTGCGGGTGAGCCGTTACTGTCGCACCATCCTCAAGGGAGGTGCAGGCGCATCCAAGGACGACCGCGAATTCGTGCGCCAGAAACTCAACGCCGCTGTGCGCCTCATCAAGAGCATCGAAGAACGCCAGCGCACGATCTACAAGGTGGCCTGCAGCATCGTTCGCCAGCAGCGCCCTTTCCTGGATCATGGGATCAACTCCATTCGCCCTCTGGTCTTGCGCGATGTGGCCGAGGACGTGGGTGTCCATGAGTCCACCGTCAGTCGTGTTGTCAATAACAAGTACATGCACACGCCCAACGGTATCTTCGAAATGAGATTTTTCTTCCATTCCGGTCTCACCAACCTGAGTGGGGAAGATATTTCCTCCCTGACCGTGAAGGAGTCCATACGCAACATCGTGGACGAAGAAGACAGCCGCCACCCTCTCTCTGATTCAGCCATCGCCAAGCTACTCATGCAGCAGGAGCAAATCCCCATCGCCCGGCGCACCGTGGCCAAGTACCGCGAGGAACTCCGGATCCCCGCTTCAACTCTGCGCCGGCGCTCTGTCTTTGGTTGTTGAGTGAACACATCTGTGGAGGCCTCATGACCATTCGCTTCACCTGCCGCCAGACACGGCTGACACCGGCCCTGCGTCAGTTCGCCGAAGAAAAACTGTCCCGGCTGCAACGCTACGTGGATGCCGACAGCGAAATGCACATGGTTCTCTCGGTGGAAAAGCATCGTCATCAGGCCGAGATGACCATCAACTCCGCGCGGCGTCTCTTCACGGGCACGGCCATCACCGATGACCTCTACACCGCCATCGCCCTGGTCCTGGAAAAATTGGAGAAACAGTTGCGCAGGGACAAACGCCGGCGCACGGATCGCCGGCGCCGGGAGACGCATGAGATCCGCAGGGTGGCCGAATCCACCGCCTCCCGGGAGAATGGCCGCGGGAGAAAAGACCCCCCGCCACGCATATTGCGTGAGAAGGTGCAACTCCGCTCCATGTCGGCAGAAACGGCGGCGGACCATGTGGACGAATCCCAGCAGGATTTCCTCGTCTTCCGGAACTCGGAATCCGAGCAGATCAGCGTCATCTACCGGCGGCCGGACGGGCGCCTGGGGTTGATCGAGGATTAGCCTCCCGGCACCTCTCCTCCCGGCCCGGGCCATTGACACGTTCGGCAGGAAAGCCGGCACAGGATGAGGGCCGGCATCGACTCATGCAGGCCCTCTCAGGACGGCCCATATCCTTGACGGACATGGACTTCCGTTGATACACTTTGTCGTCTCCGGAGGGTGATGCCCCGGTTCAGGATGGGGGTATCGCGGAGCCGGTCAGGTTTCCCTTTGCCTCACCACAACTCTGGCATCACGATGACCCGGCATCATGTTGCACCCGTTCAGCGAGAAGAAAAGAACGCCCCATGGATTTTCGACTCACCGAGGAACAACGTCTGATCCGCGACATGGTGCGGGAGTTCGCTCGCGAGGAGATCGCTCCACAGGCCGCGGAAATCGACCGCACCCGAGAGTTTCCCCGCGATACTTTTCGCAAATGCGCGGATCTGAACCTCACCGGCATGATGGTCCCCGAGGAGTGGGGCGGGACGGGGCTGGACAGCGTCTCCTATGTCATCGCGGTGGAGGAGTTGTCGCGCGCCTGCGCCACAACCGGCGTGATCATCTCCGTCAACAACTCCCTGTATTGCGACCCGGTGCAGCGCTACGGCACCGACGCCCAGAAGGAACGCTGGCTCAAGCCGTTTGCCCTGGGCGAAAAAATCGGCTGCTATTGCCTCACCGAGCCCCACGCAGGGTCCGACGCCGCTTCTCTTCGCACCCTGGCGGTACGGGAGGGGGACACCTGGGTTCTCAACGGGAGCAAAGTTTTTGTCACCAATGGGATCGCCGCCGACTGCGCCATCGTCTTTGCCAACACCGACCGCGACAAGGGTAATCGGGGGCTCACCGCTTTCCTGGTGGACAGGGACACACCCGGCTACAGCATCGGTAAACACGAGACCAAGATGGGCATCACGGCCTCCGGTTCGGTCGAGATTGTCCTCGACCATGTCCGCCTCAGTGATGAACACCGCCTGGGCGCCGAAGGCGAGGGATTCAAGGTCGCCATGTCCACCCTTGACGGCGGGCGCATCGGCATCGCCGCCCAGGCTGTGGGCATCGCCCAGTCGGCCCTGGACCATTCTCTCTCCTATGCCCGTGAGCGGAAGGCATTCGGGAAACCCATCGCCGAGCTGCAGGCAATTCAGTTCAAGCTGGCCAACATGGCCGTGGCTGTGGAAGCATCCCGCATGCTGACCTACCGCGCGGCTGTGGCCAAGGACAGCGGCCGACGCTTCAGCCAGGAATCGGCCATGGCCAAGCTCATGGCGTCGGAAGCCTGTGTGGCCGCCACCAGGGAGGCAGTGCAGATCTACGGCGGTTACGGTTATATCAATGAATACCCGGTGGAGAGGCTCTACCGGGATGCCAAGATCACCGAGATTTACGAAGGCACGTCCGAGATCCAGCGCGTTGTGATCGCCGCGGGGCTGCTCAAGGGAGAGTAAGGGCATGGACTTCCGCCTCAACGATGAGCAGGAGATGCTCCGCCGGATGGTGGCCGATTTTGCCGACCAGATCCTGGCGCCCGAAGTCATGAAACGGGATCGGGAAGGAACCTTTCCCCATGCCGAGATAGCCCACGCCGGCGAACTTGGACTCCTGGGAATGATCGTGCCCGAAGAGTGGGGCGGCGCCGGCCTTGACACCGTCTCCTACGCTGTCGCCCTCATGGAGATCGCACGGGTCTGCCCCTCCAGCGCGGTCACCCTCTCTGTGAGCAACTCCGTCTGTGCCTATCCGATCTGGCGGTACGGCAACGATGAGCAGAAGGAACGGTACCTGCGTCCGCTGGCCACCGGCAAGATCATCGGCGGATTCTGTCTGACCGAAGCCCAGGCAGGCTCCGACGCCACCAACCAGAAAACACGCGCTGTGCGCCAGGGGGACCATTACGTTCTCAACGGCACCAAGGTCTGGGTGACCAACGCCCATGTGGGCAAGGTCTTCATCGTCATGGCGGTGACCGATCCCCAGGCCGCCCGCGGCGGCATCTCGGCCTTCATCGTCACCCCGGATATGCCCGGATTCAGTTTTTCGGCCAAAGAAGAAAAAATGGGGCTGCGCGCATCATGCACTTCCTCGGTGGTTCTGGACGACTGCCTGGTGCCTGTGGCCAACCTGCTGGGTCACGAAGGTGACGGCATGCGCATTCCCCTCAATGCCCTGGACGGTGGCCGCATTGGGATCGCGGCCCAGTCGGTGGGCATTGCTGTGGGGGCCCATGAGGAGGCGGTGAAATACGCCCTTGAGCGCACCGCCTTCGGCAAGCCCATTGCCCAACATCAGGCCATCGCCTTTCAAATTGCCGACTGCGCCACTGAAATCGACGCCGCCCGCCTCCTGACCTTGAGGGCCGCGTCCCGGCGGGATGAGGACCACGACCGGGCCGGGCCCGAAGCCGCCATGGCCAAGCTCTACGCCTCCGAGATGTGCAACCGGGTCGCCTACAAGGCCGTCCAGATCCACGGCGGCTATGGCTATTCCCGGGACTACGCCGTGGAGCGCTTCTATCGGGATGCGCGGGTGACCAGTCTGTATGAAGGCACCTCGGAAGTCCAGCGTATCGTCATCTCGCGGGCTGTACTGGCCGGCTGAACGGAGAAGCTCCCCGAATGTCCAAGACCGTCAAAAAGCAGCCACCGAAGACACACCGCAAGGGTGAGCGTGACCTGCGCTTCACCACCATCTCGGATATGCCCATCGAGGCCCTCTACGGTCCCGGCGACCCGCCGGATTTCAACCCGGACCGGAACCTGGGACAACCGGGCCAGTATCCCTTCACGAGAGGCATCCACGAGAACATGTACCGTGGACGGGTCTGGACCATGCGTCAGTTCGCCGGGTTCGGGACCGCCAGCGACACCAATAACCGGTACAAGTATCTCCTGGAGCACGGCACCACCGGGTTGTCCGTGGCCTTCGATCTGCCCACTCTCATGGGTGTGGATTCGGACCACCCCCTGGCCCTGGGGGAGGTAGGCAAGGAAGGAGTCGCCATCGACACCCTCGCCGACATGGAAACTCTGTTCGTCGGGATCCCTCTGGAGCAGATTTCCACCTCCATGACCATCAACGCGCCGGCCTCGGTCATCTTCGCCATGTACCTGGCGGTGGCCGAGAAGCAGGGTGCGTCGCTGAGCAGCCTGCGTGGAACCCTGCAGAACGACATCTTCAAGGAATTCATCGCGCAGAAGGAATGGATTTACCCGCCGCGGCCCCACCTGCGCCTGATCACCGATCTCATGGGATTCTGCTGCGACCAGGTACCCCAGTGGAACACCATCAGCATCTCCGGATATCACATCCGCGAAGCAGGCTCTACCGCCGTGCAGGAGCTGGCCTTCACACTCGCCGACGGCATAGGCTATGTCCAGGCCGGCATTCATGCGGGCCTGGACATGGAAGTCTTTGCTCCCCGCCTGTCCTTCTTTTTCAATGCCCACAGCGATTTTTTCGAGGAGATTGCCAAGCTGCGCGCCGCCCGCCGCATCTGGGCCCGTATCATGCGAGAACGGTTTGGAGCGAAGGATCCACGCGCCTGGAAGTTGCGCATGCATGTGCAGACAGCAGGCTGCTCCCTGACCGCCCAGCAGCCGGTGAACAATGTGGCACGAGTCACCGTGCAGGCATTGGCCGCAGTCCTGGGCGGCACCCAATCCCTGCATACCAACTCCATGGACGAAACACTCTGTCTGCCCACCGAACACGCAGTGCGCGTGGCGTTGCGCACCCAGCAGATCATCGCAGAAGAGACGGGCGTCACCAACACCGTCGATCCTCTGGGCGGCAGTTACTTCATTGAGAGCCTCACCGACCGGGTTGAAGAAGGTGCCATGGCCTATATCCGCCAGATTGACGAGATGGGCGGCATCATCAACGCCATTGAAGCCAACTATCCCCAGAAAGAGATTGCGGACGCTTCCTTCCATTACCAGCAACAAATTGACGCCAAAGAGAAGGTCATGATCGGCATCAATCGCCACACCGGTGGTGACGACACCAGGCCCGAGGTACTCACCATCGGCCCCGAGGCCGAGGAAGATCAGTTGCAGAGGCTCCGTGAGACCCGGCGCAATCGGGATCAAGCCGCGTTGGATCGGGCCCTTGCCAACCTCAAGGCCGCTGCCCGGGGAGAGGACAACACCATGCCTCATATCATGGACGCTGTGCGCGCCTACGGGACCGTGGGTGAAATTTCCGACGCCCTGAAGGAGATCTTCGGCTCGTACCAGGAAACATCCGTGTTCTGAACCCCGGGGCCGCACCGGTAGGAGATGAAGATGAACCCAGAACGGAAGATCAGGCTGCTGGTGGGGAAGGTGGGCCTGGACGGCCATGATCGCGGTGCCAAGGTCATCGCCAGGGCGCTGCGGGATGGCGGCTTCGAGGTCATCTACACCGGCCTGCATCAGACACCCGAGATGGTGGTGCAGACAGCCATCCAGGAGGATGTGGACGCACTCTGCCTGTCCATCCTCTCCGGCGCTCACATGACCCTCTTTCCCAGGGTCATCGAGCTTCTTCGTGCCCAGCAGGCGGGGGATATCAAGATTCTTGGCGGCGGCATCATCCCTGATGACGATATTCCCAGGTTGAAGGAGGCCGGTGTGCTGGAGATTTTCACGCCCGGTGCCACGTTGACCAGCATTGTTCAATTCGTGCGCGACAACGTGCCGCCCCGGCACTTGGAGGAAACGCATGTCCAGGGGGACTGAGGCCCCGGCCGTCCCGGTGCTCCGGGTTCTGGTTGTGGATGACAGCCTCAGTATCCAGCAGGCGGTCCGGGAGGCACTGGCGGAGGTTCCAGGCATCCAGGTTTTTGCCTGTGGTGACGTCGACAGTGCAGAATCGATTCTCGCCAGGGAGAAGCTCGACCTGGTTCTCTGTGATGTGGTTCTACCCGGACGTCCCGGATATGACCTGTGCCGCCAGATCACTCTCGGGAAAAAGGGAGCGCGGCCGCCGGTCTTTCTCCTCAGCGGCATCTTCGAGCCCTTCGATGAAAAGAGAGCGCGAGCTGCGGGTGCCACCGATGTCATCACCAAACCTTTTCGCGCGGAAGAGATCCGTCAGCTCATGGAGAAGATGCTGACTCTGCCTGCCCCGATGGAAGGATTGGCCCCGACTCCTTCCCATGCTGAAACCACGGATATCACATCCGCGGATATTCTTCCCCACCAGATACCCGAATCGCCACCGCCAGCGAAGCCTGAGCCCTCCGGCCCTACCACCACTCAGCCTGACGTCTCAGGGACGGACGAACTGGTGCGCCGTCTCATCAAGCCGCTGACCGAACGCCTAGTGGAACCGGTGGTGGTCGGTGTCCTGCGCCTTCTGGAACCGCAGGGGAAACCTGCGGGCAGCACCCTGGACAAACTGTTGCGGGAAACGGTCGAAAGAGTGGTCCGGCAACGACTGGGGGAGCTTGAAGCCGAATCTGAACAGGGAACCGGCCGGAACCCCGGAACTCCTTCACCGGAATGAAGCTCAGCCCATGAACCCCGTGCCGGCAGCAGCCTCGCGCTCCCTGTTCCTCGCAGATCTGGCACGCCATGCCCTCCTGGAGGATCGGGCAGGATACGATGTCACCACCATGGCGGTGCTGCAGCCCGACCTTGCGGGCTCTGCTTGCATCCGCACCCGGGAGCCGGTGGTCAGCAGCGGAGTGGACATGGCCATGGAAGTCTTTCTAGCTGCCGATTCCCACCTTCAGGTCCATGCAGAGGCAGGTGAGGGAACCCGGGTTGCGGCGGGAGAGACGATTCTGATGGTGGAGGGCTCCAGCGCCTCAATCCTTTCTGCCGAGCGCACAGCCTTGAATTTTCTTCAGCATCTGTGCGGGATCGCCACCCTGGCCCGACAGGCTATGCAGGCGGTTGCGGGTAGCCCGGTCCAGCTCCTGGCCACCCGCAAGACTCTTCCCGGGCTGCGCAACCTGCAGAGGCGAGCGGCCGAAGCCGGCGGATTCGCCCCCCATCGCACCTCCCTGGCCGATGGTATTCTCATCAAAGACAATCACATCGCTCTGTGCGGGTCCGCGGCGCAGGCTGTCACCAGAGCACGGAGCCAGGCTCCTTCACACCTGCTCATCGAGGTCGAGATCGAGGCGCCGGACCAGTTGGAGGCCGTCATCACCGCCGGCGCGCAGATCGTGCTGCTGGATAATTTCACCCCCGAGCAGGTCGCCCAGGTCGTGACCGCCACACGCCAACGGGTTCTCCTGGAGGCATCGGGAGGAATCACCATGGAAACCCTGCCCCTTTATGCCGCCACCGGAGTCGATCGGATTTCCGTCGGCTTCGTGACTCATTCGGCTCCGGCCGTGGATCTCTTCATGGATCTGATGCCGACGGAGATCCGTCATGACGCCTGAGGGACCCCGCTTCGACCAGGCTGCCTGGCCCCCGGATCCCATCACACCTGAAGCGGTGCACACCGATTACACGCCAAAAGTTTTTGGCCGGCGCATCCTTTATTACGACAGCGTCGACTCCACCAATAACACTCTCCGTCGGGCCGCCAGCCGTGGTGAACCGGAAGGCACCGTGGTTCTGGCCAATGAACAGACAGCGGGACGCGGTCGTCTCAACCGAACGTGGGTCTCCCCGGCCGGAGTGGGCATCTACATGTCCTTGCTTCTCCGTCCCCAGAGCGGCGGCATCCCGCTCTTTCTCTACACGTTTCTGCCGGCGGTGGCAACGGCGCGTGCCCTGCGCCGCGTCTCCGGTCTTCCTGTTTTCATCCACTGGCCCAATGACCTGACCCTGCGCGGCAAGAAGATTGCCGGAATTCTCACCGACGTGCGCAGCGGCCCGAACCACCCGCGAGAGGTGATCATCGGGATCGGCATCAATGTGAACAACATGCCGGGGGATCTACCGCCTGAGTTGCAGGAGATCGCGACCTCGCTGACCATCGCTGCCGGCCGACGCTATTCACGGGCCAGCATCATACAAGCCCTTCTGGAGGAACTGGAGCGCGGTTACGCCCTGATGAAGTCCGGCACTCCCATGGATCTGGTGGAGGCCTGGCGCAAGCTCTCCCCCTCCCACCAGGGGACACCCGTGGAAGTCGTCGGCGGCCGCGGGAAGAACTTCCGGGGCATCACCCGGGGCATTGACCATGATGGGGCCCTCCTCATTGAAGCCGCCCATGGCGGTGTGGAGCGGATTGCTTTCGGCGAAATCCGGCGCATTCGAGGAGGCCTGCAACATGCTCCTGGTTCTTGATATCGGCAACACGACCATCACTGCCGGGGTCTACCGGGATGACCAGCTCATGGGCCCGTGGCGACTGGGCACCCGCCATGAACGAAGCAGTGATGAATACGGGTTGATTCTGCGCGGTCTCCTCTCAGGAGGCGGTATCACCACGGACCGGATCCAGGGCATGGCGGTCTGCTGTGTGGTTCCCCAGGTGCGGGCCGCCATCGACGAGATGGCGCGCCAGATCTTTGCCGTGACACCCCTCTTTATCGAACCAGGCATCAAGACCGGGTTGCCCATCCTCACCGACAATCCCCAGGAAGTCGGCGCAGACCGGATTGTCACCGCTGTGGCCGCGTATGCCCGCCATGGCGGACCGACCATCGTGGTCGACTTCGGTACAGCCACCACCTTTGATGCCATCAGCGCCCGCGGTGAATACCTGGGAGGTGCCATCGCTCCCGGCATTGGCATCGGCGCGGAGGCCCTCTTCCAGCGCACCGCCAAACTACCACGGGTGGAACTGACCTGCCCGCGCCACGTCATCGGCCGCAACACCGTGGCATCCATTCAATCGGGACTTCTCAATGGATACGCGGCGCTGGTGGAGGGGCTGGTGAAGCGCATGGGCCTGGAGTTGGCGCCGCCTGCAGGCAAAGGGGTCAAGGTGATCGCCACCGGCGGCCACGCAGCCGCCCTGGCTGAGCCGTGTTCTGTCCTGAACACCATCGAACCGGACCTGACGCTGGCGGGACTGCGCCTGCTCTGGAACAGGAACCGTCCCGAGGCGATGCGTTGCTGAGCCTGAGTCTGTTGTCTATCATCTCCCCATGAACATTCTCGTCGTCTGCTCCGGCAACATCTGTCGCTCACCCATGGCTGACATCTATCTGCGTCACCGCCTGGGCCTGAAAAACCCCTCCTACACGGTCTCCTCCGCCGGGACCCTGGGAATCCATGATGATCTCGCCGCCTCCCAGGCCGTGTCGGTGGTGGCCAGTGAAGCCGGACTCGACCTGAGCGCACACACCACCCGTGGCGTGACCCGCGAGAGCGTGGAGGAAGCTGACATCATTCTGGTGATGGAGAAAAGCCACCGGCGCTACCTGGCCACCATGTACCCGGGACACGTGAAGAAGATTCATCTTCTCAGCCAATACGTTCCCGGTGGCCTGGGGCTGGCCCGAGGCGACGACATTTTCGACCCGGTGGGCATGGAGAGAGAAGCCTTCCGGCAGTGTTTTCATCTCATTCGCAGTTGTCTGGATTCTTTCGTCGAGGATCTGGAGTCATGACATCCGTGGAGATGGAGGGGCACAACCGGGAGGCAACCTACTTCTCCGCCATCGAGGAGCAGTTCTCCCGGATGCGAGGAGCGCCTCTGGTGCTCTCTCCGGCCGACTGGCACCTTGTTGCTTCATGGCTGGAGCGGAACATCCCGCTGCCGGTGGTTTCGCGCGCCATCCGGGAAGTCCTTGAGAACGCCGCTGCCCGTGGCCGGCGTATGCCTGTACTCTCACTGTCCTACTGCCGTCACGAGGTCGAAGCCGAATTCAGCCGCTACCTCGAGGCCATGGTGGGGAGCAGCCCTCAAGAGGGCGGTGGCGAGAAGCGCCCATCCCTGAGGCAACGGCTCAACCAGAAGGCGGACCGCCTCGGCCGTGCAGCCGCCCACTGGCCGGAGCCGGCACGCGCGCCTGCCGATCTCGCCATCACGGCCCTGCGGGCTGCGGCTCAGGACCTCAAGGCCGGCGGAACCGACCCCGCCAGGCTGGAAGAGAGGCTGGCTCTCCATGAGAGGGAGCTCATGGACCACCTGGAGGGCTGCCTCACCACAACGGAGGGAGAGACCCTGCAAACCCGTTGCCGTGAGCGCCTGGCCCCTTACCGCCAGCGCATGAACGAGGAGGTCTATCAGCGCACTCTCCGCCATGCGCTGGACACTGCCCTTCGCCGGCATTTCAAGCTCCCCCGCCTGTCCCTGCTGAGCGACTGAAAAGACCCCATCCCGGATCCACGAGAAGCATCGACCGAAGATTCGCAAATACATTCTGTTCTGGGGCCTCCTCTGTGCTTTACCCGGCCTTCTGGTCGGACTGCCGGTCCAGGCCGCTGCCGTGGCCCTGGCCGGCGCCGGCCTGACCCTTCTCCATCGCCACCGATTTCTGGCCATCCTCCCCATTCTGTTTGCCGCCGGCGTGATGGCCGGACAGGGAAGTTGCACGGGTCTTCTCAGCTGCGCACCGGTGGCTGAACAACACCTCCTTCTGAACACGCCCGTACTGGCCCGTGCCCTGGTTCTGGTCCGGCCCCAGCGGCGACTGCGGGGCTGGATGGCCGTCCTGCGCCTGGAAGAAGTGGCACACGGCAGCATTCGGCGCGCCGCCGCCGACAGGGTTCGCCTCTATGGATCGGGAACACCCCCGGAGCTGCGCGAAGGAGACCGGCTGCGCGCCTGGCTGGTCCTCTCCCGGCCTCCCAGGTATGCCAATGGAACGGCTCCTGCCATCGCTCCGGACAGGGGTCTGTCAGGGCGACTCAAGAGCACACTTCTCATCGAGCAGATCTGGCCGGGAACCGGTAGCCTCCGTCGCCTGGTAGGGGACATCCGGGCCTTCGCCGGTGAGAGGCTTCGCCAGGCCCTGACCCGGGGCAACGCCAGCCCGCGCACCACCGCCCTGGCCATGGCCCTCAGCCTCGGTATACGGAGCGAGATGGATCCACGCCTGACCCATCTCCTGCGTCAAGGCGGTATGTCTCATATCCTCGCCATCTCAGGGCTGCACCTCACGGCCCTGACGGCCGGGCTCGCCCTCCTCCTGCGCTGGTCCGGTGGTGGTCGCCGGCGGGTCATGTGGAGCCTCCTGGCCGGGCTCGCTTTTTATGCCGCCCTCCTGCCGGCCCGGCCCTCGATCCTGCGCGCCATCGCCATGGGGACCGTGCCGCTGGCGGGACACTTATGGGGACGTCGCAGTACGCCTCTGAATCTTCTCGGCGGAGTCGGCCTCGTTCTTCTGGCATGGTCTCCGGACTGGGCCCGGGACGCCGGCTTTCAACTCTCTTTTGTGGTCACCGCAGCCATTGTTCATCAAGCGGCCACGCCGGCCTCCTCCACCGGACGGTTGCTCCTCCTGCGCGGAGCGGCACGCCTCTCCGCAGTCGCGACCGCGGCGGCCTTACCCCTCACCGCCTGGCACTTCGGGCTGGCGGTACCGGCCGCCATCCTGGTGAATCTGGTGGCGGTGCCTCTGGCAAGCCTCCTGGTGATTCTGGCCCTCGCCTCTCTGCTACTCGCGGCCGGGGCCCCGGTCCTGGCCATCCCCGTGGTTTACCTCCTGGAAGGAGCAGCGAGGCTCCTCTATCACCTGGCCGAAGCGGCTGCGGCTCTACCTGGGGGTGCCTGGAACGTGCCTCGGGGCCGCACTCTCCTGACCCTGGCTGCTCTGCTGGTTCTCTTCCTGCCAAAGGTTCGGTGGCGGCTGCGCCTGCCCCTGGTGGTCATCACCCAGGCGGCCATCATCGCGGGTCTCTTTCCGCCAGCACCGCTTCCCCCGGGCTCCCTGGTCCTGCGCGTCCTGGATGTGGGCCAGGGCGATGCTCTTCTGGTACGTCTTCCCACCGGTGAGGCCATGCTCGTGGACGGCGGGGGACGACCGGGGAGCACTGTCGATTTCGGGCGGCGGGTGACACTCCCTGCGGTGATCGACGCCGGCATCAGGCGCCTTGCCATGGTGGTTCTGACACATCCACATGAGGATCATGGCGGCGGGCTGAGCGCAATCCTTGAAGAGATGCCTGTGGACGAACTATGGCTGCCGCATCTGGACGGTGAGAACCGGTTGCTGGGGGGTCTTGCGGACATCGCCGTGTCCCGCGGAGTGGCCGTGCGCGTCTTCCATGCCGGCGATGTCATCCTGCGCGCCGGCGCTCAGATCACCTGCCTCTCCTCGGCATGGTCGGCGCGGGGGACCGATATCAACCGCCAGTCCCTGGTCCTTCATATCACCGTTCCTGAGGGAGGGCTGCTTCTCACCGGGGACATCGAAAAGGCCGGCGAAGATCGGATTCTTGCCGGCCTGCGACTCCCACCGGTAACCGTCCTCAAGGTGGCCCATCACGGCAGCCGAACATCGACGACGGCACGCTTCCTGGATCTGACCAAACCGCTCCTGGCCGTGCTCTCGGTGGGCTCGCCCAGTCCCTGGGAGCACCCGCATCCGGAGGTTCTGGGGCGCCTGCAGGCACGTGGCATCCCGCTCTGTCGCACCGACCTGCACGGCGCCATCACCGTGGTGGTGGAGCATGAGGTCCTATCGGTGCACACCTCTCTGGTACCCTGCTCCTTGACAGAAGGCGCGGATGCTCCCTAGGATCCTTCCATGATCAAAATGACTGTGTTTCTACGGATCTGCCGGCGGCAATTCCTGCGGGTATCCTTCGCTGCCATCCCCGTCCTGCTGGCCAGCCTGGCCGTGCTCGCCGCCGGGGAGGGCGGCAACCGGCCCAAACCTGCTGCTGCCGGCCAAGACGCGGTGGCGGAGCCGGACACGGCCGTCGTGCCTTTCCTGGGGACCTGGCTCCTGGAGGAGACCTTCGTCCAGCACCGGCCGCCCCTGACCTATAGCATCCACCGTTACCTTCTCATCCGCTGGGACAAGAACCGCATGCGCGTCAAGACCCTGGACTATCTTCCCGAGTTGCGTACCCGCAGCCATATCTCCGACTGGAACGGAATCATTCCCATCGACAGGTGGAGCCAATGGAAACAGACTTTTGTCATCATGCCAGATGGCACCATTTCCCTGGGCCTGTCTGGAACAGACGGTTTCGGGCCGGCGAGCACCACCTCTACATGGTGGGCCTCCGGGCGCCTTGTCCTTCTGGAAGATGACGAAGCCGGCCCAAGACTGCACTACTATACCGACCGCGGCTACTCTCCCACATCCAAGGGCAACGCCTGGCAGCCGCTGGACCGCATCTATCATCTCGTGTCCAGGGAGATCGACCCCAAGTACCTCTCGAGCCGCAAGTACTGAATGGCCATCCTCGCAGCGCCGCCGGCAACGGGCAGGAACGTCCGGCCCCTCGCGCGGCCATGGGGTGAGCTAGAGGTTGCGCAGATTCTTTCCCGGCTTGAAGCGGATCGTCTTTCCAGGTGGAATCAGCACTTCCCGGCCGGTACGCGGGTTGCGACCGATACCTTTTTTGCGCGGCTTGACCTGAAAGACTCCGAAGCCACGCAATTCGATCCGCTCCCCCCGCTGCATCGAGGCTTTCATGGCATCCAGGACCGCCTCAACAGCCACCACGGCCTTGACCTTGGTGATATCCGCATTGCGTGCCACCTTGTCAATAATATCCGCCTTGATCACTTCACACACCTCCCCAACAACCGAGCTAAGCGCCATATGGACAACAATTTAGACCGAAGTTTATGGGACATCCCCGGAGGATGTCAAGCGCTCCGGGGTGCCCCCCGAGCGTTCCCCCGGAGATGTCCGTGACGGATCCTGTCGTGGTGCTCATGGGTGCTCCCAACGTGGGGAAATCGACCCTGTTCAACCGTCTCCGGGGAGGCCGCCGCGCCCTGGTGCACCCCCAGCCCGGGATGACCAGGGACCGGCTGAGCCGGCCGGCCATCATCGAGGAGCGCCGGGTCCTGCTTGTGGACACGGGCGGCGTGATCCACGGTTCTGGGGATGCCATGTCCGCTCTGATCCGCGACCAATCTCATGAAGCGCTGGTGGAGGCGGATGTGGTCGTCCTCGTCGTGGATGGCCGCGCCGGCTGCTCCGGCACGGATCGCGACCTGTCGCGGCTGATCCACCGGCGCGGCCTGCCGGTGATCGTCGCCGTCAACAAGCTCGACACCGAGCGCCTGGAAATCCATACAAGTGAATTTCACGAGCTTGGACTCGAGCCGGTTCTGAGCGTTTCTGCGGCGCATGGCCTGGGCCTCCAGGAACTCCGGAAGCAGATTGCCGCCTGCCTGCCAGCGCCGCTCACTGCGGCCAGGGAAGAGGCTCCCGAGTTATCCCTGGCCCTCATCGGACGCCCCAATGTCGGCAAGTCATCTCTGCTCAACCGGCTGGTCAACGAGGAACGGGTCATCGTTTCGGACCAGCCGGGCACCACCCGCGACAGTATCGACACCCTGTTGCACGCTCACCAGCGGACATTTCGCCTCGTGGACACCGCCGGATTGCGCCGCCGGGAATCGGCTGCCGATACCGCAGAGTCCCTGGCTATCGCCCAGGCGCGCCATGCGCTGGCGCGCGCCCAGATCGCAGTGCTCGTCATGGACGCCCAGGCCGGAGTGACCGTTGGCGATCTGGCCGTGGCCGGTGAGGCCATGGATGCGGGCCGGGCAGTGATTCCCGTCCTCAACAAGTGGGATCTCCTCACCGGCGGGGAAGATGAGGCCCGTGCCCTCCTGGAAGAAGTGGACAACCGGTTGAGTTTCCTGCCGTACTCCCGGCCCCTGACGGTCTCGGCCCTGACCGGCCTGCGGGTACGGAACCTGCTCAAGGAGGCCCTTCTCAGCGAAGAGGAATTCATGGCGATTCGCCCCACCGCCGCCTGGAACCGGGCCCTGCAATCGGCCATGAAGGAACGCCGCACTCCGCTGGTGGAGAACCGCCCCTATCGCATCCGTTACGCCGTCCAGACCGGCACCGGGCCGCCCCGAGTAACCCTCTTTGTCAATCGCCAGACACCGTTGCCCCCCCCTTACATGCGTTTCCTGGCCGGACGCCTGCGTCTGGCCCTGGACCTGACCCGGACTCCGATCCGGCTGCATCTCAAACTCCGTCAGGCGGAGAGAAAACGGCGCCGCTCTGCGGATGCTTGACCTGTGCTTTCCGCGGCATAGATTCACCACCGGAAGGTGGAACTCCATATGGTGCTCTTCAATTACTCCACAAAGGAGTTGACGGCAAAGATCGTCTACTACGGCCCCGGCCTGTGCGGCAAGACGACGAATCTCGAGTTCATCTATGAGAGCCTGCCCGAGGAGAAGAGAGGGCGGATGCTTTCCCTGTCCACCCAGACAGATCGAACCCTCTACTTCGATTTCCTCCCTGTGGAGCTGGGTGATATCCGGGGAATGAAAACCCGGGTGCAACTCTATACAGTTCCCGGCCAGGTGTTCTACAACGAGACCCGACGACTGGTCCTCAAGGGTGTCGACGGCATCGTGTTCGTCGCCGATTCCCAATCCCGTGTGAGCGACGCCAATATCGAATCCTTCCACAACCTGGAGGAGAACCTGAAGGTTCACGGCCTCAGTCTGTCGGAGATCCCCATGGTCCTCCAGTTCAACAAGCGGGACCTGCCCGACATCAGATCCGTTGAAGACATGAATGCCGAACTCAACCGGTACAACGCGCCGTTTTACGAGGTCATCGCCACCACGGGCATCGGCGTTCATGACACTCTCAAGGCCATCAGCAAGCTCGTACTCCGCTCTCTGAACCAGCGTTACGACAGCAGCGAGCAGCAAGCCTCCACTCCGCCGCTGGCAGCGCCCACCGGGAAGGGCGACGTGGCCAGCGAGATGCCCCCGATCCAGGAAACGCCCGCGGTCAGTTCCATGAGTGATGGGGCCGCCCAGGCCAGCGGCGACCAGCCCTCTGCCCGAGGTGGGGAATGGGAGACGGCTGAACTGGAGAGCGAGCTGGACCAGATGGATGCCACCGAGATTCAGGGACTCCTGGAAGAAGTGGACTGCTTCGAGGCGGAGGGTGCCGAGTCCCTCAGGGAAGCGGATCCTGTCCACGAGACGTCCTTCGCCCCAGGTGAGGACGACAACCCGGCATCCCCGGACACCCGCGCCGGCGAGACGGATCTCTTCCGGACACCTTCCTCGGAGGGAGCGTCTGCCGGCGCCCCCCTGCCCAAGACCCACAAGCCGGCCGATGATTCATTCGCGACCGCCGCTGAGGCGCCGGGCTCCGACATCTCGGAGGAGAAACCTGCCTCAGCACCCGTCACCCGGGCCGACCCACGGGAGGTCAAGAGATCGCCGCCCGCCCCCCCCCCGGAGGAGGAAGGCGACCACGCCGTCTGGATGGGAGCACCGGAACAACCTGAGGACACCCGACTGCCGGGAGATCGTTCCGTTGCCGGCAGCGGTGCCGGAGAAACAGAACTCAGCTTCGAGAATTACCTGGAACAGAAACAGGGCAACTCCCACGGAGAGGGTGCAGGTGATGACGACGCGTTGACGTCCTCTCCCCGATCGCTGCTTCAGGACGAGAAGGCCCGGCCGCAGCAGGACACGGTCACGGCCCTGCAGGAAACCGACGACAGGCGGCCCACACTCCTCCCCGGCGAACCGGTTCAGGATGTCAACGGGCATCTGCGCGTTCCCATCCAGCTCGAGATGGGAGGCCGGCAGTACACCTACATCCTGACCCTCACGTTGCAGCCCCAGGTTGACGACCCCGCCTGAACCGTCCGAGGGCAGGGTCCTTTCCTTTTGGTAGACTCTTCCTGCCTCGACAGGAGGCAGCCTGACATGAGTTCGGTCGCATCCTCTGAAATTCCTCCCTTGCCACGCCTGCAACAGGTCGCCGATGTGGGCAGTTACCTTGAGTGGTTTTTCACCGCGGGGTGCTGTGCGGCCGATGGGCCGGTTCGGGTCACCGAGGGCTTGTGGACTCTCCTGACCTGGTGCTGGTCCAGGAGCCAGGATCAGCGGGCTGGCTCAGCGCTGTGCCACGCCCTCATCGAAGAATCGGGGCGCTGGCTGCAGGAGACGGACGTTCTGGAAGCCATGGCCCGTGACAGTCCCACCGGCAACCCGTCTCGTCTCCCGGCGGCAAGACTCGGGTTCTTCGTGAAGGCGCTCTTGAGTGAGGGAGAGGCGGTGCGCGGCCAACGGGCTCACCTGCCTATCCATGTCGAATTCAGAATCCCCCGGTTCCACAAGCACCCTCGACTCACCAGCGCCACGATCGCGGCAGCCCTGCGCCACGCCGGGATGGAGGAAGAACGGGTGCGCTACCACCTGCAAGCGGTTCACCCGGAGCTGGATGCCTACCGGGGGATCTGGGAAATTGCTCTTGATGACCGCCTGCGTGAGGTGGCCGCTCCGGCACCCGGCACAGTGACGGAAACATCATGTACCATTCCCGTGGAGGCACCTGAGTTCGGTAGGCGCAGCCGGGTGGGTCTTCGCCTGCACTGCGAAGCGGCACTGGCGGCTTATTTTCGTCTGAACCTGGTACGCTCCCCGGATACCCCATGACAGAACGCAACGCCCACAACCAACACACTGAGGGGGTCAGCCGGCGGCGTTTTCTCGGTGTGGCTGGTGGTGCGGCCCTGCCTCTGCTCCTGACGCCTTGCCTGTTGCCGGCCCAGGCCCGGCACCGGCCCCAGGACATCCGATTCCGGTTCCACTGGCAGAAATACCTGGCTCTGCATGCCAACCTGCGGGTCATGGCCACGAAGAGGAGCGATCCACCCGCCGAGTACGCCGCCGCCGTGGAGATCTATCGCCACCAGATGTTCCTCATCCCTGGTCGAAACATGTGGTACTCCATGGAGAGCCACATCGCCCCGACCTCGACACCTGAAGCCCTGCGGGGGCAACTCGCCAATGTTTTTCCCCTCTCTTTTCGCGCCTACAACCTGAAGCCGACAGGAGAGGAGATCGCCAGGGCCATTCTCATGGCGGTCCCTGCATTCGAGGAAGGGGCGTGGCAGCAGTTGCAGAGACGACGGCAGGAGGCCATCGAACCGGTCCTGACCCGGCAGTTGGCATCCCGGCAGGAGAAGTTGATCAGCTTTCTACTCACCAGCCTGAATGCCTCGCCCATGGCGCTCATCCAGCTGGACTTCCAGATGCTGGATCACTACATCAACACAGGCAATGAAACGGTCAAACTGCAGACCAAACATTTCAGCGTCGTCGAAACAGCACGCTTCACGCCCATGGGTGTGGTAGAAACCATCATCATGCTCACGGCACGCATCCTGGATCGGGAAGATCAGGGGAACAGCCGCGCGGCGCTCTACCAGTTGCGGGAGCGACAGGTGGAATTACGCCTGCCCAATCCGTTGCTTTTCCCTCGCGCCGTACTCTATTGGACCGCAGGCGAAGCCGTGCGCCGCATCCTGGATTCATCGCACGAGCATGTCGCCCAACGGCTGAAGATCTATGACCGAGCCCTGCGCATCTTCGTGCCCGGCCTCAAGGAGTTCTGGAACCCCTATCTGGACGGCAAGATCTCCCTCGATGAGGCCTTGAACGGCATGATTCAACGCGTGACCGAGACCTGAGACCGGAGTTCCGCCTATGAAGATCAGCTGCCACGGCTGCGGCCGCCAATTCCGCGTGCGCCAGGACAAGCTTCCTGTCCGGGGCGCCCGCACTCGTTGTCCGCGTTGTGGCGAGATCCTTGTGATCGCCCCCCCGGGGTCTGAAACCGCCAGCGCGCCACCCACCCCCGAGGTGGAGACCCGCCCGGTCGTAGACATGGAAGGCGAGTTATTCGATCTTCCACCCGCAGATCTCCTTGTGACCGAAGATGATCTCTTCGCTCCGGGGAATCCGGATTCGTCCAGCGGAGCGACCGAGACGGTTCCCGTGACCAGTGAGAGCGCAGGGAGCATCATGGAGGAGCCTGCCGGGCAACCGGCGCGTGCCGGGGGCCTCCGGGACTGGATTGCCCGCCTCTTCAGCCGCTAATCCTGACCCGCACCCCGCCCAGGGCACACATGGCCTCCGGGGCCCGGCCGGGATATGATCATGGAAGTGCTGGAAAAAGGAGCGTGGGGTGATCCCTTCCCTGACCAGATCCATTCTCAGGTCCGTCGGCGGCTTCAGGCGCATGGTGGCAGGCTTGGCTCTGGCCCTGGGTCTCCTGCTGCCGGCAGGGCTGTCAGCGTCCCCGGATACCCTGTATGAGCGGCTGGCTTATACCGACCTGGTCGTCCATGTCCGCACTCTGGATGGCACCCTGCGCCTGGCGGAATGCCAGGTCGTGGAAGTCCTCAAAGGCTCGTATGAGAGAGACAAACTGTTTATCGCCTTCAGAGCCGACAACACACAGCGCGAGAATTTCCGTGACCGCATTGTCTTTTTCGACGAGCAGGAATCGATCCTCCTCCTGACTCCTGTGCGGGACAGCCTGGGTCATCCTCGCGCCCCCAATCGTTTCCGCCTGGTTGGCAAGCTGAACGGCAAGATCGACCTACCTCAGGAAGGTGCCCAGGCCACCATCGACGCCGTGCGGCGCCTTTCAGCCATCCAGAAGCTGACGGATATCCACCAGACCTGGGCGGCGTACAGGCTCCTCCTCCTGGAAACCAATCCGATCCTGGTGGAAACCGGCTTTGCTCAGATTCTGAAATTTCGCCTGGGGAATCCGGAATTGGTGCCGACCCTCCTTGAATTTCTCGACTCGCGGGACGATCGCTTTCGCCGCGCCGCTCTGGAGGTGCAGACCCAGATCTTCCGCAAGTCCCGACGGGATGAGGAGCCCCTGGGCAATGAAGATCACGTCGTGGCCCGCCTCCTGACCGTGGCCATGGAAGACCCCACACCGCTTGTCCGGGTCGCCGCAGTGCAGGCCCTGAACGCCTATGGCCGCCCCGATGTGCTGGCGGCCCTGCAGCAGGTCGCACGGGATGATCCTTCCCAGTTTGTGCGCTACGAAGCGACCGTATCGGTCTACCGACTCCGGCGGGAAGAGGGTTCAGCCCAGAAACCGGCGCCCTAGCCGGCCGCCGGCAGAGTTCAGGGAGTGCCTGCGGCCGGGGGTTGCAGGCGCCGGCGCAAGCTCTCATAGACGGGATCATCCACCAGCCGCTCGCCGATGGCATCCAGCTGACGCCGTGCTTCCTCCATCCAGCCCTCGTTGACCAGAGCCACCGCCAGGTTCAGGTGAATCGTGTCATCTCCTGGCGCCAGTTGTGCCGCCCGGCGCAAGTGCTCCAGGGCCTCGGCAGAACGCCCTGCCACCAGCAGAGTGCTGCCCAGTTCGAGCCGCAGGCGCGCGCGCTCAGGCGCCACGGCCAGTGCCTCGGTGAACAGGTCGATGGCCCGGCCGTATTCGCCCCGCTCCCGGGCAAGTCGACCCAGAGGCCCCAGGACCTCCACCCGGCGATTGCCCAGGTCCAGAGCTGCTTTCAGGTAGGTCCGCGCCAGGTCTGGCTGGGTCGCCAGGAAACTGCCACCTAGATCCGCCAGCGCCAGCGACTCATCCCGCGCCATGCCCACGCCACGGTCAGCATGATTCCGGCCTTCGTCCATCCGGCCACGGGCCATGGCAACCCGCGCCAGGCCCAGGTGCAGAGCTGCCGACTGAAAGCCCGTGTCGGCGGCTCGCCGCAGAAAGGCTTCGCCCGCATCGATGTCGCCGTGGTCCAGTCTGCGATCCGCCTGGGCCAGGAGAACGGGATAGGATCCAGGGAAGCGCAGCGCCAGGGCAGACAGCCGGCGTTGGGCCTGGGCTCGTGCCCGGCGCGCCAGGTTGAGGCCATAGAGTTCGACCCGGTAGTCCACCCGCTGAGGATCCAGATCGGCGGCCCGCTCCATGAGCACCATGGCATCGTCCGGCAGTCCTGCGGCAAGAGTTTCACCGGCGGCCTGGAAGACGGCCGCAGCCAGCGCCCTCTTCAACGCCGCGTCCCGGGGGCGCAACTCCAGGGCCGCGCCGCCGAATTCCAGCGCCTGCCGGTGCAGGGCCAGCACATCCTGGTCGTCCTCCATTGCCATGGCTGATGCCGAGAGCATGCGCAACCACCACGACGTGGCCTGCATGCCGCGCCCGAGGCGGTCCATAAGGGTCTCCCGGGCGGCAAGCTCAAGACCAGGGAAGAAGGGGAGCACGTCCACCGGCCTGGCTCCCCGGGCCATGAGGACGTCCGGCCAGTGCAGGCCAGCCGCCGCCGCGGGTTCGGCGAATGCCAGACGGGGCCAGTACCGCGTCTCCGGATCAACGCCGCCTGCCAGGGTTGCCATGCCGCCTGCCGACATCAGGTAGCGGGCCAGCAGGTCCACCGGGTGCTCCATCCCCGCCTCGCGGAGAGCGCCTGCAGCACGCCGAAAGCGTCTTTCGAAGGCCGGCAAATCCACCACGAGGTGATCCCGGCCTCCCAGGAGCACAAGCCCCTGGCCATCAAACCAGAGAGAAGCCGCAGGGAAGACCGCATTGAACGTGCGCAGGGAACGATACAGAGCCTTGACGGGCAACTGTTCCGGCTCAAGCCTCAGGGCCACAAGGCCTCCGGGAGCGAGGGAGGCACGAGCTTTTTCCAGCGCCTGCCGGGACCACGCCGCACCACTGGCCACCACATGGGCAGGTGCCGGCTGCATGAGGAGGATGTCGTAGGGTCCACCGAGAACCCATGGGGAAACGGCTGCCCGGGGCAACGGCTCATGGTGCGCCGGTTGCAAGGTGTCCAGGGATGGCACCAATTCGTAGCGGGCTACCTCGAGGTCGGGTTGGATCTCCAGGAGAGCCCTGGTGAGGAACCCGCCCCGATCCCCGACCACAGCCGCTGTGCGCGCCTGAGCGGCCAACAGGATGGGGAGTGAGGCGGCGACACGGGCCGCGAATCTGCTGTCCTCGCGCCCAAGACTCCACCCCTGCCAGGATAAATCCTGGTGCTGATCGGAGGTCTCCCGTGCCGCAATCAGCCCGGCAGGGCCGCCGGAGAGGCTCCGCAGGCGCAAACGCCCCAGGGTGGCCGGCAAGGCCGGCCAGTGGTTGACGACAAACTGCCGGGGATTCCAGGCGACACCGGCTGCCAGCAGACGGACATCAACAGGTGTCATGAGAAAGCCGCCGAGACTTGCCGCCAGCAGAGCCAGCGAGACAAACATGCGGCGTCCCCGGGGATTCTCCTCGGTGCGCGCCAGGAAGGCAGGCAGAGCGACTCCCAGGGGGAGCGAGGCCGCGGCGAAGATGAGCAGACCCCCCACTCCCAGCGCCGGCCCCAGGAAGAGCAGGGCCATGGTCAGCCCTGAGAAGGCCCCGATGATCCTGGCCAGCTGCTGCCGGGCTGACGGCCTCTCCCCCTGGTCTGCTGCCTGCAGGGTCCAGCCCATGACCGCGAGGAGAGTGAGGGGCATGATGGTCAATCCGGCCGCCAGCAGGGCAGCGGTGATCGGTCGCGGAGTCCCGGCCGCCCCCAGAGTCACAACCAGCCATGCCAGCCAACCCACCATCCCCGCCGCAGCCAGGTTCCACAGGGAAGCGAAGGTCAGAAGCCAGATTCCATGGCCCCGGCGGCCCCGGCGGAATGCAGCCCGCGCACCCAGGTAACCACCGAGAGTCACCATGAAAGGCAGCGTCAGGCGCACGGCAGGCCAGTTGCCACACAGAAGGAGGAGGA
>Ga0114949_10000169_pt1 | contig 30594 bp, 23 predicted proteins | sample N074metaG_FD_83505 | JGI IMG/M metagenome (GOLD analysis project Ga0114949, IMG submission 83505) | Deep subsurface microbial communities from Kermadec Trench to uncover new lineages of life (NeLLi) - N074 metaG | ecosystem: Environmental > Aquatic > Marine > Ocean trench > Sediment | place...
GTATCCGTAGTCATCTTTCCGGCGGCGGGCAGAACCTGCGATACACCAGTGGGCAATCTCATGAAGGGCACTGGATGCGAAATCATCTCGAAACTATATTTCATTTTCCGCCCGCTCACTTGAAGCAGTTTTATATAACGGTTCCGCGGCACCACCACAAAGAATCGTATTATAGGGGTCACCAAACATCCTGTTGAAGGCGGCAACAATGTCTTCTGAATTCATTCCGGTTCAATATTAGAGTCAGGTAAACACTCGACCGACTCCAATCGCTCGAGATAGGCGTTTGATAAAAATTGTTTACCTGCAAGCAAATGATCCAGGTACCAACGATTAGGTTTTAACCCTTCCGTAACGTGTGTTTCATTAGCAATATAGACCCAGGCCTCGACAACACCCTGCTGACAAACAATAGGCACTGGTAACCGATCGTAGCGATGGGGGTAGCCCTCAAAAAGATCCATCCTTGTGATCTGGTCAGGGTGCTGCAGCTGATATACAACACCCTCGGTCACCGCACCAGAATGCATCATTACATTTGCCGAAGCAGAACCCGGGTGCTTGACCGAGCGTTTGTTGAAGGTTAGTCGGTAGTTGTGTAGCGAACCTGCCTGGTGATGATTAAATTCCATAGAGCGCTGTCGAACCCGCTCAGGGTTCATATTGCTCCCGTATGCAAAGTAATGGGTGACCGTCACCGCTAACCCTTCCTGATCCAGAATATATAATTGTCTTCCGATTCTTCCTGGCAAATGAGTTCGTGGTTCAGGAATTTACAGAATTTGGGAAAATCCCAGGTGGTTGAAGGGTCGGTTGCGATCACTTTGATCACTTCACCTGAATTCATATCCATCATCTTGTTACGCACGACCATAAGCGGTTCCGGGCAGCGGAGCCCGGTGGCGTCGACGAGGATGTGTTCTTCTGTGGTCATTGAATACTGGGTCTTGTAGCCGTTAGTTGAAGATCGTGGTTGGTGATAGGGATCCTGCGCTTGCGGTGCGGGTTCAGGATGACTTCGCTCAAAGTGAAGGCACTTGTAGGATACCATAGGGTGAGTATAATGCGCCGGCTATGATCAGAGTACTAATAGAAAGAAATATCGCCCAGGGGCATGAGCACTATTACGATTGCACTGTCAAACGAATGGTCAGCCAGGTAATTAAAGCTCCAGGATGTATCGCCGGAGAATCCTTGAAGGATTCAAAAAACTCTCATCGGCGTATTGTCATGTCTAAATGGGATACGGTTGAGGACTGGGAAAACTGGTACCGTTCGGCTGAGCGAAGACAAGTCGTCGCCGAGATCTCTCCTTTATTGGAGAGTGGTGAGAAAATTACCATGTTAGAACTCACTCGCTAACCAGAGCTACAAATTCTCTATCAGGTAAACACCCAGCGCTTCCCTATCGGGTTCGGACAGCGGAAAAACTGGCATGGGTGGAGTTGGTTTTTCCAAAAATCTCGATAACGTTTCAATATCATACTTCTCACCAATCCTGTCCAGCCTCTTTAGCTCCCCGCCTGCTTCCTTGTGACAGCTCGCACATTCATACTGCGCGAACAACTGCTCCCCCTCTCTTGAAAGTCGCAATTTATCTTCAGATGAATAGGCTGCCAGAGTGTGCAGACCGTCATAACGGACCTTCTCAATACCTACAGCAAGCTCCGCACCCTGCCCTTCACCGTAAGCAACCCTGTATATCGCACCAACATAATCGTCAGATATGTAAAAAGCACCGTCAGGCCCCTGTGTAACCTCGGCAGGCCTGCCGATCACGTCATCATTCACAAGGAAACCACTGACAAAATCTTTCTCGGACACTTCGCCATCTGCATTCCAATGCAGGGAAACGACTTTATAACCATCCTTATCCCTTCGATTCCAGGAACCATGAAGCGCAACAATGGCAGCGCCCCGGTAGGCCGGTGGGAATGAGTCCCCCCTGACAAATTCAATACCTAACGGAGCGTTATGAGCCTTAAAGCCAAAAACCGGAGCAATCGAGCTTTCAATGATGGCTTCATTTCCTTCTCCGAAATCCGGATCGGGGATCTTATCTCCGTTGGCAAAAGGCCAGCCGTAATGGTTACCTTCCTCGATCATATTAAGTTCACAAGGAGGGAAATCATCCCCTAGCAGATCACGGCCATTGTCTGTCGCATAGATCTTGCCATCCACCGGCGAGAAGTCGAACCCAGCGCTGTTACGCATTCCCGATGCATAAATCTCCTCTCCACTACCATCTGGCTGGTAGCGGACCATCGCAGCCCTTCGCTCATCAGCTTCAATACAGACATTGCAGGATGAACCCATAGACACATACATCAGTTTATCGGGGCCAAACCGTAATGTTTTCTTCCAGTGATTCCCACCGGCCGGAAGGTTTTCAACGATGCGCTGGTATTCTCCCCTTGTCTCTCCTGTTGGATGGTCAAACCTTATTCGGCCAATGGCGTCTGTTTCTGCGATATAAAGCCAGCCATCAAAAAAATCCAACCCATTGGGCCCATTTAGGCCATCAATCAGGACACTTTTACTATCTGCCTTGTGGTCATCATTTTTATCTCTGCCAAGAATCACAACCTGACCTAACGAGGGATTCGCTACCAGGAGGTCTCCCCGGTGGCTAAAGCGAATCACCCTGGCATTGGGAATATCCTTAGCATAGACCCCCATTGAGAAACCGTCGGGTAGTTGTATCTGGCTATCGAGTCGAGAAGTATTCAGCTCACCATCACCGAGCGGTGTATTCACCCCAATATAAAATCTGGCAAACAGAAACAACAGGAACAACACCAGAAGCAGAACACCAGCGATGATCAGCAACCATTTTACAATCTTATTCATTGGCAGCCAGATTGTGCGCTTCCTGGATCACATATCGCTGGATATCAGCCACATCCTGCTGGTTCATCACATCGGAAAAACTCACCATGCCTCGATCTTTCAGGATACCTCCCAGCACAATATCCTCAAAAACAAGATGTTTCCCAGAAGGCATGTGCCGCAGGTCAGGAAGAACACCACCACCTTTAGCACCAGGACCGTGGCAAACACCGCAATATTGATGATAAACCGCTTTTCCGTGTGCAATCTGTTCTGCTGTTCCTTCCAAAGGCGGAGGCTCAGGAATAGCCAAGTCCGGTTCAACAGGTGGCAGTTCCAGATCACCACCGAGCTTGTAGGTAAGAATTCTACCGCGGTTCTTGAGCTTCAGTTTTTCTGCCGCACCACCTGCAGCCAGTGCAAACGCGCCACCCCAACCAGCCACAACCGTAATATATTGTTCGCCATCAACGGTGTAGGTCACAGGGGGTGCAATCACACCAGTCTGGGCAGGTGCGGACCACATCTCTTCTCCTGTATCTGCGCGATAAGCGACAAAACGACCGCTGGAATTACCCTGGAAAACCAGGTTTCCTCTGGTGGCCAGCATTCCTCCGTTCCAGGATCCTGGGTGCTGAACTCGCCATACCTCTTTCTGCTGTATAGGATCCCAGGCAGAGATGTGTCCACGGATTAGGCCATCAATTTTGTCTTCTACCGCTTTATCGCCCACTGGCGCATTTATCTGCCAGTTAATAGCAACGTTCCACCGACCTTCCTCATAGGTAAATTGTGGTTCATTGCCGTAGGCAAACGGAATATCCAGTGCCGGAATATAGACCAGACCAGTATCCGGGCTGTACGCCATGGGATGCCAATTATGACCGCCGTATGGGGAGGGTTTGTGGAAAGCCTTCTCAATATCTCCAGCGCTCATGGCGCTCAGAGCGGCAATCTGATCTTCAGGCGATAAGGCAGACAATGGGCTGGCGACTTGATAGCGTGCATTTTCTGTCTCAACCGGTCGCCCGGATTCTGGATCAACATGAGTCGCCCAGGTGATCGGCACATAAGGTTTTGCAGAGATGAAGTCGCCATTTATCCGATCAAGTACATAGAAGAAACCATTTTTCGGTGCCTGGATAATAACCTTGCGCATTTCGCCATTCAAATTTAGTTCCGCAAGGATCATGTGCTGGGTCGCCGTATAGTCCCATGCATCACCTGGAGTCGTCTGGTAGTGCCAGATGTATTCTCCTGTGTCCGGGTTTACTGAAACAATGGATGAGAGGTATAGGTTATCGCCACCACCAGGGCTCCTGATGACTGGATTCCACGGGGCTCCGTTACCCACGCCAATATACAGTTGATTCAGTTCAGGGTCATAGGCCATGGAATCCCATACAGTGCCGCCACCACCCATGGTCCACCACTTCCCTGTCCAGGTCTTTGCGGCCTCTTCCATTGCAGGTGATTCAAAGCCATCAGCCGGGTTGCCTGGCACGGTGTAAAATCTCCAGACCTGCTTGCCCGTCTCGGTATCATAAGCCGTAATATATCCGCGGACATCATACTCGGCGCCACCGTTACCTATAATCACCTTGTCTTTGATAATTCTTGGCGCACCGGTGATGGTGTATGCCTTGGATCTATCAATGGTGTTGACATCCCACACTGTGTCGCCGGTGGCGGCATCAATAGCTACCAGTCTGCCATCAATTGTGCCGACATAGACTCGACCTTTCCAGACCGCGACGCCGCGATTGACGACGTCACAACAAGCTTTTGCTCCCCAGGACCTGGGCACTTCAGGATCATATTTCCAAATGAGTTCGCCTGTCCTCGCATCATTGGCAAACACGACACTCCAGGAACCGGTTGTATACATAATTCCATCGACAACAATAGGCGATGCTTCAAGGCCTCTGTGAGTTTCGGTATCGAAATACCAGGCTAAGCCCAGCTCATCAACATTGCCATCATTAATTTCTGTGAGCGTGCTAAAGCGCTGTTCATCATAAGTGCGCCCATGTGCCAGCCAATTATTTGATTCACTGTCTGCATTGATTATCCGTTCACTGTTCATGGTGCCAGTAACTTTACGGATGTGTTCCAATCTCTTTTCAGCTGAAGAATGCTCGGTCGAAGCAGAGTCTTTCTTGACCCCCTCGTCCTTATCCATCAACAGATACGCACCCAGAATAACTAACAACCCCACAACCAGCGCAATAATGCTTCTCATGTTCTTACCTTATCTTTTGGCACAAAGACGCAAGGCTACTTTAGGTGGTACTTCGCTGCAAGTCGCGTCGATTTCAGGCAAGATCCTCAATGACTACAATGGAAGTGGTGTGGGTTTCATCGTCATAGAGAATTTCAGCTTTACCTTTCTGGAGCTGGGACAAGACCTGAGTCACTTTAATATCAAGTTTAATTTCCTGATATCCGTATTCCGTACCCTCTCTGCTCACGAACTCCTGAATGAGCCCTGTGAGCGCGGCTTGAGATAGAGATTGCCAGGGGATTTTCATGTAGTATGAAGGTGAACATCAGGTAAAAAGGAAGTATACCTGCGTATGAGCCAAAACGCTGCGAATCTGCTCATTATCGAGGATGAGCCCATCACAAGGGCACAGCTGGCTGCGCATTTTGAAAAAGAAGGCTATAAGGTTTTCGCAAAAGAAACTGCCGACAACATCGAGCAGTTAATCTCCGATGAAGCCATCGATATATGTCTCATCGATATAAATCTGCCAGGTAAGGACGGGCTTGTACTCACCAGGGAACTCAGGACTCATTCTGATATCGGAATAATTCTTGTCACTGGTAAAGGGGAACAAATCGATCGGATCGTCGGCCTTGAAAGCGGCGCCGATGATTACGTCACAAAACCTTTCGACCCAAGAGAATTACTATCAAGAGTACGGAGCCTGCTCTGGAGAGTAAGGGCACAGGAACGGCAGAAGGACAAAGGATTGAAACGTAGTTTCGAAGGCTGGACTCTGGATTTGAACAAACGCCAGCTAGTGACTCCTGACAATGAACTGCAGCCACTTTCCGCCGGTGAATTTCACCTCTTACTGGCATTGATAGAAAGTGCCGGTGAAGTCTTGACCCGCGACCAGCTCATGAACAAGATTCGAAATCGGGAGTGGTATCCCGATGACAGATATATCGATGTACTTGTAGGCCAGGTCCGGCGCAAATTTCGGCAGTTCGCCCCAGATACTACTTTCATTAGCACGATTCACGGCACGGGGTATTTGTTCGCACCGGTGATAACATAATAACCCGATAATTCGAGTATCTCCGAAGGTATCCTGGCTCATGATTTCTGTCCCAGGTTTTAAGAACCTGAAAATTGTTCATCAAAGTGCCGAAACGCTGGTTTATTCTGCGACCCGCATAAAGGATTCAGCCCGGCTATTCCTGCGCCAGCTCCGTCCCGAATCAACCTCTCCTGAGCTGGTTGCACAATATCGAAAAGAATATGAGCTCCTGCAGAAACTGGACTCAAGCAATGTGATCAAAGTTGTCGATCTGATTTTCGTCAACGGCACTCCCATTTTAGCGATGGAAAATGCACCAGGCACGTCACTGTCCAGCCTCATGGAAAATGAGAAGCTTGAACCCGTTGAAGCCACGTCTATCGCCCTGTCCATCGTCACGGCACTCGAATACATTCATTCAAAATTCATTGTTCACAAAGACCTGAACCCGACCAATATTATCTACAACAGGAACGAGGGGTCTCTGAAGTTAATCGATTTTGGCATTGCCTCAGAACTATCTCCCACGTCACTCAAATCTGAAGCTAACAATACGCTTGAGGGCACTCTCAACTATATTGCCCCGGAGCAGACAGGAAGGATGAACCGGTCTGTCGACTATCGTGCCGACTTCTATGCACTCGGTGCGACTATGTACCATTTGCTGACAGGTGGGCCGGTATTCATGGCCAACGATTCCCTTGAGCTGGTTCACAGTCATATCACAAAAGACCCTTTGTCGCCTGAACAACTAAACCCAGCGATACCAAAAGCGCTATCGAAAATCACCTTGAAGCTGCTTTCAAAAATGCCTGATGACCGATACCAGAGCACTTTCGCAATCCAACAGGATCTTAGGCGATGCCTGGAATTAATGACCCAGGAAAATGTAGAGGCCACACAACTAGATTTTGACGTGGCCCTTGACGACATCGCCGACCGACTCAATATTTCCGAACACCTTCTTGAGCGAGACGATGCGATGACATTGTTACGGGAGGCTTTGACATCAGTTGCCAATGGCGGTACGGAAACCATCGTTTGCGTTGGTGAAGAGGGAGTTGGCAAGTCCTCTCTAATTCGAGAGCTGGAAAGAGACGTCATAAAAAGCGGCGGGTTCATCGCGCTCAGTCGCCATGACCCGATCAGTGCCAAAACACCCTATAGTGTCGTTTCAAATGCTCTTGGTGATCTATTAAAGCAACTGATGACCAGGTCAGACTACTCTGAAATCAAGCGACGACTACAACTTGCACTAAAGGGAAATGAGGATCTTATGTTGAACCTTATCCCGGAGCTATCCCTGATCCTCGAAACGCCTAAAAAAAGCGAAACCGAGCCAACCCTAACAGCTGTAGAAACAAAGAATCGATTGATCGAGGGAATAACGGACCTCATGCAGTGCATCAGTGGCCAGGGTCACCCATTTGTTCTCTGCCTCGACAACATCCACTGGATCGACGAGGCTTCTATTGAATTGTTCGAACCCTTCTTTGGTCAATCCAGGCTTCCTTATGTCTTCCTGCTCGGGGCTTACCGGATCAATGAACTTGATGAGGAGGATGCTACCAGAGTAGCAGTATCAAGCATTCTAAAGACAAATCCAGATGTGAAGCTAATACGGCTTACTAATCTTTCAGCCAGCAGCATCGACTCCATCATTTCAAACACACTATTTCGACCAAAAGAAGAAGTGGCTGAATTTTCCAAAATTGTCTATTCAAAAACCAACGGGAATCCTCTGGCGATGAGGGACTTCCTGCTTGAAATGCACCAGAAGGGATTCCTCGAATTCAACCACACACACCGGGAGTGGGAGTGGGATCTTACTTCTATTTCTAATCAGCCACCCAGTGAAAATGTCAGCACAGCGTTAGCAGATCGTATCCGGCATTTGGAACCCATTACGTCAAATTTATTGCAGATTGCGGCCTGTATCGGTAGTGAGTTCGAGCTCGAGACCCTACAATCCGTTGCTGGGCTACCCCTTAACCTGGTATCCGAGAAACTTTCCCAGGCAATAAAGAACGGCTACATATTCAGGTCGCCGATTCAGAGTGGCATCAAAGACAGAAAAGTTAGTTACCAGTTCGCTCATGAGCGTGTACAACAGGCTGCCTACTCTCTGTTAGCCGTTAACAAACGCAAACAGGTTCACACTGAAATAGGCCAGATTCTATTACAATCAGATCAATCTCTTGCCAACATATTCGAGGTAGTGAATCAACTAAACAATAGTTTTGACTCCCCGGAAGCCACGGGGTTCAACAGAAACGAACTCGCGGATCTGAACCTGACGGCTGGACGCCGTGCAAAGCAAGCCGCCGCCTTCCAGGCATCGTTTAAATACTTCAAGACTGCGATCGCCTTATTTGGGCAAAATATCTGGGCGCAGTATGATCTCAGCCTGGATCTTCACCTGGAAGCCGCTGAATCTGCATACCTCTGCGGCGATCATGGCCAAATGGAGCTACTCATTACAGCCGCTGCCGAACATTCCCGCAGCCCAATAGATACAGCCAGAATTAGCGTGATAAAGATGAAGGGTATGATCGCCGCAGAAGAAATAGAGTCGGCCATCAATGAAGGCCACAACACCCTTGACCTGCTCGGTGTTACCGTCCCACGCAGGGTTAAATTTAACAGAGTAAGGCTGTTAGTAAAACTGGCATTCCTGACAACACGAATACAAAAGCAAGCCAGCATGAACTCGCAGGTGATGACCGACGTAAATCTATTAGCTGCCATGCGTATTCTGATGATGCTGGTACAGGCTGGATACATCTCAGGCAATCCCTCTACGCCGCTTTACATCTTGAAGATGGCTGAGCTCTCGTTAAAACATGGGATGGCACCGGAATCTTCCTTTGCCTATCCAATGTTTGGCGCCCTGCTGATTACTTTGCTCGGGTTTATCGATACCGGGCATCAGCTCGGCAGCCTGGCTCTGGCGAACCTGGATGAATCAAATGCTGAACTTCATTGCAAAACGATTAGCCTCACCAACAATTTCATCCTTAGCTGGAAGCACCACCTGAAAGAAACCCTGGAACCACTTTCAGAAGCCTACCGAATTGGCATGAAAACCGGTGATGTTGAATTCGCTCTTATTGCCGCAATGACAAGATGCGCCAACGCTTTTGTTCTGGGTCACGATTTGAACAGCCTGGAAACAAATCTTGCTAATTTCAATCAACAGGCAAGCGAATACAACCAGACACCCGCTTTAAGCCTGGGTTCAATCTATCAGCAGGCAATCAGCAACCTGACTAAATCAAACAGGGCGCCATGGTTACTCGAAGGTGAAATCTACAATGAAAGTCACCTGATACAACACCACCAGAAAAGGGGCGATGAATCCAGCATCGCGAATCTCTACATTTTAAAGATGTATCTGGCAGTGTTGTTTCAGCATCCGAGCCAGGCACTCGACTTTTCTGTCCAGGCGCGAGGGGTACTAGTCTCCGTCATCTCATCACCCGCTGTGCCGTTTTTCACCATCTATGAAAGTCTTGCCTGTGTCGCTGCACTAAAAGGTGCGCCGTACCTGAAACAGCTAAAGCTTCGACTCCGATTGAGGTTAAACCAGCGTTTGCTGCGTAAATGGTCGCAGTATGCTCCGGAAAATATTCTTCATGGATATCATCTAATTGAAGCTGAAAAAGCAAAGTATCACGGCAATGCCCTTGTCGCTATGGAGCAATACGATCTCGCTATTAACCTTTCTCTGAAATACGGGTACCTGAAGGAGCAGGGTCTTGCCAACGAACTGGCCGGTCGATTTTACCTCGAAACCGGTAAGCGAGATCTAGGTTTTTTCTACCTGAATCGCGCAAAAATGAGCTACCGGAGATGGGGCGCAACAACTAAAGTGGAATGGATGAATGACGAATTTTCAGAATTGTCTGAGAGCGATCAATTCGGTAGTGCCAATAGAAATTTTGAAACCACGTCAAATTCGAATTTTACCAATGATGGGTTCCGAACCTATGGAGATTTTCTGGATTTAGGATCCGTAATCAAAGCATCCCAGGTGCTGTCCGGGGAGATATTGATAGAAAGCCTGTTAGAAAAGCTGATGCAGGTTTCCCTTGAAAATGCCGGTGCACATGGTGCCAGCCTGATACTGGTACACGAAAACAATTTTGTCGTGGAAATCTCAACCTGGTACAACGGCGCGGTGGTGGAGCATCGTCTGGACAATATTTTACTGGAAGATTCAACACATCTTCCTATCTCCGTTATCCAGTACGTAACCAGAACCCAGGAGGATCTTGTTTTAAATGATGCACTCACAGAAGATATATTCACACAAGATGACTACATCATCAGGGAACAACCCAAATCTATACTCTGCATTCCCATACAGAGTAAATCACACTTAATCGGCGTTCTGTATCTGGAAAATCTACATGTCACCCATGCCTTTACCCAGGGTCGAATTGCTATTTTAAAATTGCTGGCGTCACAATCAGCAATCGCTATTGAGAATGCCAAGTTATATCAACAACTCAACGAATCAAGAAATAAGTACCTGTCCCTTTACAACAATGCCCTTGAAGGCATCTACGAGGTAGACCCGGACGGGAATCTTAGCAATGTTAATCCAGCTGCAGCACAGTTACTGGGCTTCGATTCACCTGCAGAGATTATTGGCACAGACCGAAGAGCCATCATCAATTTATTTGTTAACCGGGATGACTACATCGCTCTTTCGAATGAACTTAGCCTTAATAATCGTGTGGTCGGTTTTGAGACCCAGATTGTGAAACGGGATAAATCTATTGTCTGGGTCGCTGTTTCCGCACAACGGGTATTTGATGACAAATCAGGTCCTCCACATATCGAAGGATCAATCATGGACATTACTGAACGCCGCCTCCGTGAGGAGGCTGAACAGGCGCGAATCCTTGCGGAAGCCGCAACCGAGACAAAAAGTCAATTCCTGGCAAATATGAGTCACGAGATTCGAACGCCGATGAATGCAATTATTGGCTACACGGACCTCGCCCTGGATACACAACTTACTCCTGAACAAAACAACTATCTTAAGACGATTCGTAACTCATCCAGCCACCTGTTGCGCGTGATCAACGATATTCTTGATATATCAAAAGTCGAATCTGGAAAGCTGGAACTGCAAAACTCTGTATTTCGATTGGAGGACGTCATCATTGATTTGCAGAACCTTTTTAGCCTGGCGACAAAAGAGAAGGGACTCACATTTATTCTACCTGACGCTGGCGACTTTATTGGTAAGAGCTACGTTGGCGATCCTGTTCGGATAGGCCAAATACTGATCAACCTTGTCGGCAACTCGCTGAAGTTTACAGTGGCCGGTAAGATCGAAATCCAGTTAAAAACACAGGACATTGACAATGAGCAGACCCGTTTCAATTTCAGTGTCATTGATACCGGCTCAGGGATAGAAAAGACAGAGCTTGAAGCAATCTTCGAATCGTTTACACAGGGAAACATCTCTCCTGCTGATGGCGGAACCGGCCTGGGGCTTTCGATATGCAGAAATCTCGTAGAAATGATGAGCGGAGATATCCACGCGGCCAGTAAACCCGGAGAAGGGAGCCAGTTTCATTTTTCCGTAGTGGTTAAACAGTGGAATGAAGCTCCGATTGTTCTTGAAAGCCAGAAGTCTTCAATACGCTTACCAGATGAACTCGTTGGACGAACAATCCTGCTGGTCGAAGACAATCCCATTAGCCAGAACCTCGCTAAAGAAGTACTGATGAATGCCGGGTTTTCAGTTACCGTCGCTAATGATGGCAGAGAAGCCCTTGAATCCATGAGGGAACAAAGCTTTTTCGTTGTACTCATGGATATCAGGATGCCTGTTATGGATGGCATGCAGGCTATAAAAGTTATTCGCTCCAGCGAAGAGCTAATGAAAAATACTGTGATTGCGTTATCCGCTGGCGTACTGGACTCCGAGGTAAACGAAGCGCTAAAAGCGGGGTTCGACCACTATTTCAGCAAACCAGTCGATTTCCCTGAGCTGATCGAATTACTTGCCTCCATCGCCGGAGTAAAAATCCACAAGGATATTTCACCTTCATTGTCCAGCCCAGAAATACTCGGTATCGATTTCGGTCAGGCTCTTCGAAACCACGATGGTGACCTGGACCTGCTTAACCGTCTCACTGGTACTTTTATCGAAATCTACAACCATGCAGACGAAGAATTGGATTCGTTTCTTGCCTGCCAGGACTTCGATCAATCTGAAAGACTCATGCACAATATTGCCGGAGTCGCTGGTAGTTTTGGCGCTACTACGCTTATGAACATTTCACGGGAAATCGAACACAGCCTGCAAACCGGAACAACAGAACTTGAGGATCTTCGAGAGACCTTTTCCCGGGAACTCGGGAATCTGGTAACTGCGATTGAACAATTACACCAGAGCCAGGTAGCCTAGGAAACTTCCGGTTAAGGTCCTGAATCTGTGGCTATGACTGAATTCTGCGGAGATGAATCAACAATCCCGAAAGACTTAAAATCAAACAATGTTCTATCCAGTAGATGAGATGGAACCACATCTGTACATGCACGAAAAATAGTTTCGATACGACCGGGATGCTGCTTATCCCATACATTGAGCATTTCCTTGATAATCTGTCTCTGCAGATTGTCCTGTGAGCCACACAGGTTACAAGGAATAATCGGCATTTGTGCCATTGCGGCATATCTTTCAATATCTTTCTCCCGACAGTATGCAAGAGGTCTGATAACGATATTCTTACCATCATCGCTCAGCAATTTTGGCGGCATGGTTTTTAGTTTTCCACCGTGAAACATATTGAGAAACAGGGTCACAACGATATCGTCCCGGTGATGGCCAAGTGCAATTTTGTTATATCCATTCTTGCTGGCAAATTTGTACAAAATTCCCCGCCGAAAACGTGAACACCAACCACAATAAGTTTTACCCTCGGGAACCATATCCGTAACAAGGGAGTAGGTGTCTTCTTCAATAATCTTATAATTGACGCCAAGAGATTCGAAATAAGCTGGTAACACATCTTCTGGAAATCCGGGTTGCTTCTGGTCGAGATTGACGGCAAGAATTTCAAAGTCGATAGGGGCATGTTTCCTGAGACTCAGCAAAATATCCAGCATTGTCAGGGAATCTTTTCCACCGGAAATGCAAACCATCACCCGATCGCCATCTTCAATCATATTGAAGTCAGCTATCGCCTTACCGGCAAAGCCACGAAGCCGTTTGTACAGCTTATTCATTTCCCGATCTTTGCGCTGTGTCGGGGCTCTCTCCGGCGCTTGCCTGGCTATGTGAATCGATGACATGTTCAATGAGGCACTTCCAAAAAGGAGGCTATTCTACACTAATACCCGTCATCCCCCTGCTACTGACTCCACTGGCACAAATCAGTAATATTCTTCCATGCATCGATAGGCAAACCAGATGAAGCCAAAAATTATTCTTTTGTTGTTACTATCCCTTCCTGTTCAGGCGCAGACGCACAGTAGTGCAGTGGTGCTTCTTTACCACCATGTAGATGACAACACCCCCGCCATCACCAGCATCAGCCCTGAAAACTTTAATGCCCACCTTAAGTACCTGAGTAAAAACGACTTCAAGGTACTCCCCCTGCAAGAAATCGTGACTAGCCTTCAATCCGGTAAAGTGCTCCCGGAGAAATCCATCGCAATAACATTCGATGACGCTTATATCAATATCTACACAACGGCATATCCGATGATGAAGAAACGAGGATTTCCCTTTACCATTTTTGTTGCGACGGACCTGGTCGGTACCAACCGTCACTACCTGAGCTGGGCGCAGCTGGGGGAGATGTCCGATCACGGCACATTGATCGCGAACCATACACGTTCACACACTCATCTTCTTCGCCGACAACCAGATGAAAACCATGAGGAATGGATACTCAGAATCACAAATGAAATCGAAGGGGCACAAACAGAAATAGAAAACCACCTGGGTGATGTTCCCAGGTTTTTCGCCTACCCATACGGTGAATACAACCGAGATATACTTGCGCTGGTTAAACGACTCGGCTATATCGGATTCGGACAACAAAGCGGAGCCATTGGATCTGAGTCCGATTTCCTTTCACTGCCCCGTTTTCCAATGGCTGGCACCTACACTGGTATGGCTGCATTCAAAACCAAGGTGAATACCGTGCCGATGCCGATCCGGCATCCTGATATAGACCCTTTATTAGCAGAGGGGGTAGTCCGGCCGACTCTCGAGTTGGACTTTTTGAAAGGCAATTATAGAACTGGCGAACTCAACTGCTATGGTCCTGGAGGAAAATTGAAGATCGAGAAGGTGGATGAAAATACTTTTAACATCTTACCCATCGCAAATGTGCCAGTTGGCCGATCGCGGTATAACTGTACCCTACCATCACATGTCGGTGGTCGGTTTCACTGGTTTTCACAGCCATGGATTCGGAAAAAAGATGACGGATCCTGGTATCCGGAGCCTTGAAACCAATCTTAAGAAAGCTCGCGAAGAACAGTCGTGGGCGGCGTGTTAACAACCTTCAAAGTGGCAATTGTCCCGACAGTACCGATAAGTACTGTGCCAATCAACGGCCCCAGCACCCAGAGTTCGGGATTTATTTCATAGTTCAGCTGAAATATCTGAGTCTCCAACGCATAGACAGTCACCTCGGATCCCAGCGTCGCCAGTACACCAGCGAAGAACCCCAGCGCACAAAATTCAATCGCCAGGCTACCGAGCACTAGTTTTCGCCCTGCCCCCAACGTTCTTAGTATGGCGTGCTGTTTCATTCGTTCATCCATGCTTGCCTGAATACTGGCAAGAAGCACCAGGGTTCCGGAGATCAGAATCAGTATCAGCACCAGTTCTATTGCGAGTGTAACCTGGGAAATTATGATCTGTATCTGTTCAATGAGCGCATCGACCTCGATGACGGTCATTGTTGGATATTGATTAAGCAGGGTGTTGAGAAATAGTTTTTCCGTTTTCTCAAGATAAAAGCTCGTCATGTAGGTAGATGGGAATTCGTCGAGCCCCCCGGGCGAGAATATGATGTAAAAGTTTGGTTGCATATTGTCCCAGGCAACCGTTCTAATACTGGCCACCTTTGCTTCAAGATTCCTGCCTTGAATTGAAAATATGAGCTCATCGCCCACCTTGAACTGGTTGGACCGGGCGAGGTCTTCCTCGAGTGAAACCAGGACAGGGCCTTCATAATCACTCTCCCACCATTCACCGGCAATAATTCGATTATCCTTGGGAAGCATGGTCGCCCAGGTGAGGTTTCGACCGGAGCTTGCTCGCGGGCCTTGCTCGCCGGACTGATTGCCTCGACGCTTGTCCCGATCGGTTGAAAGTTCATCATTAACAGAGGCGATTCGGCCACGAATCATTGGGTAGAGAGGCTGTGATTCGATGTTATTATCACGAAGTAACTGGCGAATAGGGTCAACATCTTCTGGAGAGATATTAATCGCAAAGTGATTGGGTGCATCGGGGGGTATCTGGGCCTGCCAATCTTCAATCAGAGCCGTTCTAACAAGATAGAGAATAAGGAGCAGCATAATGGCAAGCCCGAAGACCAGTATCTGCATGGTATTTTCAGGGCCCCGGCGATGCATGCCAGCAAGTGCCAGTCGCCATGCACTACCAGCCTGCATCCCGATCACCCGGCCGGAACGCAGCATCAGATAAGCAACCACCGACAGTACCACTACCGCCACCACGCCCCCTGAGAATATCAGCATCGTCAGCCAGAGGTCCTGACTGTACCACCACATCAGGCCAATCATGCCGGTAATCGCAAATAAATAAGTCATATGATCGCGGATTGCGGCATCATCGAAATCCCGGCGAATAACTCTAACCGGGACCGTCTTCCTTAATTTCAGCAACGGTGGCAGCGCGAAAGACAAGAGACAAACAAAGCCAGTAACAAGGCCAAGCCACACAGGTCGCATGCCAGGGCTTGGTAGTTCTATGGGTATGAGGGGTTCCAGAATCTTAACCGCTATAATCTGGACGCCATAACCGATGCCGCTACCAATCAGGGTAGCAACCACGCCCAATACAACGAACATGACGACAAAGATCATATCTATGCCACCCGGTGTCGCGCCGAGAGTTTTCAGAATTGCAACATGGTCATAGTGGCGAAGCGAATATCTCTGGGCGGCCAATGCAATAGCGACACCGGCTAGAATGACTCCCAGCAAGCCACCTAACAATAAAAATCTCTCTGCCCTGTCAAGGGCGCTACCAATGCCCGCTGTACCTTCCTTGACCCCAAACATTCTTGCGTCGATTCCGATTCTTGGTTTAGCCCATGTTTCGAATTTCGTCAGCTGGTCTGCTTCACCAGCAAACAGGTAGCGATAGGTTAATCGGCTGCCGGGCTGAACAACCTGTGTCATCGGGACATCAGCAAGATTCATCATTACACGTGGACCAACACTGTTAAACCCGCTGCCACGATCAGGTTCTTTGATCAACACATTACCAACAGGGAAGCTTGCAACACCAACATCCAGGATCGCACCTTTTTCTATTCCGAGGGATGGAAATAAACGGCTCTCCATCCAGACTTCACCCACCGGCGGACCTGATTCAATTGGCTTGCCCCTGACAAAAGGGGCATCAGAGACGATCAGGTTTCCACGCAGGGGATAATTGTCATCGACCGCTTTTACAGAGGCAAATTGAGCCCTGTCATCTGAAAATACCATGGAAAGAAAGCTTAGCGTTCGGGATTGTTTCAAGCCCAACTCTGTTGCTTTCGAAAGGATGTCGATGGAAATAGGATCTGAACTTGAAATGACCCTGTCTGCAGCGAGAAATGTGGCGGATTCTTGAAGTAATGCCTGTTGAAGTCGATCAACAAATAGTGTGATGGTCGTAACGGTTCCTACAGCAATGACAAGGGAAGCAAGTAATAAGGTCAATTCCCCGGCTCGCCAGTCCCGCCACAATAACTTCAGGGCCAGGGCAAAGTGCACTAGACCAGTTCCCCTGAATCAATCCTGATCGACCGGTCGCAACGATCCGCAATCCTCGAGTCATGGGTAACCAACACCAGGGTCGTACCAAATTCTACGTTCAATTCGAAGATAAGGTCTATGATGTGAGCCCCGGTAATGGTATCCAGATTTCCTGTGGGTTCGTCGGCAAACAACACTTCAGCAGATGATGCAAATGCCCTGGCGATGGCAACCCGTTGTTGTTCGCCACCAGAGAGTTGCCGCGGGTAATGAATGAAGCGATGCCCCAGACCTACTCTTTCCAACAGATCCCTTGCCTTATCATAGGCGTTGGAGTCACCTTTCAATTCAGAGGGCAGCATGACGTTTTCAATCGCTGTAAGACTGGCCAGTAACTGAAACGTCTGAAAAACAAAACCGACCATCTCACCCCGGACAACCGCACGTTGTTCTTCATCCATCCTGGTGAGTTCATGTCGACCAAGGAATATATCGCCGCTACTTGGAGTATCGAGCCCGGCCAGCAAACTGAGAAGCGTTGTTTTTCCTGATCCCGAGGCACCAATGATCGCGACAGATTCAGACTTCTTGATTTCCAGCTCAATCCCTTTCAATATTGTCAGCTTCCCTTCAGACGTCCGTACGATTTTACCCAGGCCAACTGTTTTGATCATTGTTTCCAAACTATATACAACCTTTACATCTGTTCTTTCTAATTTATCGGGTGAATACATCAGCTATTTACTGGCGATGACTCTCCTGGCGTCTTTTCCTGGTACTCTTCATGGTTCTGCGACCAGCTATGCTGCCACAGACGGAGCCATTATCCCAATCAAAAGCGGTACTATACTCGTTTTTGGGGATAGCCTGAGTGCTGCCTACGGTATGGAGTCCGGGCAGGGCTGGGTGCAGTTGCTCATCGAACGGCTTGAAATTGAAGAACTTACCTACAGGGTAGTCAACGCCAGTGTCAGCGGAGAAACAACCGGTGGAGGAAAGGTAAGACTGCTTAAAACCCTGCAGACCCACCAACCTGAACTCATAATTCTGGAACTTGGCGGCAATGATGGGCTCCGGGGTTACCCCATCGACAAGATCCGTATTAACCTGAGCAGCATGACTAAAACTGCCCTTGAGTCAGGAGCAAAAGTATTGCTGGTTGGAATGGTCCTGCCACCAAATTACGGTCATCGTTATACACAGGCTTTTGAACAGCTGTTTGTCGATGTGGCTGCCAAATTTGATGTTCCGTTACTACCTTATCTTCTTGAAGGGGTTGCGACCAATGCATCTCTGCTGCAGAGGGATGGAATCCACCCGACCCCGGAAGCCCAGATCTTATTGCTGGAAGACTTCTGGCCCCAGATAGAGGCGCTCCTGTCATCTGAAAGTCGTTCAGTGGGCAGCGACGAGTAAATTTTCCTTCTCTTGCCAGTCTGGCATGACCGAAGACAACAAACGGTAGAACGATTTACTGTGTGAGAAGTGACGCAAATGGCAGAGCTCATGGGTAATCACAAAGTCGATTGCATCGATCGGCATTCTGACCAACAGCGAGTTGAGACAAATATCACCTTGTCGTGAGCAACTCCCCCAGCGTGCCTTCATTTTCCTGATCACCAATTTCCGTTCAACCAGTCTTTGATAAGGCTCTCCGGTGGGGAACCGTTCCAGACAGGCGTCAATTCTCACCGGGAAAAGTTTTTTTGCTTCAGATCGATACCACTGATCAAGATGCCTTGCGACAAGAGACTCATTCCCAGGTTTTGAACAACGAATAACTATGGATTCCTGGATTTTTTCAACAAGATTGGGTTTACCACGAACCAATATGAGTGGATACGATTTCCCCAGATAATCATGCGGGGAACCTGATTTGAATTCAGGGGGCGCGACCTGTGGAATCCTGGCCATTTCATCGAGCGCCTCCTGAATCCAGATCAACCTTGACTCAAGAAACTGGTCGATCTCAATCCACGGACATTTCATTGGAACACGCAGTTCAACAGGTTCATCCTTGGCCACAGTCAGTGCCATGGATTTCCTTCTGCTGCGTTTTATAAAAACTTCGATTGGTTTACTGGCAATAATAACCTGGCGTACATAACACGCATCATCACCGGGGGCTGATATTTTTTTTGTATCTGTTCCAGCAAAAAATCGTAACATTTAGCGATTTCCGCCAGCACTCCCACCACCCAGGCAAGGCGGTGACATCGGTTCTCCGCCATGATGATCCTGCCATTGTTTCTCGGTATAGGTATGAATCGCCAGGGCATGGATGTCATGGGCAAGCTCATGGGCAAGAATGGAATTGACTTTGCGATGTTGCTGGATCAACTTGTCACCCTCGAACTCCTGGGAGACGACGACGACTTTGAAATGTGATTCTGAACCGGCGGGCACATTATGGTTGCCACTTTCATTAATGACTTCAAGGTGAAGCGGGTTGAGTCCGTTTGCCAGTTTTTCTTCGATGATTTCCTGGGTCGTCATAAACTAGCCTTTACTGGTCAACCTGAACACTCCATCCCAATCTGCCGCCGGGGGTTCAGAGATAAAGCTGCGGCAACGATCTACGTATACGAGTGAAGGGCCATCTTCGGGAGAGAATTCAACACACGATTCAAACCCACTAAGGGCATCCTTGAAATTTCCATCCTTGTAAAGATCCAGTGCCGATCCAAACTTCTCAACGAGATCTGCGACGGTACTCTGGGTTTGATTCTTGCGTTCCAGCAACTGGTAAACCTTGACAGACTCTGATTTGCCAACAACCCTGATGGTATCAAGTTCACGAGCATCGATATCAGATTGACATGCACCAAAAGTTGCCTCTGAAATCATGGTTCCCGAGTCATAGGCCTTGTTAGCCCCTTCCAGCCTGGATGCAAGATTCACGACATCACCCATGATTGTATAATTCATTCGCTGGGCGGAGCCCATATTGCCAACAACCATGGGTCCTGAATTCAAACCCATGCGCACAGAAATAGAGGGCCTGCCTTCAGCAACCCATTTATCTCGAAGTGGGATCAGCGCTGTGTTCATATCGATGCTCGCGAAACAGGCAAGCCTGGCATGATCTTTCTGAACCGTCGGCGCACCCCAGAATGCAATTATAGCGTCACCTTCAAATTTGTCGACCGTGCCTTCCAGACCAATAATAATATTACACATCTCGGTGAGGTAATCATTCAGCACATTTACAAGCTCAGTTGGAGTCATTTGCTCAGAAAATGTTGAAAACTTTGCGATATCAGAAAAATACGCCGTCATCTCTCTTTCTTCACCACCAAGGGTTAGTTTCGATGGATCTTTTACCAGGTCCGAGACAACTTTAGGTGAAAGATACTGGCCAAAAGCGTCTTTAATTAATGCTTTTTGGCCCATTTCGTTGAGATAAAAACGGGCATTTATTCCACCAATAATTATCAGCGAAGCGAGGAACGAATAACTCATGGACAGGATCAGCCCAGCATTAATATAAGCCAGTATGACGATGACGACGAACGCCCCTATTGCCCCAAAACTAATGAGGTTTCGCCGCAAGGGCTCTTGCATCACGCGTGTGAAGAGAAAAACAACGAGTAGCAAGAACGCGGCTAATATCTCCATCCATAGAGGTGCTGCCTGCAAAGGCCCGCCACGAAGTATCGTGGAAATCGTATTGGCGATGACGTTAACCCCGTAGACATTACCCACTGGCGTCTCAAACTCATCATGAGCAACCTCTGCAACTTCTCCGATCAGGACTATTTTGTCCTCAACCAGGAAGGAAAGATCTTCCAGTTCTTCCTCATCCTCAGCAAACAGTATTTCGGCTGCGGGCATACCAATAATTTCATGCAACCTTGCGACACCCTCTACACCCAGGGGTAGAAGAGGATAGTCAATGTAGAGATCATTGAACTGGTCCAGCCCTACTTCAAGATCTTCTCCAAAATAAATACTACCATCAACCAGTTCTGGATCGGCGCCAAGCAGCATCGAGACAGCTTTAACTGCAAATGGCCACTCATCCACCTGCTCGCTGATTTCCGGGAACACGCGCAAGCGGACAAGGCTCTCGGAAATAGCACTATTAGAGCTGATATTCGAGTAGCCTGACTCAGTCAGATCGGCAAATCGTGGTATTGCCCTGTTAATCCGGACGAACTGTCCATCAATGATTTCTGCCTGGGAAACAAGCAAAGTATTACCTGTTTCCTCAAATGCATCGGCCAGTGTCGGGTCTTCTCCATAGGCACTATTGAAATCTAGCAACATGTCCACACCAATGACCGCGGCACCCATCTGTTTCAATCGAACGATAATGGTAGACAAATCAATCCGGCGAAGTGGAAACATATCGTACTCCGCATAGAACGCTTCGTCTGTATAGACAACGAGAACGTCCTCGGATGGAGAGGTTAGATATTCATCGGCATAGTGTGTGCGAAGAATCTGCCGGTAGGACAATGATTCATCTTCAACCAATGAAAAAGCTTCCACATACTCAAGCAGGATTGCCACTATAAAAATTAAAACGATGGTAACAATATCGTTACGGTTCTCATTCGTCCCCATGCCTGCCTGCCCTAATTCTCTTCAAAAATAAAAAAAGATATCACAAAAAAGCCCGCTGGTATCTTATAAGATACCAGCGGGCTTTTATAGCTTTGCTTCTTGGGGGTTCCTTACTCAACAACCCGATAAGGCAAATTCAATCAATAATCTTCTTCCAGCGCTGCGTTGTACAACCTTGCCTCGCTTTGCTTGAGGTTAGTCAATTTAAGGTCATTGTACGACTTGATCAACAGGGGCCGCATATCATTATCGTCCGGATTCTCCTGAAAATATTCCCGATAGGCATCCATTGCTGCGACATATAAACCTTTTGATTCAAGATAATTTGCCTGCTCAAACACATCATCACCATAGACGCTCAGAGCTTCAGTCACCACCTTTTCATCCTCTGCGGTTATCCAGTTAAACATACTATCTTTTCGAGGAATATAAACCGTGCCGTCATTATCCATCACTTCGACCCGGTAACTATGCTCGCCTGCTTCACTGATGGTTACTGGAAATCGAATCATTTCTGAAGTGGATTGCCCTGCTATGTCTGTAACTTCTCCATCAATAATAAGCCTGTAGGAAAATTCAGGACATGCATTCCTCCACACCAGATCTGGGTGCAAAGGCGACAAGGTGAGGCTGCTGATCGTGCGGACTTTATTGTCACACCTCAGATCATCACCTGTGTTAACACTTCTTCGTACCGTGGTGTATCGCTGCGCCTTGGCAAATTTGTTTGCAAGGCTTTGAAATATGCTTCCAGATTCAGATTTGGGTTCAGTCAGGTTGCCTGAAATTAAATTCACGCTATCCGTCAATATTTCAATTTTGCTATTTGAACCCAATTCCTGGGCCATCCCCGTTGTCTGGTTGATCAGTTTTCCCGAACCATCTTCACCTGTCCTGATCTGGTAACCTGCAAACAGGTATTTTGTTCTTCTTACCTTAGTCCAGCGAGTACCATTTCGGCTGTACTCAATCATTCCCTCGACTTGTACCAATTTTGCCACGGGTGGTGCTTTGGCAATGGATAGCTGACTCATGCCCAGCATCAAGAGTGTTGTCAGCACACCTAATCCCAACGTGTTGATTCTCATTTTCATCTTCATTTAAACTCTCCTTAAGAGCCCTTAATCCAGCTATTTATGTTCTGTTCCTTATTACTGCCACCTAGCGATATATCTTATCGCATATCCTATCGTAATCACTCCCGTACATCGGCAGGGCCGACCTTTCAGTCCATCCATGAGCCAACTATGACCGTTTACGATGTGCTGATTGTAGTAAATAATTCTCGTCACTAGTGTGCGGTACGTCACAAAATTGTGTGTGAATTGACTTACATTTGATACAAATTACTCATAAACAGGCAAGCTGAGCAGCGCGATAAATCTTACACGCAATACTCCATCTTTATACCGGCTACCTCAAGAACATTCCCGGGCTCCAGTTTCCTTGACTTGAAGCCTATCGGTTCACCATTAACCAGCGGTACCTTATCCCTGTCTTCTCCACCGTCAACATGGATAATAAAATGTCCCTGCGGACGTTTTGATACTGCGGCAACCTGCACACCAGGAATTCCTACTGTGGTTAGCGCTTCTTTAAGCTCTATCCGATTACCAGTTTTACTGCCTGATTTAACAATAAGATATCCTTCTTCTGGTGCCTGGCCTTTCGCTTTCGGGCCAATGATTTTTTTAATCTTTTTCGGATCCGGTTCGAATATTTGAAATTTTAACTGATGCTCACCAATGGTAATCATATCTTCTGATTTCAAAAGATGTTGCGTAACCTGCCTCCCCGATATATGTACACCATTGGTACTACCCAGGTCTTCGATGACATAGCCATCTTTAGTTAGTTTCACACAGGCATGGTTTCCACTCACCGCAGGGTCTTTGATTGAAACCTCGCAATCAGACTTTCTTCCAATCATACCAAACCCTGTATCAATGGTGATTTGGTCGATAGGCTTATCGTCCTTTATGACAACAATTTTTACGGTCACTTGTATTTCCTACTCAAACCAATTGACAATTTTTTCAATAAACCCACCTTCCAGTGGATAAGGTTTCGCAACCCGGGTCAGGATGACCGAAATATTATCCTTGCCGCCTGAGACATTGGCAAGATTAACCAGATGTGATGCCAGTTCGTCCAGATTAGGTCCCAGTTCGATCATTGAATTTTCGATATCCCGGTCAGATACCAGATCATGCAGTCCATCAGAACACATCAGATACAGGTCACCCACCTCTGTTTCATGTTCATGAACCTCGACCTCGACGAATGGCGCCACGCCAAGAGCCCGGGTCACTACATTTTTCTTGCTTGATGCCCTTGCCTCTTCCTTGGTAAACATACCCTTGTCAATTAATTCCTGGACGAAACTATGATCTTTAGTGATTTGCTCTAGCCTGCCGGAGCGCAACCTGTACATTCTGGAATCACCAATATGCGCAATCGATAGCTTATTGTTGTAATAGTAGGCGGCAACAATTGTCGTTCCCATTCCCTGACACTGTGGCTGGGTTTGGGAAACGTGAAATACAGAATCGTTCGCCTTCTCTACAGCCTTGCGCAGAACTTGCGCTTCCGGGGGTAGATCCTCCTCGCAAGTGTCGAGTTCCGCCGCGATGGCTGAACCACCTTTTCTGTATTCTGAAAGTTCATCGACCAGCAAGTGGACCGCCATTGAACTGGCTACCTCTCCCGCGTTCAGGCCGCCCATGCCATCCGCGAGAACGGCAAAGCCAAGCTGCTCTTTTTCAGTAATAAAATCTTCATTATGATCACGAATCTGACCAACATCCGTACGCGCAACAAACTGTAATTTGCCACGAAATTTCATTCTGCAGCTGCTCCTTGCTTATTATCTTTGTTTCCTTTCACACTTTTTGTGGCACTCATTCCTGCGTTTGTTTTCGCTTTGGGCCCTAGGCGTTCCAGGCAAACTTTCAAGTGAGCTGCCATCTTCTTGCCTGTCTGATAGCGTTTGTCCGGTTTCTTACCGATAGCATTGTGAATCACCTTTCGCAGCGCCGGTTCAATATCTGCTTTAACAGTTTTGATATCGATGGGTCTGTCGTTAACGATGGAGTACATCAAGGTGGCCATGGAATCACCCTTGAACGGCAGGGAACCACTCACAAGCTGATACAGCACAACGCCGAGAGAAAACAGATCAGCTCTACCATCGACCTTCTTGCCCATGCATTGTTCAGGCGACATGTAGTTTGGCGTGCCCAGTACAGTTCCTGTTCTTGTTTTGCTGGAATCTGTGATTCTGGCAATCCCGAAATCAGTAATTTTTGCTATGCCCGCATCAGGATCATACATGATATTCGAAGGCTTGATGTCCCGGTGAACAACGTTCTGCGTGTGGGCATAATCCAGCCCATTGGCACACTGAATGACGATCTCCAGCACTTTTTCTATCGGTAATAACTCTCCCTGCTTGATGTGTGCATCCAGGTCATAGCCCTTCAACAGTTCCATGGCGATATAGGCAAGATCACTTTCTTCCCCGGCATCATATATCGAAACAATATTCGCGTGATTCAGTCGCCCTGCAGATTCAGCTTCTCTGAAAAACCGTTCTTTTACCTCAACCAGCTCATCATCTCCAAACTCCAGGGCTAGCGCCATGGTTTTTATGGCTACCGCTCGATTGATCTTGGGATCTTTCCCCAGATAGACAATGCCCATCGCACCCTTTCCTAATTCTTTGTCGATCTGGTAGCGACCCAACATCGGCTTTTCGACCGTGCCATCTTCATTGATAAGGGTTGAACCAAGCATCCCCGCGGTGCCTCCCATCATGACCGCGTCTTCCAGCGACTCGCATCGGGCAATTCGTTTTACAACATCCCGGAACCCGGCATTGGTATCCGCAACAAATTCATAAGTTAGCTGCGCCTTGTTGTATTGCCGTTTGCGTTCGTAGTCAAGCCCAAGATTGTAGACAAGTTCAAAAGTTGCCTCTTCCCGTGGGCAACTTCTGAACTTATCAAAAGCAGAATCCAGTTGCCCCTGCCCCTGATAGGCAAGACCAAGCATACGATTGCTCTCTGCAGAATCCGCAGCTGAGACCTTTTGTCGTTGCTCACTCAACAGGTACTGACGAATACTCATCATGATGATGCAGAGGAACCCTGCCAACATTCCATAGCTCATCGTAATAACCAGTCCCAGGTAGATGTACGCCGCAGATGCCGCTGATGTGTAGATGACATAAATCACCAACGCGGCCAGCATCCTGGAGCCAAGGTTTTTTAGTGCCCCTGTTGCTAACAACAGAATGAGGAAGGCCAGTGTCACGCCGGATTCAACAGCAATACTCGCTGGCCGGAGAGGCACACCATTCATCAGTGTATTAATCGTATCGGCAATTATTTCCACCCCATAGACGGGGCCCATCGGAGTATTGAATTTATCATGGGTAACCTCCCAGGTGTCACCCACGAGAACAATCTTGTCCCTGAACACCGCCTCCCACTCTTCCTGCTCTTCCGGATCCACATCCTGCAGATCAAGTATCTCAAGCGCGGAAAAGCCAGCTTGTCCTTCACTTAGATATCGAGTCCCAGGATCCAGACCAGGAAAGTCAATGTATATGTCGCTGAACTGATCCAATTCAACAACAACCTCATCGCCAATGGTCAGCACATTATTGGTCAGGTCAGGAGTAACGCCCCAGTACACTGAGAGCACTTGAATCGCGAACGGCCAGCCTTCTTTCGCCATGGTGATCTCAGGATAAATTCGCAACCTTGCTAAATTATCAATAACGGCGCTGGTGGGTTCCAGGTTGGAGTACCCGGTCGTGGCTACATTTCTAAGGACTTCAGTAGGATAAGCAAGGCGATCAAATTTCCCATCTACAAACCTGGCATAAGACACCAGTACCACGTTGTCCGCCTCTTTGAACAATTCCGCAGTTGGTTCATCCTCGCCATATGAACTTTTAAAATCCATGAGAAAGTCGAGGGCGAGAACATTTGCGCCGAAACCTGAGAGGATTTCGGCAATCTTACCCAGATCAGTACGCCGAAAGGGAAAGCTCCCGTATTCCGCGTACAGGTCTTCATCCAACGCAACTATCATGATCTCTTCACGGAGTTGGGTCAGCTCCGGATCACCCAGCGATACTCGCAAAATATGACGAAATGAAATCGTCTGGTCTTCCAGCAAAGAGAAAACCTCAAACCTTTCTGCAGGTATTGTAAACAGAAAAATTATGAGCGTGAGCGCTACATCCCAACGCTTAAGTGGGTTTTTCATTTATTTGCCCAATAGCCATTTATTACCGGCTGCTGCCAGGGGGCAACGTGCCTATTCTGCTGATTTTGCGCCATGATTCAGTGCTTGTCTATTTCATTACTCTCGCACCATTGCAGCAACTAAGGTATTGTGTGTGAATCCCCATCGAGAATACCAAAGCTAAATGTTAACTGTCATATCCCCTGCAAAGACCCTGGATTTTGATACTCCACCAACAACGAAGAAAATGTCCAAACCTGAGTTCACGACTCAATCAAGTGAGCTTATAGAGATCATGCGCAAGCAATCGCTAAAACAGTTGTCGAAGCTTATGCGAATCAGCCCTAAGCTGGCAGAACTCAACGCCTGCCGATACCAGGATTGGAGCCTGCCTTTTACCCCGGACAATGCTAAGCAGGCTGTACTCGCCTTCAGGGGAGATGTTTATCTGGGCCTTCAAGCCGAAAATTATGGCGAACGGGATTTTACCTTCGCCCAGAAAAATCTTCGCATCCTCTCCGGACTCTACGGTTTGCTGAAGCCCCTTGACCTGATACAGCCTTACCGCCTCGAAATGGGCACAAAACTCAAGAACAAGCGTGGCAAAAGCTTATACGATTTCTGGAACAACTCAATCACCGAAGCACTCCATGAAGAATTGGAATTGCACAAAAACAAAACGCTGATCAACCTGGCATCAATTGAGTATTTCAAATCGATAAAGCCAGCCCTATTGCCGGGCGAAGTCATCACGCCAGTATTCAAGGACTTTAGTCATGGCAGTTATAAAGTACTTAGCTTTTTTGCTAAGAAGGCCAGGGGATACATGGCATCGTATATCATCCGCAATCGAATCAGCAAAAAGGACCAGATCAAGGAATTTGATATCGACGGATACAGGTACAATGAAGAGATGTCAACTTCCAGCAAGTGGGTGTTCACTCGAAAAGCAGGGTAAAAAATAAGCGAGTGCCTGGTTCATCCATAAAACGTCTTGGCATTGTCGTGAACCCAATGTCCGGGCGGGATGTCAGGCGAGTTGTAGCAAAAGCCAGCACCAGCACCCATCACGAAAAACAGCAGCAGGTTACACGGTTGGTCCTGGGAGCACTTGGCCAGGGTGTGGATGAAATCTGCCTGGCGAATGAGCCCTTTCGGATTAACTCGCGGGCGGTCGAGAACCTGCCGCAAAAGGACCACGTAAAGATACTTGATTTCCCACTGACCCATACCGCCGCTGACACGGAAACAATGGTGCGATATATGTGGGAGGAAGGTTGCCGGGTGTTTATTGTTCTTGGCGGTGATGGCACTAATCGCATCGTTGCAAGGACGTTCCCTGAATCAATCATCCTCCCCTTATCAACCGGCACCAACAATGTGTTCCCATCCTTCGTAGAAGCATCCATTGCCGGTGCGGCGGCAGGACTTATTGCTAGCGGACAGGTGGATTACAGAACGCACTGCCAACGATGTAAGCAAATCCATATTGGCAGTGAAATCGCTCTAATCGATACCGTGCTCTTAAATGAAAAGCTCCTGGGCAGCCTCCTGCCCTATGAAACAAGCAATATTCAGAGCCTTCTGCTAACGAGGGCAGAACCGGCCTCAATAGGAGTGTCACCTATCGGCGGTTACCTGATGCCATGTCACCAGGAAGATGACTTTGGGGTATTTGTTAAATGTGGGAAATCTGGAACAACCATTACGGTGCCCATCTCGCCAGGTCTATACAATGACGTTCATGTCGAAGAAATCAGAAAAGTTGAGCTTTCTGAACAAATCACAATATCAGGACCTGGACTCCTGGCTTTTGATGGCGACAGAACAATTAAACTTAAAGCCGGGGAATCGAGAGAGCTGACAGTTAAACGTGACGGTCCGTGGATAATTGAGAGCAACAACATCATGAGAATTGCTGCCGCAGAGGGTCTCTTTGTAATTGGCTGAACACTAGACAACACGAGCCCAAGTATCCATAGATGACCTCATAGTGCTAGTATCGTTAAAGTGTCGTCGCCCCAGAAAAACATGAGTAAAGCGTTTCTTATCTTACTGGCCCTGTTAGTCCCCCTAGTCTCTTCCGCTACTGAAGAGGAAAGGAAACCTGTCAATAAAACGCTGGTCTGGCCTGACGGAACAAGATATGTGGGCGGGGTTATCGATGGTAAACGGGCAGGCAAAGGTACCATATTCTGGCAGGATGGGACTCGTTTCGTTGGTCAGTTTGTCGACGATATGCGAAATGGTCCAGGCACGATGATACTTCCAGATGGCACTGTTTACACAGGGTTCTTCAAAGATGACGAGTTGGTAGATTCACCAGCCGAAAGTAGTATCACCAGTGCAGCTTCAGAAGTTGACCCGTTAAAGGCTAGCAATCTGCCAGATGACGAATCGGGGGCCATGGCGACCGCCGATATCCAACCCATAATCGAAACCAGCATCTCATCTACTGAAGGTGAACAGGTCGTTGAATTACAAGCGATCGCAAAAGATGAGCCGATTACAAAATTGACAGATGAAACCAGACAACAGCTGGTAGAAACCGTTGATCTATGGGGGGCTGCATGGTCAGACAAAAACGTACCGCAATATCTAAGTAACTATTCGAAGGACTTTGTTGTTCCCGGAAAGCTAAGCCGGAAAAGCTGGGAAGGTTTTCGTCGTACTCGCCTCAGGCAACCAAAATATATCCGGATTACTATCGACTACGAAAAATTTGAAATTGCCGGGCCAGATACGGCCGATGTTTACTTTAAACAAACCTATCATTCCAATACTTACAGTGACGTCACCAACAAGATGTTACGTCTGCGTAAAGAAGATCATGCCTGGATGATTCTCTCGGAACAAAACCGATAAATCCCACTATCAGAAAATCTTTTTATGAACGAATCAATCACGCCTGTTCCGGCAGCGACCATATTATTGTTAAGAAACGGGGCAACTGGGCTCGAGGTATTCATGATAGTTCGCCACCATCAAATCGACTTCGCCTCAGGTGCGCTGGTTTTCCCCGGTGGCAAAGTAGACGACGGTGATGGTGAGGTGCGATCATTTTGCGAAGGTGTCGATAACCTGCAAGACAGGTCAGTTTCACTGATGGTCGGCGCTATCCGGGAAGCCTTCGAAGAATGCGGGGTTTTGCTCGCAAGGAAAAGAGGCGAGACAAATGTTATATCTGGAGAAAAACTAACGAGCCTTGAACATTATCGTGACCAGCTCAATAAAGGCGAAATTTCCATCGCTCAATTCCTTGAAAAGGAAAACTTGATACTGGCATGCGACCTACTCCAGCCGTTTGCACATTGGATCACGCCGGAGATGATGCCAAAAAGATTCGATACCCACTTCTACCTTGCTGTTGCCCCGGAAGACCATGTTGCGATACATGACGGTCACGAGTCCGTGGATTCAATCTGGATATCACCAAAGGATGCCCTGGTGGGCGCTGATGAAGGCAATTACACTATCATTTTCCCCACGCGGCTCAACATTGAAATGCTAAGTGAGAGTGAGTCAGTTGAAAGTGCGATGGAGTTGGCAATTAAACGTCCAATCGCTCCCGTTTTACCCTGGATGGATAAACGCGAAGATGGTATGTACCTGTGCATACCCTCTGATGCTGGCTACCAGATCAGTGAAACCAAAATGGAAAACACGCCCTAGACACGCCCTAAACACAGCCCTA
>Ga0114949_10000174_pt1 | contig 30117 bp, 23 predicted proteins | sample N074metaG_FD_83505 | JGI IMG/M metagenome (GOLD analysis project Ga0114949, IMG submission 83505) | Deep subsurface microbial communities from Kermadec Trench to uncover new lineages of life (NeLLi) - N074 metaG | ecosystem: Environmental > Aquatic > Marine > Ocean trench > Sediment | place...
CACTAAAATTCCCTAAACTAAAAACTAAGAAATAAGGAGGATGCATACGTAGATAGGTATTTGATATAGATAGAAGAATTATGGTTTATTGAATTCTCGTGGATACTTGAAATGCTAGTTATTTCTATTATTTGTGTAATGTTGACTACAAAGTCAATATCAAATTAGAAATTTTATTGCTAATTGATGTTGTTCTACGATAATTTGCTGAGTTGTGAAGTAGCATTTATTTGACTAAGCTATTGTTAAATAGTATGAAAATTAATCAGGAGGCCTATAGAGTTATTAAAGAGAAGCAATTTCTTATCATTTTTTGCATTCTAAAAATGTGGACATCCAAATTAAGTGGTAAAATTCCTAAAGTGGGATACGACTCATTCTTAGTTAGATTTACTATTTATAAATGTGGTAGGTATTTTCAGAATATATGGTGGCTAAGCTCAATCCTATCTTTTTACCAGGCATGCTTTTTGTTCTTGCGGTCCATGGTGCTCTGCTTTACGTTTTATGGATTCATCGATTGATTCCTCCACCTGAACAGATTGCGAAAATTTTTGTAAATTTCGTCACAGCATCCAAAGTTGAAGAGGTGCGTAAACTTGATTTACCTTTACTTCCGTCAAAGCCCAAGCCCAAGCCCAGACTAGTACAGAAGCAGCAACCGCAGCAGCCTGTTTCCGAAGCTCCAGAGTTATCTGAGGCTGAGGTGATTGCACCACCATCTCCACCAATCGAAGTGGTAGAAGTGTCAGTCCCAGAGCCAGCACCTATGCTGGCATCGACTGGACCAATTACTCTGTCTGCGGAGCTGTCAGTTACATGCCCCGAATTGACGCCACCAGATTATCCGCCACTTTCACGGCGACTTGGTGAGGAAGGTAAGTTAGTGCTACGAGTAGAATTGGATGAAAGTGGCTACGTGGACACTGCAAGTGTAGCAGAGAGTAGTAGTTACAAACGCCTTGATGAGGCAGCCTTGGCTGTAGTAAAAACCTGGCGATGCAACCCATCACTGCGAAACGGGCAGCCGGTACGGGCGGTTGCGTTACAACCTTTTAATTTTGTACTACAAGGGAACTAATATTATGGAGCATGGACTTGGATTTGCCCATTTTCTTACCCAGATCGATGGTGTTGGTATCGGCGTACTTGTGTTATTGCTCATGCTCTCGGTGGCGAGTTGGTATCTTATTCTCACCAAGAGTATTGCTAATTTTCTAGAAGGGAGACGTACAGAGACTTTTCTCAAGCGTTTCTGGAGCGCTGATTCATTGCAGGAGGTAAACACTACTCTAAATGGCAGTTCAACTAATAATGCTTTTGCTCAACTTGCACGGTTTGCACTGGATGCTGCTGTTGATTCGGAAAAGCATGGTTTGCAGAAACTTGCAGCAGCGGGCGGCGCAAGCGAGTTTATATCTCGCGTATTGCGCAACGGTATCGACCAGGAAGCTACTCGTGTAGAAAACGGGCTCACGGTGATGGCTTCAGCTGGTTCTGCAGCACCATATATCGGCTTGTTTGGTACCGTATGGGCTATCTATCACGCACTGGTACAAATTGGTCTTTCTGGTCAAGGTACGTTAGATAAAGTGGCTGGTCCGGTGGGTGAGGCTCTTATCATGACCGCACTGGGATTAGCCGTAGCGATTCCAGCAGTTTTGGCATATAACGCATTTGTACGCCGTAATCGTATATGGCTGGCACGCTTGGATGCTTTTGCTCACGATCTTTTCGCGCTAATCTCTGTTGGCGCCAAGACTAATAGTTCAGCAGGTGAAGTGCGGCGATCGCTAAGAGTAGTACCTTCTGTTGAAGGGAGAAAGTAATGGCATATGGCAGCATGGATCGTAGTGGAAATCAGGTGCCAATGGCTGAGATTAATGTGGTGCCGCTGGTGGATGTAATGTTAGTTTTGTTGGTAATTTTCATTATTACTACACCGTTGCTTACACATTCAGTCAAGGTAGACTTACCAAAAGCATCAAGTAGTCCAAATATCACGAAACCCGAGCATATTGAACTCGGAATTCGAGATGATGCAAGTCTCTACTGGAATGGTGAGCCGGTTGCACTAATACAGTTAACGTCACGTTTTTCTGAGAAGGTCAAGCAGGACCCAAAGACAGAACTACATATACGTGCCGACGGGCATGTTTTTTATGAGCATGTGGCACAAGTGATGTCGATTGCTGCAAAATCTGGATTAATACGCATCGGGTTCGTCACAGATCCATCACAAAAGAGGCATCCCAAACAGTAAGATTGAAAATCTCTTCCAAATTATATTAATACTTGTTTTAGCCATTTGCTGATATCAGCAATTTCTTCAATACAAACTGAATGTTCCATCTGGTACACATTCAATTTCACACAATAGCCTAATTCAAGCAATTGTTGTTTTGATAATGTCGCTAGCTCTAGAGGTATGACTGGGTCATTATGGCCATGTGCCATAAAAATAGGAGTAGATGAATTGGCTTGATGAGCTTCTGTCGCAAGCGTTTCTGCCATTGATAAATAACACGATAACACCATAATGCCAGCAAGCTTATCCGGATGGCGTAAGCCAGTATGAAGTGCCATTACGCCTCCTTGTGAAAAGCCCGCAAGCACGATATTTTCTGGTCTAATACCGTTCTTCTTTTCCCGGCTGATCAGTGTTTCTATTGCAAATTGTGAGGCACGTATGCCGGCTACATCTTCACAGCTACTCAAGCTTTGATTGGATATGTCATACCACGCACGCATCATAGACCCACCATTAATAGTCACCGATTGCATCGGCGCATGGGGAAACACAAAACGAGTATGGATACTGGATTGTAGATTGAGTTCGCGGACGATGGGAACAAAATCGTTTCCGTCTGCACCAAGACCGTGCATCCATAGAATAGTGTGAGTTGGGTGATCCCCAGTTTCAATTACAATGCTGGGTAATAGGTCGGTGGGTATAGTGGTCATTTGCAGGGACAAGGATTGATTGAGTAGTAGGTCAGCAGCAGGATTTCCTAGAATTGATCGATACCATGCTTATTAGGAATTCATTTTTAGATCTGGATTGTTTATCTTATGACTGTATCATTTTGTTTGGAAGTTTCCGGGATACTTATTTGTAACTCATGAAATAGGGCGCGAAAACTTTTGAGTGGTTTATTGGAGTGTTTCTCTTTGTGAGCGTTTCTCGTGAGGGTTCGTATGCGTTGCAGATCAGCGGCAGGGTATTGTTGTCCAAATTCAGCGAGGGCATGTTCATCCTTCAGCAAGCAATTGCGCCAACGTTCTACTAAGTGTATCCATGCAGTATGTTGCAGAGAGCTACCATTCCAAGTAGAAAACTTTTCCTGAATTGGTTCGATATCTATTCCACGCATCAATTTTCCGACAAATTGTATTTGCCGACGGCGGGCCCCGTGTTTATGTATCTGCTTAGCTGTGATTATTGCATCCATTAATGTATCTGGTAAGCAAAACTCTGCCAATTGCTTAGGATTAAGCTCAACTAATTGTTCACCAATTTTCTGTAATGCATGCATTTCCTTTTTAATGCAGGTTTTGCTGGCCGTAGTGTTTTGTTCAAGATTTTTATTCAGATCGTTTTGCATGGTGACCTGTTCATTGTGGGAGTAAGAAGCTGCTATCATAGCGTCCTTTAGTTCTAAATCCCATTTAGACTTGCCCAAAAGTTTTTCAGGGTAGGTAAGTAGACATTACGATTCAGCATTTTCGTGAGATTAATTTTCTTTAAATTCAACACATAGGCGACATTTGCTATGCATTCTCCACGTTTTTCTTATCCAGCTGAAACACTCCAGCAGATAGCAAGTGATATTTTGGATCGCGCTAGGAAGGGCGGCGCAAGCAGTTGCGAGACCGATGTGTCAGATGGCTTCGGTCAAAATGTAACAGTACGGAAGGGTGAGGTGGAGACAATTGAATACAATCGTGATAAGGGGTTATCAGTCACAGTTTATATAGATCAGAAGCGTGGTCATGCTAGTACTTCAGACTTTTCCTCAAAGGCTGTAGGCGATGCTGTAGCTGCAGCCCTTTCTATAGCTAGATACACTGCTGAGGACGATTGTGCTGGGTTAGCCGATATTGCCCTACTAGTACGGGAGTTCCCCGATCTTGATTTGCACTATCCGTGGAATTTGCCAGTAGAGGAGGCAATACAACTTGCCAAGACTTGTGAGGCGGCTGCTTTTAAAGTTGATAAGCGAATTGTCAACTCTGAGGGGGCCTGCATTTCGTTAAGTGAATCACAGTTTGTTTACGCAAATAGTTCTGGATTCATGGGTGGTTATCCAACTTCTCGCCATGGTATCAGCTGTGCAGTGATCGCTGGTCAAAATGACACCATGCAGCGTGACTATTGGTACAGTGTGGCAAGGGACGCAGATGACCTGGAATTGGTTGAAAGTATTGGTAAGAGAGCAGGGATGAGGAGCGTGGCGCGCCTAGGAGCAAAAAAAATAGTTACTTGCGAGGTACCAGTTTTGTTCGAAGCACCCATTGCCTCGGGCTTAATAGGACATTTTGTTAGTGCTATAAGTGGCAGTAGTCTTTTTCGAAAGTCATCTTTCCTATTAGATAGCATTGGTAGGGAAGTGTTTGCACCAGACATTCAGATTCTTGAATTGCCATATATAAAAAAAGGTTTAGCTAGTGGTATATTTGATGATGAAGGTGTGGCAACCATTGAGCGCAAGGTCATCGAAAATGGGGTGGTACAGGGTTACTTTCTTGGTAGTTATTCAGCGCGTAAGTTAGGGATTCGCACCTCTGGAAATGCCGGCGGAAATCATAACTTGATTATAAATAACGGTACACCTCTGGAATTTTCTGAATTACTCAAGAAAATGGACAAAGGGTTATTAGTGACTGAGCTTCTTGGTCATGGTGTTAATTCCGTTACAGGCGATTACTCCCGGGGTGCAGCAGGTTATTGGGTAGAGGGTGGCGAAGTTCGTTACCCAGTAGAAGAAATTACTATCGCCGGCAACCTGAAGGATATGTTGCTTGGCATCTCTGCTATTGGAAGCGACGTGGTAGTGCGTGGATCTAAACAATGTGGTTCACTATTAATTAAACAGATGACCGTTGCAGGTGGCTGAGGAAAGTGTTTCTAAAGATCCAATCTATTGACGTATTTATCACATATTTTGCTTGTTGCAGCCATTATTATGGCTTATTGTTCAAAAAAGTTTCGTTTTTATGAGTGTCCATTTTTGCTATGAGTTCGATTGCTGACCTTAGTCGTTTATTGACTATCTACAAACTATAATAGAGTTAGTGCAGAAATCTGGTTTTTATAGGCCACGTATGCTACGTTTTTTCCCCACCTGCTCAAATTAAGATTCTGTTTGTTTGTATTATCTCTCAATGAACATACATCTTTTTGTTCCCAATTTATTCTGGCCAGAAGCTATGTCCCCAGAAATTTACCGGGATTTATCGTTGCCCGCAATTGAAACACTTCTGGCAAAGAGCTTGCAGTCTGAGAATGAATCACAAGGAGTTGAAGCATGGTTGTGCCGTACCTTCAGCGTGGAGAAACAGCAGGATTGGCCAGTGGCCTCTATCACGATGCAAGCAGATAAAATAGGAAATATGCAAGTAGGAAATGGTTACTGGTTGCGGGCTGATCCAGTGCATTTGCGAGTTGAAAATAATCAAGTTGTATTGGCTGATAGCCGTGTTTTCTGCATTTCGCCAGAAGAAGCTAGCCAATTTGTCAATGACATTAACATGCATTTTGCTGAGGATGATATTCATTTTTCATCGTACGAATTCAGTGAAGAACGTAGAAACATGGTCTTTCTTCCCCTATGCTCTGACCGTTGGTATTTGTGTTTGGCGAAAACACCTATTATTCATACTCACGAGCTCAGTGAAATTACTATCAAAAATATTAATAATTTTCTACCATTTGGTGCGGAGAAAATGTTCTGGAGAGGAGTTTTAAACGAAATCCAAATGTTATTACACGAGCATCCTCTCAACCAGGCTAGGGAAGAGCGTGGAGAGCTAGCAGTTAACAGCATTTGGTTCTGGGGCGGTGGTATTATGCCAAAGCTAGTCAGTTCTCCTTATACTCATGTGTGGAGCAATGATGTTTCCCCTTGTGCTTTAGCGTTGGCTTGCGGAACGGATTACGCAGAGCTTCCGACAAATGTTGCGACATGGCAGCAATCGAATACATCTGGTAAACATCTTGTTTTTCTTAATTCCTTGCATGGAAAATCCCAATATGGGGATGCCTATGGTTGGCGCGATAGTTTGAAAAAAATGGAAGTAAATTGGTTTTTACCATTACTAGGAGCACTCAGAAATGGCAGTATTAATCAAATAGTTGTCACTACGACTGATAGGGGTAGGGCAAGAAGCTTTTTTGTAACAAAAAGTAATCTATGGAAATTCTGGTGTGTAAGAAAATCACTTTCAACTTATGTTGATTGAATAGGCACAATTTGAAAGTGAAAATTGTATTTCCCATAATTTAGATTCAATATTTTTAGGCAAGTTACTATATGTTATATAATATGAGTGGATTTACTGCTACAGGGTGGCACAGAGCAGGAATTTACCACTATCAGATAGTATCACTACTACGAGAAAAATAATCATATGGAAGATGAGCTGTTAAGTCGTGATTTGGGAGAGAAAGACTCTGAATGGGATATTTCTGCAAGCCGTGTAACTCAGGCAATTGAAGAAGATAAATTTTGTCTGTTTTGTCAAGCAATCATACCCATGAAACAAAGTGTAAACATGTGCACTCACCATGAAATTCTGATTCGAATGTCTGAGGAAGAAGACAATTTGATACCACCGGGCACATTCTTACCTTTTGTTGAGAAGTTTAGAATGATGCCTCGTTTAGATCGATGGGTTGTGAGGTACGTACTGCAGTGGCTTACTTCCCACCAATTGACACCGGGGTCAATATTTTTCATTAATGTAGCGAAAGATACAATCTGTGACTCAGATTTTCCTAGTTTTGTTCGAGATCAACTACAGGAGACTGGCGTTTCTGCAGAGATGATTTGTTTTGAAGTGGAGGAATTGGACGTATCGTCAAGTCTTACAGATGCTTCAACGTTTGTTTCAGAAATTAAGGGATTCGGTTGTCGTATCGCATTATGTAGTTTTGGTCGCGATCCTTCTTCATTTGATTTACTGAGAAATTTGAAGATTGATTTTTTGAAAATTGATGGAAACATGGTTTGCTTTATGTTTCAGGATCCAATCAATCTTGCCAAGGTTACGGCAATAAACAGGGTTGCGCACACGATAGGTATTCAGACTGTTGCAGAACAGGTTGAAACCGATGATGTTGTTGCCAAATTGCGAGAAATTGAAGTTGATTTCGCGCAAGGCTTTGGTTTGGGGAGACCTTTTTTGCTCGATGAGCTTACATAATTTTGCAGGCAATAAAAGTAAGCATAATTGAAGCTAATCTTCAGCAGCAAAATATTACTCTTAGTTTAGATTTTTATATCCAGAAATCGCAAGCAAAAAATTAAGATGATCATTAACAGTTTCTGCTATGACCGTTTTATTAACTTCTCTAAATAATTCGCGTTCTAAACTTATATTAATTCGCTATTGCATGTCTTGGTCTACATGGTATCGTATTTACCAAAATCTCTAGTTTCTCCCAGCCTGGTTCAAGGAAAAATTATAGTTCCTTCGCTTGAGTTATGAGCTCTGGTATTTATAAATAGATATTATAATAGCTTATCGCATGCCAAAAATCATTGTCCGAAACTATAAACCGAACACCTTAAATTCGTTAATCAGGAATGGTATTCATCCTGTTTTGGCCCGTGTCTATGCTACCCGCGGTATAGTGGAGCCAAGCCAAATTAAAAAAGATCTTTCTCAACTGCTCCCATTCAAGAGCTTGAAAAGTATTTCAATAATGGCAGCATTTCTTGCTGATGCAATTGCTTCAAAAAAGCATTTACTGATAGTGTCTGATTATGATTCAGATGGGGCTACTGCCTGTGCAGTGGGCATACGTACGTTAAGAAAATTTGGTGCGATAGTAGATTATCTTGTTCCCAATCGTTTTGAGTATGGATATGGTTTGACTCCAGAAATCGTGCGACTCGCTGCAGCCGTAACTACTGGAAGGAAACCTGACATACTCATAACGGTAGACAATGGGATCGCCAGTGTAGAAGGTGTGGCCGAAGCCAATCGCCTCGGTATGCAGGTACTCATCACTGATCATCATCTGCCTGGAGATGAATTACCGGATGCTATTGCTATTGTGAATCCCAATCAGCCAGGTTGTAATTTTCTCAGTAAGAATATAGCTGGTGTAGGTGTGATGTTTTACCTGATGTTGGCACTACGTGCAGAGTTACGTACACGGGGGGCATTCATCTCAAAAAAAGAACCCAATCTTGCTAATCTACTTGATTTAGTGGCGCTGGGTACAGTGGCTGACGTGGTAAAGCTCGACGACAATAACCGCATTTTAGTACAGCAGGGTTTGTATCGAATCCGAAATGGTCATAGTTGTGCGGGTATAAGCGCTTTACTTAGTGTAGTGCAGCGAGATTTTCGGCAGGTAACTACTTCTGATCTGGGATTTATCTTGGGTCCAAGATTGAACGCAGCAGGACGACTTGACGATATGGCACTTGGAATTGAATGCCTCGTTACTGATAATAAGTCTTATGCCATGCAGATTGCCTTGCAGCTTGAGACGCTTAACCGCAAGCGCCGAGAAATCGAAACGGACATGCAAGACAATGCGCGTGATATGCTAGAGAAAATTCTTATGGTCGAAGGTTCAAGACAAGAAGACCAAATTCCCCGAAGTCTAAGTTTGTTTGATCCCTGTTGGCACCAGGGCGTGATTGGTATCCTTGCATCTCGCATTAAGGACAAGTTTCACCGTCCGGTGTTCGCGTTTGCTCCTGGTAATGATGATGAATTAAAAGGCTCGGGACGATCCATTCCGGGATTTCATCTACGAGATGCTTTGGATATGGTTTCTAAACGATACCCTGGCTTGCTGCTTAAATTTGGTGGTCATGCAGCAGCAGCAGGCTTGACTGTGAGGTCAAATGATTTTGGTAAATTCCGAGATGCTTTCGAACAAACTGCCCAAACATTACTTACCCCTGCCGATCTCATGCACATCATAGAGACAGATGGTGATTTGAGCGAATCCGAAATGAATCTTGAATTGGCGCAGTACCTTACGGAGCAGGTATGGGGACAGGGTTTTCCTTATCCTACATTCAACTCTCGTTTCAGAGTGGAGGATCAGCGGGTGGTTGGCAAGAAGCACTTAAAATTAAAGTTGAGAAAACATGTTTCAAATACTAGGAAAGAAAAGACAGGCTATCTTTATGATGCGATGCTATTTTTTTACCATGACTCTCTTCCTGAAACAATAGATGCAATTTATCGCCTTCAAATCAACGAGTACAGTGGTAATACTACCCTGCAACTCACACTAGATTATTGGGCTCCAGTTTAACTATTTGCATCTTGATAGAAAACTTTAGCTTACATGAGGCTATAGAAATTCTAGTATCAATTTACAAAAGAACGCAATTAGAGAACTAACATATAATGTTCGAATTGAATAGAAAAGTTTCGACTTGTTGTTTCAATTGTCCATTTATTATGAAATCAAATGCAATCCAAGTTTATCGCTCCTATACCTGGTTCAATAACCTACTATTCTTGTTTTGATGGTTCTGGGGATGCTTTTGTTCTTGCCAAAATGGCGCAACAAGCGAAGCCTATCGTCATCATTACATCCAGCGCAGTAGCGGCACAACGATTATTGGAAGAAATTCCTTTTTTCTCACCTGAGTTAAAGATTCACTTATTACCTGACTGGGAAACACTTCCATATGATACTTTCTCTCCACACCATGACTTAATTTCTGAGCGGATTGCTACGCTTTACCAAGTCATGATTGATGCCTGTGATGTACTGATCGTCCCTGTTACCACTGCACTTTACCCCATGCCACCACGGGAATTTCTTGCTGCACACACTTTCTTTATTAAACGGGGAGAAAAGCTAGCTTTGGAATTATTGCGTGGTCAGTTAACTCTAGGAGGTTACACTCATGTAACCCAGGTACTCTCACCAGGGGAATATAGCGTACGTGGCGGACTGATAGACTTATTTCCAATGGGTAGTCCGCTACCTTATCGTATTGATAGAATGGATGAAGAAATAGAATCTATCCGTACTTTTGATGTAGACACGCAGAGAAGTATCTATCCAGTAGATGAAATACGACTATTACCGGCTCGTGAGTTTCCTTTTAATGAGGATGGTCGTGCTCGTTTTCGTGGCAATTTTCGCGAGAAATTTGAGGGCGATCCATCTAGGAGTCAGATTTATAAAGATGTAGGTAAAGGCGTTGCACCTGCAGGTATTGAATACTATATGCCGTTATTTTTCGAGCAGTCCACCACGTTATTTGATTACTTGCCAAATTCTATGTTGTTATGTTTGCATCACGACATCCACTCAGAAATAGAGAACTTTTGGCGTGATACTCTGTCGCGCTATAAGTTGTTATGTGGTGATAACAATAGACCTTTACTGCCACCGGGAGATTTGTTTATCACGACAGAAGAATTCTTCGGAGCACTAAAACCATATCCGCGAATCAAGATTCAATCTAAACTTCAGGAGTCAAATTCCAAAACCAAAAATCTTACCAGCAGCCTACCTTCTATCCAGATTGATCGCCGTGCTACCAATCCCACAGAAAAACTTGCCGCATTTATTGCTGAATTTACGCTGTCTAGTAAGCGCGTGTTGCTTTTAGCGGAGAGTCTAGGAAGAAGAGAGTTAATCATTGACTATCTGAAGCAATATGATCTGTGTCCTGATATTTGTGAAGACTACGCTCAATTTTTAGCAAGTACGGAACCTTTTATGCTTAGTGTGTCTCCACTGCGCAAAGGTTTTATTCTAATCGAAGAAGGATTTGCCTTTATCACTGAAAGCGAACTTTATGCTCTGCATATTTATAAGAGACGTGAGCGTGAGACACGCAATAAAACATCTGTGGCAGATACCATGCTGCGAGATTTGTCTGAAGTAAAGCTTGGCGAACCAGTGGTGCATGAACAACATGGTATTGGTCGCTATTCAGGCTTAGTGAATATGGATATGGGAAACGGCCACTATGGGCAACTGAGTGAATTTCTATCGCTAGAATACGATGGTGGCGATAAACTCTATGTCCCGGTTTCGCAACTACATCTTATTGGGCGATATAGTGGCGCGACATCAGAAGCAGCACCATTGCACAAGCTTGGTAGTAACCAATGGGACAAGGCTAAGCGTAAAACAATGCAGCAAGTACGTGATACGGCTGCAGAACTGCTAAATTTATATGCACAGAGAGCTGCTCGTTTGGGCCATTCGTTTGGATTCAGGCAGCACGATTACGAAGCCTTTGCAGAAGGTTTTGGTTTCGAGGAGACACCCGATCAGGCGTCTGCCATCCATGCAGTGATTGAGGATTTAATATCAAGCAAACCAATGGACCGACTGATCTGTGGAGATGTAGGTTTTGGCAAGACAGAAGTGGCATTGCGAGCAGCTTTTGTTGCCGTTGCTGATGGTAAACAGGTAGCGGTACTTGTGCCTACTACGTTACTAGCAGAACAGCATTTCCGGAATTTTTCTGATCGTTTCAGTTTAATTGCCCACGAATGGCCAGTAAAAATAGCACAGATGTCACGCTTTCGTTCAGCCAAAGAACAAATTCAGGTACTAAAAGGTTTAGCTCAAGGTGGAGTAGATATCGTGATTGGGACTCACAAACTGATCCAGAAAAGTGTGGAGTTCAAAAATCTGGGATTGGTCATCATTGACGAAGAACATCGATTTGGCGTACGTCAGAAAGATCAGCTTAAAAACCTTCGTTCTGAAGTAGACGTGTTGACACTAACCGCTACACCGATTCCCCGCACACTTTCCATGTCATTAGAAGGTTTGCGTGATTTCTCTGTGATTGCTACTGCACCTCAGCGGCGGCTTGCCATCAAAACTTTTGTTAGTCGTTTTTCTAAAGGAGTCATTCGAGAGGCATGCATGCGAGAATTAAAGCGTGGCGGACAGATTTATTATTTGCACAATGCAGTAGAAACTATACAGTCCACGCATGATAGTCTTACGCGACTATTACCCGAAGTACGCATTCAAATTGCTCATGGGCAGATGCGCGAGCGTGATCTAGAACATGTGATGAGAGATTTTTATCGACAACAGTTCAATATGCTTCTTTGTACCACCATCATCGAAACTGGGATTGATGTTCCTAGTGCCAATACTATTATCATTGACCGTGCGGATAAATTTGGTCTTGCACAATTGCACCAGCTTCGTGGGCGGGTCGGTCGATCCCACCACCAAGCATATGCATATTTGCTTGTACCGGAAGAAGAAGCGTTAGGTACACAAGCTAAGAAACGTATTGATGCTATCCAAACAATGGAGGGATTAGGCGCAGGGTATTATCTTGCCATGCATGATCTAGAAATTCGCGGTGCAGGAGAAGTGCTAGGTGAATCTCAAAGTGGTGAGATGCATGAGGTTGGTTTCAATCTCTACAGTACCTTGTTAGATGCAGCCATAAAATCTTTGAAAGAAGGGTGCGAACCAGATATGCAACACCCTCTGGGTGTTACCACAGAAATCAATTTACATGCGCCCTCCTTACTACCGGATGACTATTGTAACGATATACACGAGCGCCTAGTGTTGTATAAGCGCATGGCTAATTGTGAAAACAGTGATCAGTTAGATGACATGCAGCAGGAACTAGTCGATCGTTTTGGTCTCTTTCCCGATCCGGTCAGAACATTGTTGGAATGTCATCGTTTACGTATTGCAGCAAGGCCCTTGGGCATTTTGCGCATAGATGCTACCGCTGAGAATATATTAGTGCAATTTGTTGCTAGCCCAAAGGTGGACGCAGGGAAAATCATTGAGCTTATTCAACATAACAGTGAATATAAACTTTCTGGTCCTGACCGTTTAAAAATACAGGTACAAATGGAGAGCATTGCGGAGCGAGTAGTTCGAATCAAGAGTTTAATTGAGGAGTTAAGTGGATAGAGGATCTAGTAAATTTACGGTGTTCATGAACAATCCAAAATGTGGCGCTACAATTCAAACGAAAATTTATTCTCGTTTTGTTGGTAGATGAAGCTAAAATCATTGCGTTTATTCTGAAGGGAACTACTGTATGGATCTCATTATCCAGGGGCTTGAAATTGAGACTAGCGACTTAAGGTCGCTTGCAAAGCTCTCTTCTGCAAGCTGCATAGAACGTATTACCGGGAGTGCATTTCGACTGGTAGGTGCAAGTCGGCAGGACGGCATACCGTTGTATTGTCTCGATGCTAAACTTGATTACGCTTTTGTGGAGCAATCAGTCAAACTTGCTGATTTTAGGCTAGTAGCAATGGATATGGATTCAACCCTTGTAGGTATCGAGTCCATAGATGAGATTGCTGATATGCACGGCATCAAGGCTCAGGTGGCAGAAATCACTTCTAAAGCAATGCGTGGTGAAATTAATTTTTCTGAAGGTCTTAAACGCCGCGTGGCGCTACTTCAAGGCCTGGATCAGAGTATGCTACACAGGGTTTACGATGAAAGACTGAAGTTAAATCCTGGCGCTGAAAAGATGCTGAAACGGTTGAAAACTGTTGGCATCAGAACGATGCTTATTTCGGGGGGGTTCACTTTTTTCACTGACAGATTAAAAGAAAAGTTGGGATTAGATTATGCTGCTGCCAATATGCTTGAGATTGTGAATGGTAAACTCACAGGCAGGCTGATGGGAGTAATCGTAGGCGCACAGGGAAAAGCTGAAGCGCTAAAACATGTTCGCAACGAACTGGGTTTAAGACGAGATCAGTTAGTTGCTATCGGTGATGGTGCCAATGACCTGCAAATGATGGCAGAAGCAGGGGTAAGTATCGCCTATCACGCTAAGCCTATCGTTCAGAAAAATGCTACGTACACGATCAACCATGTTGGTTTAGATGGAGTCATAAATTTATTCGAAGGTTAGATATGACAGAATCGAACAGATATATAAGTGAATGGTGGCACTTTTCTAAGGGAGGGGATATTATTAGTTTTTGCTAAGACTGATTTCTTGATCTATTTCTCGTTTGATAGGTCCGTTTCCAGAAAAACGATCCAGATAGAGGTAGATGACTGGCGTGATAAAAAGCGTAATAGCTTGTGAGAATAAAAGCCCTCCAACTACTGCAAGTCCTAGTGGCTGACGTAATTCAGCACCTGCACCCAGACCTAAAGCAATAGGCATCGCGCCCATTAGCGCCACCGAAGTAGTCATCATGATTGGTCTGAAGCGCAACAAACAGGCAGTTCGGATTGCCTCATGCGGCTTCATATTACTGTTGCGCTGTGCATCGAGCGCAAAGTCGATCATCAAGATGGCATTTTTCTTGACTATGCCGATCAACATTAAGATACCGATCATGGCAATTATTGTAAGCTCCATATTGAATAACCATAACATTGCTAGCGCACCAACTGCCGCCGAGGGAAGCCCGGAAAGTATCGTAATTGGGTGGATATAACTTTCATATAGCACGCCAAGTAATACATATATAACTAGTATTGCGGCGACGATTAATACCACTTGGCTGGTCTGCGAAGATTGGAATGCAGCAGCATCTCCGGCATAATTTGTTAGTATACCTGCCGGCATATTAATATCATTTTTAAACTGATCTATATGTTTGGTGGCATCGCTCAGTGAGGCGCCAGGGGCAAGGTTGAAAGAAATTGTTTGTGCCTCTAGCTGTCCGGCATGGTTGATAGAGATCGGTCCGACCTCACGCTCTACTGAGGCAACGCTTGATAGCGGAACTATCGTATTATTTTTGCTACGAACATATATCTTACCAAGGCTTCTTTCGTCAACACGATATTCGTCCGCTACCTGCAAAATAACCTGATAACTGTTGCTTGATGTGTAAATTGTTGATACCTGTCGCTCACCGAAAGCACTATAAAGTGCTGAACGGATATCAGCGATCTGTACGCCTAACAGGTTGGCTTTGTCACGATTGATATTGAGACGTGCCTGCAGACCTTTTAATTGTGCATCGCTAGTAACATCACGAAAAACAGCTTTTTTTTGCATCATGTGTGACATGATGCCTGTAGCAGCTGTATGTAAATCTTCAGCGTGTACGCTACGTATGACGTACTGATAACGACTTTTGCTGGTACGGCCACCTAGCCTAAGGTTTTGGATGGGATTGAAAAAAACTTTAATACCTGGGATAACACGTACTTCATTGCGTAAATCCTCTAGAACTTTGTCCATAGGCGGGCGCTCACTGCGCGGTTTAAGACCCATATATAGGACTGCGTTATGGCTATCATCGGCATACGCAACAAGGGTGTCAACGGCTGGATTGGAACGGATTATATGGCTAGTTTGTTGTAATAATTTAGTCATAGCGGGAAAAGATATATCTTCAACTGTCTCTACTGAGATTCGTGCTCTTCCAATATCTTCCTCGGGGAAAAAACCCTTGGGTAGAACCATAAATAATGCGCCTGTAGCAACAAATGTCCCGATTGCCACGCCAAGGGTTATTCTTCTATGGTACAAAGCCCAATCAAGTGTATGTTCATAAAAAAATAGCGTTTTGTTAAATCCGCACGCGAACCATTCGGTCAATTTCATGCTGTGCCCATCGGGTTTGTGCTGAACAAGATAGCGGCTGGCCATCATCGGGACCAGAGTAAGCGACACTACAGCCGACATCAAGACCGAGACTCCCACTACTGCAGCAAACTCATGGAAGAGCAATCCAATTACACCAGGCATAAAAAAAATAGGGATAAATACAGCAACCAGAGAGAGTGAAATTGAGATGATAGTAAAGCTTACTTCTTTAGATCCTTGTAGTGCCGCTTGTAATGGGGGCACTCCTTTTTCAATGTGACGTACAATATTTTCAAGCACTACTATGGAGTCATCTACTACCAAGCCGACCGCAAGAGTGATAGCGAGTAGTGAAATATTATCCAGGCTATAGCCAAAAACACGCATTAATGCTACCGCACTTAACAGTGAAATTGGTACTGAGAGCGCCGGGATAAAGGTAACTGTAGGTTTACGCAGGAATAAGAAAATCACCAGCACGACTAAAGCAATTGTAATTATCAGTGTGAATTGTGCGTCATGAATAGCGTTTCTAATTGAAGTTGAGTAGTCACCGGTTAGCCTGAGTTGAACTGATGAGGGCATCTGAGCAATGAGTCCTGGTAGCACTGCCTTAATGGCATCTACGGTTTCAACAGTGTTGCTTCCTGGTTGGCGTTTCACAGATAGCGTGATAGAGCGTTCGCCATTGGTCCAACTAGCAGTCTTAACAGATTCCACGCTATCTATAACCGTGGCCACATCTGAAAGTCTGACTGGATTACCGCTTGGAGATATAGCCACAACTAATTTTGCAAAAGCATCAGCGTTATTAAGCTGACGGTTTGCCTGAATAGTAAGAGATTGTCGTGGTCCATCGAGTGTTCCAATTGGAGAATTGGGATTCGCACTGCCTAGTGCTGTAGCAATGTCATCAATAGTCAAATTACGTGCAGCGAGTGCATTAGGGTTCACCTGCACACGTACAGCATATTTTTTCTGCCCATAGATTCCAATTTGTGCTACGCCAGGAAGCGTGGAAAGTGTTGGCGAAATAAGGTCTTCAGCAAAATCGTTCAGGTTTGAAAGTGACATTGAAGGCGATGATAAAGCAAGGAACAAAATAGATGATTCTGCTGGGTTGATCTTACGGTAAGACGGTGGTGAGGTCATTTCGATCGGTAGGGCGCGCTGCGCGCGTAATAGTGCTGCTTGCACATCAATAGAGGCACTATCAATATCGCGATTTTGTTCAAACTCTAACGTGACCGAAGTGTTACCCAGCGTGCTTGAAGAACTGATTACTGCAAGTCCAGAGATGATAGAGAACTCTCGTTCTAGTTTCGTAGCCACCGATGAAGCCATAATCTCAGGACTGGCACCAGGAAGTGATGCTCTAACTAAAATGGTAGGAGAGTCGTAACTTGGTAGCGCAGCAATAGGCAATTCACGATAGGCAATGATACCAGCTACTACTACAGCAGCTGATAACAGCACCGTCATGACTGGACGGCGGATACATAATTCGGAGAGGTTCATTATTTGTTTGCTGTTCTGCCGGTTTTGCCCGGGGTGCGCTGATCTACAAATTTGCTCACATTATTGCCAGATCCGATCTCACTACCTTCGGCCTGTGTTTCTGCCACCGTACTACCCGGCCTGAGGTTCTGTGCACCTTCCAAAACAATGCGCGCACCTGCTACTGCGCCTTCTATCACAGCAACCCCATCCTGGATTAAGCGAACTTTGATCGTCTGCGATGTTACCTTACTATTCTCTCCGATTACATAAAGGAATTTCTTTTCCGGCCCAGTTTGCACTGCTTGTACAGGAACTGTGAGGGCACCAACTAGCATGTCCGGTGCTAGCATCACTGTTACAAACATACCTGGCCAGAGGCGTTGATCTGTATTGGAAAACTCTGCTTTAAGCTGAATACTTCCACTCTCCGTATCAACCGTATTGTCTACAAATATTAACCGTCCTTCCGGCAACGGTTTTCCAGCTATATCCAGTTTTGCACTAACTGGAATATCACCTTTAGCGAGTGCCTGTTGCAAAGCTACAAGTTCACGCTCTGGTAATGTGAAGCTGACATTAATCGGATCAATCTGCGTGATGCTTACTAAGACAGCACTGCGTGGCTGTGTCAGACTGCCAGGGATAGCGATGTTCGGCTGCACCAAACTACCAGGATGTACCGGAATGACTCCAGTACGCCCGGAAATAGGTGCGGTAATTTCAGTAAAACCGCGTAACACACGATTTGCTTGTACGGCAGCTCGATCAGAATCAACCTGACCCTGCAAACTGTCGACTTGGTTCTGAGCCATATCGAGAGCAGACTGCGAAATGAATTTTTGCTGGAATAGTTCTCGTTGGCGTTTAAGGTTGCGCACAGCATTCGCTAATTCTGCACTGGATTTAGCAAGTTGTGCTTTAGCTTTTCTGAGATTGGCATTTTCTGTTCGTGCATCAAGCGTGAACAATCTGTCACCCTTGTGTACGAACTGTCCCTCCTTGATATGTACGGCTTTAATTATGGCGCTGATCTGCGGTCGCACTTCGACCTTCTGCTGAGCAGACACAGTACCATTAGCTGTAAGTTTAATCGGCACATCATTCTGTATAACTGTGGCGCTTATAATCGGGACTGTTCCTACCTCTGTCGGTCTCGTGTTGGTTCGTGTACTCTGGTTACGCCAGACCCAAGCACTAGCAATCAGCACTATAAGTAAAATGCCGAACATCATGATCCGTATACGTCGCTTAGCAGGCATGACAGGTTTTGTTTGAGAAACAGATTTCATCAAAAAATTTCACTTGTTTCAAATTTTAACAGGTATCTACATTACAAGATGCCATTCGATGCTACTCAGTGACTTGGGTCAAATAGATCTAGTAAACATGTACCATTTAGTTAAAAATCAAAAATTGTGTTATAAATGAAATGCGATGCAATGTGTCTTGAAATAATAGAAAAAAATATCAATATCTATTATTGTCGTTGTAGGAAAAGGTACGAAGTATAGAGTGTTCCGATCAATGTTTAATTTCTTTTAAGGAGATTTAATCATGAAGCACATATTGGCTACTTTTGTAATTGGCGTTTTTACACTTTTCCTAAGCGCTCAGGCCAATGCCGAGCACCATACAGCGCAAGCAATGGAACATGCAGGGATGGCCCAGGCCCACGGGGAAGATGGACATGCAAAGGTACTGCTCCAGCATGCTAAAGTGGCGCTCAATCATGCTAAAAAAGCAGAAAAAGCACATGCGGATGCACACAAGCACATGACAGAAGGTGTTAAACATTTAAAGGAAGCTATTGAACACGCCAAAATGGGACATGCCGATGTTGCTACTAAACATATGAAAGAAGCGATTGTGCACATCCGTCAATCTAGTCAGCCATAAGAAAAGATGATCTATTATAAATTTAGAAGAGTGGTAATGCGGCAAAGATAGCTGCGCATGATAAGAGAGATGGGTATTTGTTAAACTTGGCAGCTGTAGGATTTACTTGGATAGCGGATTGTATTTTTCAATCTGATTCTCGTTAATATCTTTTTGTTTGATTTTTGCCCAGTCTTGGACTACCAGACTACCTATCATATCGCCTTCAACATTGACTGAGGTGCGGAAGGCGTCAAGCAAACGGTCAATGGGCAGCAGAATAGCAATAGCCTCAACAGGTAGGCCCACGGACTGTAATACCAAGAGCATAGTTACCAAACCTGCACTTGGGATTCCAGGTGCACCCATCGCTGCAAGCATAGCAGTGAAAAATACAATCATTTGCTGTACAAGATTGAGATCGACTCCCACTAGATTGGCAATGAATAATGCCGCTGCAGCTTCGTATAATGCAGTGCCGTCCATGTTAATGGTGGCTCCTAGTGGGAGCACAAAACCAGCAATATCGCGTTTGACATAAAGGTTTTGTTCGGCACATCGCAAGGTAACTGGTAAGGTGGCAGCGCTGGAACTAGTGGCAAAAGCTGTTATAAGTGCTTCGCGTGCGCCTTGCCAGAATTTGATTGGTGTCATACCAGTGACTAAGTAAAGAATCAGAGGTAATACGACTAAACCATGTAGCAATAGGGTGCCTATTACTAGTCCGATAAATTTGATCAGAATCATAAGCATAGACACATCTTGTGTTACGACCAGCTTTATTAATAGTGCCATGATACAAAGTGGTGCTAACCGCATGATCCAGCCCACCAGCATCAAAACCAGCTCTAATATTTCCTGCAATATAAAATGAGTATTATGGAAACGTTCACCCCCTATTACTAAAGCAATACCCATTAGCAGTGCAAAAATCACTACCGCTAGTATGTTACCTTGAGCCAGAGCGGCTACAGGATTCAGAAACAGTGAGTGTAGGAACTGGGTGAAAAACTCAGGAAGTGACAATTTATCGGCCTGAAAATTTTCCATGGCATCCTGAAACATTGGTAATTGTAAGCCTTCTCCCGGATGGAATAGATTGGCAGCTGTCAATCCCAATATAATAGCTATTGTTGCTGTAAATATAAAAAACACCAATGTTGTTATCCACACACGATGTATTTGCTGGTGTGTACGTAAATTTGCTACTCCGACTACAATGGAAGTGAATACCAGCGGGACCATAACCATCTTTAATAAGTCGACAAACAGCATTCCAAGTAAATCAGCAATATATAAACCAATTTGCAATGTCGCTGATTCTTTATCGAGTATAGAGAATCCTAGTCCTAGCAAGATGCCAGCTAGCGAGCCGAGAAGAATTTGTGAATTAAGTGAAATTTTTTTCAATGATTGGTCCCATTATGAGAATGTGGCCTTTTAAAGATGCATATAGATAAATTGCATTAACATTAATTCCACTTGGGTAACTAAATAGATAGAGTGCTAACAAAAGACCGCATGCAAATCACACAAGACTACATGTAGATAGGTTGTGAGCAACAATACCAGATTTTTCAATCAATAAAAGCGAATTGAAGGTAATTGAAAGTTTAGGATAAAGCTAAGATGAAAAACTTTAGATTAAAATAATGGTGGGTACTCAATTCCAATGTGCTTGTTTTATAGTACGTCAAGTCAGTTTTGTAACCATGACACATAAATAAAGTCCAACCGAATGGAAGGTGCATATTATACGTAAGACAATGATTCCCAATACCTGTTCTAGAATATCAAATTAACTGGTGGACTCTTAATGCGTAGCTTGGAATAACCATTGGCATACGGATGTTCCCAATTCAAAAGGTGGATCTATATCTTGAATCATGGAATGATAGCTAGCTGATCCATTTCTTAATATCGGTTTACAGTCTGCTAAGAAATGTTTCGATGTTAGGCAAGGTCCACTCCAGTATATCTTCATCATCAATGGGTGAGGGAAGTTTCCTTGGTAGTTTCTCAGAGTTTCCATGTAGCAGCAAAACTGGCACTCTACCTTCATAGGCACAGTGTAGTTCCCACTGCTGGCCATTTGCTCTGACAATGTTATTCGTGATTAGGGCAATTACCCCGTCGCATTCTTTAACCTTTGATCGACAGTCTTCTTTCCAGGCTGGTTCCCAAGACTGTTTTACGGGTATATCCACGCATGAGTAGGGCGTCTTTTCGTTGTTTACCTGTTCCACGAGAAGATCACGCAGGCTGGCGTCCTTTAGTGCAAAACTGATAAAAATTTTATTCGTTGAAGCCATTCTGTTACTCCTTAGAGAAGTTTGTTTTTAGAAATGTAGTAATAATATCGACCGAATAGATCTGCACCATGGGATTGCTTAATAAACTGTATCTGTTGCTAGGAATAAGAAAAATGTGACTAGGTTTAGTGACATATTCGTTCTATTGTGAATTATTGATACTATATTTGATTAGCTTAAATATCCTAATACTCATTAGGTCCAGAATATAATTGGACACAAATTGTATAAGACAATATTTTAAGTGTGATTAAAGATATTGGAAAGGGAGGATGAAATATAATTACATCCCAACCAACATTAATGCTAATTCTCTCGTGGTATAACTTCGGCATGGAAAAAATTTAGGTAAGGTATAGTGGAAACTACGAAAGTTAGTTGTTGACTTACAGTGATATGCACGGATTGAGTAGCGCTTGTGTGGTGGCAATTCCCATGTCAATGTCTTGTTATTAGTTTTTTTATACACCATGCCACAAGGCGTAAAATTCTTTTAATGAGTATTTGATAAGACTCATAATTTATTTCTTAGATACCAACTGTAGTTTCATTTTTAAAATGTCCCGAAATCTTACCGAAAAACAACTTAGCAGCCAATGTGTATTTGGCGGAGAACTGTTACATGTGTACGTAGATAAAGTCGTTATGCCTGATGGTAAGTTATCGGTACGTGAGTATGTTACCCACCCTGGCGCGGTAGTTATTATTCCGCTGCTTGATAATGGCGATTTGGTGTTTGAGCGTCAACATCGTTATCCGTTACACCAGGATTTTTATGAATTACCCGCTGGTAAAATAGATCCTGATGAGGACCCACTGTCGTGTGCACAGCGTGAGTTGCTGGAGGAAACCGGTTATATAGCAGCTAATTGGCGTTACCTTACTACTTTACATCCCTGCATTGGTTACTCCAATGAGAAACTGTTGTACTACTTGGCGGAGGGGTTGAACCTTCAGGTTGCCTGCCCTGATGATGGTGAGCATTTAGAAGTTTTCACATTAGCCATGGCAGAGGCTCTTGAATGGGTTAAGACAGGAAAAATTACGGACAACAAAACTGTTTCTGCTCTATTCTGGGCGGAGAAGTTGATACGTGGCGAATGGTAATGGGTCAAATTTAATTTAGACTAGGTATTGATATGATGGTTTTTGTTATGAGGTAGACCAAGCTCATTCGGTAAAGAATTCATGCACTTTATTCATCCAGGATTTAGTACGGGGGCTATGACGGGAACTATCCTCCTGATTAAGGGCTTCCAGCTCATGAAATAGTTCTTTTTGGCGGGTAGTTAGCTTAATTGGCGTTTCCACTACCATATGGCACAGTAGATCACCATGGGCGCGACTACGCACACCTTTAATACCTTTGCCGCGCAAACGGAAAATTTTTCCACTCTGTGTTTCTGTCGGAACCTTAATTTTTACATAACCATCAATCGTAGGAATTTCTATTTCTGCACCTAGCGCAGCAGTAGTGAAACTGATGGGCATTTCACAGTGAAGGTCATTATGATCACGCTGGAAAACAGAATGCGGTGTTAGATTAATAACCACATATAAATCTCCCGGTGGACCACCGTTGACCCCGTCTTCACCTTCTCCAGATAAACGGATGCGGTCGTTTTCGTCTACGCCAGCTGGGATTTTCACCAATAATGTTTTTTGCTGCTTGACACGCCCTGCACCGCTGCACTTAATACAAGGGCTTGCTACAAATTTTCCACTACCATGGCATTTTGGACAGGTTTGCTGGATCGAAAAAAATCCTTGTTGCATTCTTACTTGACCATGGCCGTTACAGCTAGGGCAGGTAATAGGGGTAGTCCCAGATTTAGCTCCGCTGCCATGACAGATTTCACAGGCTTCCATGGTAGGAATCCGTATTTTAGTTTCAGTTCCATGGGCCGCCTGTTCTAGCGAAATTTCCATGTTATAGCGCAAGTCTGCACCACTATAGACGTTGGAGCGTCCTCCGTGACCACCAAAGATATCACCAAAGATATCGCCAAATGTATCAGAGAATCCCTGTGCACTACCGCTTTTCGCCATGCTAGGATCTACTCCGGCATGGCCATACTGATCGTAAGCTTCTCGCTTGTTGGGGTCCGAAAGAATTTCGTAAGCTTCTTTTGCCTCTTTGAAGCGTCCTTCCGATTTGGGATTGTCTGGATTACGGTCCGGATGATGCTCCATCGCTAGTTTACGATAGTTTTTTTTAATTTCATCTTCACTGGCATCACGGTTAATACCCAACACTTCATAGTAATCGCGTTTGTTCATATTGACTTTTCCATCTACATAGTACAAATAATATTGTCAAATGTATTCTAACTTAGAAGCACGCTCTTACCTCTTTCCATAGAACAGGTAAGGAATGAAGCTAATTTTCTTTGCTTTTAGCTTTTTTGATAAATACCAAAACGCAGAGTACTCAGGAGAAATACTATTGTAGTTCTCCTGAGTACTCTGCGTTTTGGTGACTCAAGTAACTAATTATTTTTTGTCTTTCACTTCCTCAAACTCGGCATCCACTACTTCACCTTCTGCCTGGTTTTCGCCACCGTTACTACTCTTTGGAGGTGATTCTGCATCGGTTTGGGCCTGCTGTGCCTGCTCCTGAGCATACATTTTTTCCGTAAGCTTATGAGAGGCTTCCGATAGTGTTTGGGTTCTCGCATCAATGGTGTCCTTACTATCGGATTTTAGTGCTTCCTCGGCATCTTTCAATGCAGTCTCGATTTTTGATTTTTCATCACCATCAAGTTTGTCTCCATGTTCTTTCAGTGTTTTACTTACAGAGTGAATTATTGCATCACACTGATTGCGAGCAGTAACTAGTTCCAGTGTCTTATGGTCTTCCTCTGCATGAGCCTCAGCGTCTTTTACCATACGTTGGACTTCTTCATCTGATAATCCAGAGCTTGCCTGGATCTTGATCTTGTTTTCTTTTCCGGTCGCCTTATCCTTTGCTGATACATGTAGAATACCGTTAGCATCAATGTCGAATGCCACTTCAATTTGCGGCATACCTCGTGGCGCCGGGGGAATATCGGTCAGGTTGAATTGCCCTAAGCTTTTATTTCCAGATGACATCTCCCGTTCACCTTGTAAGACATGAATGGTCACCGCAGATTGATTGTCTTCAGCAGTGGAGAACACCTGCTGTGCCTTGGTTGGGATAGTGGTATTTTTCTGGATAAGTTTGGTCATTACTTGGCCCATGGTCTCGATGCCTAAAGATAGTGGAGTAACGTCTAGCAATAGTACGTCTTTCACTTCACCTTGCAATACACCACCCTGGATAGCGGCACCTACTGCAACTGCTTCATCCGGATTTACATCTTTACGTGCATCTTTACCAAAAATTTCTCTAACTTTATCCTGCACCTTGGGCATACGGGTTTGCCCACCTACCAGAATGATGTCATTAATGTCGGCAATTTTTACTCCTGAATCCTTGATTGCTATGCGGCAAGGTTCAGCGGTGCGTTCTATCAGTTCTTCAACTAAACTTTCCAGTTTAGATCGAGTGATTTTGACTGCTAGATGCTTAGGGCCAGAGGCATCTGCTGTGATGTACGGTAGGTTGACTTCAGTTTGCAGGCTAGAAGATAGCTCAATTTTAGCTTTCTCTGCTGAGTCTTTCAGGCGCTGCAGGGCAAGCATATCCTTTTTTAGATCAATGCCACTTTCTTTTTTAAATTCAGCAATAAGATATTCGATTACACGCAAATCAAAGTCTTCGCCACCAAGAAAAGTATCGCCGTTGGTTGCCAGTACTTCAAATTGGTGTTCACCTTCTACTTCTGCAATATCAATAATGGAGATATCGAAGGTACCACCACCCAGGTCGTATATGGCTACTGTGCGGTTCCCCTCTTTTTTATCCATGCCAAACGCTAGTGCTGCTGCAGTAGGTTCATTGATGATACGTTTGACCTCCAGTCCAGCGATGCGCCCCGCATCTTTAGTTGCTTGGCGTTGTGAGTCGTTAAAGTAGGCAGGGACAGTAATAACCGCCTCGGTGACTGGTTCACCCAGATAGTCCTCAGCAGTCTTCTTCATTTTTATTAGCACTTGAGCCGATATTTCTGGTGGAGCAATTTTCTGGTCACGTACTTCTACCCAGGCATCATTGTTGTCAGCTTTAATGATTTTGTAAGGCACCATTTTAATGTCTTTTTGTACCACTTTTTCGTTGAAACGACGTCCAATCAATCGTTTTACCGCGAATAAGGTATTCTTTGGATTGGTGACTGCCTGACGTTTAGCAGAAGCTCCCACCAAAATTTCACCGTCTTCGGTATAGGCGACGATGGAAGGAGTAGTGCGTGCCCCTTCAGAGTTTTCTATTACCTTAGGCTTACTATTTTCCATAACGGATACGCACGAGTTGGTGGTGCCGAGATCAATGCCAATAATCTTTGCCATAATTCTATCCTTTTAGGGTTAAATTACCGTATATCTACAAGTTTTTATGTGGGGACTTAGCTAAGGATTTCAAGTTTCTTTGGCTTTTGAAACTGTCACTAGTGCAGGGCGGATTACCCGGTCATTCAGTATGTAGCCTTTTTGCATTACATGCACAACAGTGTTAGGAGCAAGTTTGGAGTCTACCGTACACATGGCTTCATGCTGATGGGGATCAAATTTCTCTCCATTTGGATTAATCACCTTAATGTTGAATTTATCAAAAGCAGTAGAAAGCTGCTTGTGTGTCAGTTCCATCCCGCTCTTGAAATTCTCTACTGTTGCATTTTCAACTGCAAGTGCAGCTTCTAGGCTATCCATCACAGTCAGCAGTTCCGTGGAAAAATTTTCGGTAGCATATTTGTGCGCATTGGCAATGTCGATTTGAGCACGTTTTCGTATGTTCTCTGAATCAGCCTTAGCACGTAGCCAGGCATCATGATGTTCAGCGGCATCAAGCTCAGCCTTTTTTAGTAATTCTTCCAAACTAGGCATGGTTTCTACAGCTGATTCCGCTGTACTAAGCGCAGTAGTATCTTCTACACTAGTTTTTTCGCTGTTAGTTTCATTCGTGGTCAATTCTGGCTGATCTGATTGCGGGTCCTGTATATTTTGCATCGTGTTCTCCTGAATGCTATCCGAAACAAATTGGGATGGTTTTACCAATTTCAATACCAAGGAAATTTATGTGTAGCCTGCTATTCTGTTTACATTGGGACGGTGTTGAAATGAAACATCAGCAGGTCTAGACAGCAAAAGTAAAAAAGACAGGTGAGTATTCTCTAGCTTACTTCCCGATTTTTCGTGCTAGTTCTGCAGCTTTACCAATATAGTTTTGTGGCGTCATCTCCCACAAGCGTTTCTTCTCAGTATCAGGAATAGTAAGGTCGCCAATGAATTTATGTATTGTTTCTTTAGAGATGCCATCTTTGCCACGGGTCAGTTCTTTCAATTGCTCATAGGGATTAGGTATACCGTAACGACGCATTATAGTTTGGATTGGCTCTGCGAGGATATCCCAAGCACTCTCTAGATCATCTACTATTCGTTCTAGATTGACTTCCAGTTTTTTTAAACCTTTGTCACATGAATCATACGACAGCAGCGTGTGCCCTATTGCTACACCCATATTACGTAATAAGGTGGAGTCCGTTAGATCGCGCTGCCAGCGAGACACAGGCAGCTTCTCACTCAAGTGTCGTAGCAGGGCGTTGGCAACCCCAAGATTACCTTCAGAATTTTCAAAATCAATCGGATTTACCTTATGTGGCATAGTTGACGAACCGATTTCAGATTCTTTGATTTTTAGTTTGAAATAACCTAAGGAAATATATCCCCATATGTCGCGATCAAGGTCAAGTAGTATGATATTAATATGGGCGTAAGCGTCGCACAATGTGGCAATGGCATCATGTGGTTCGATCTGAGTAGTATAGGGGTTAAATTCTAGGCCAAGTTTTTCGACGAAAGATTTCGCAAATTTCTCCCAGTTGAAATTTGGGTATGCAGCAAACTGGGCATTGTAATTACCCACCGCTCCGTTAATTTTGCCTGATATAGAGATGGAAGCAAGCTGATCATAGCCACCTTGCAAGCGGTGTACAAAGTTTGCGAGTTCTTTGCCCAAAGTGGAAGGGGTGGCGGGCTGGCCATGGGTACGGGCTAGCATAGGCACGTCAGCTAGTTGATGTGCCATTCCGATGAGATTCACGATGATTTTCTTTAGTGTGGGCAGCATCACATGATCTCGGCTGTGCTTTAGCATTAAACCATATGAAAGATTAGTTATATCCTCTGAAGTGCAGGAAAAATGAATGAACTCAGTGACTTTAGAAACTTCTGTAATCTTTATTAAGCGTTCTTTAAGCCAGTACTCAATGGCCTTAACATCGTGGTTGATACGATCTTCGATGGCTTTGACTGATTTACCGTCAGATTCAGAAAAATCTGTTACTAGATTGTCAAATTGTGAAATGATATCTGCAGAAAATGGCAAGATTTCAGTAATTGCGGGTTCATAGCTCAACGCTTTGAACCACTCAATTTCTACCTGAACGCGATGGCGGATCAGCGCAAGCTCACTGAAATATGGTTGTAGAGCTGCAACCTTGCTGTGATAGCGTCCATCAAGGGGAGAGAGAGCAGTGAGGGGGGAGAGGCTCATATTGTAAGTTTTTCTGATCCTTGATTATATTAACATAAGCGGGCCTAATCCTGTGCCGTGTGCCGTGTAATATGGAAAATTGGTATACTACTAATCTCATATTTAGACAGCCATTTAGGATACGATGAAGCTTGTTGGATCACTTACTAGTCCATACGTGCGTAAAGTACGAATTGTTCTAGCTGAAAACAATATTGGCTATGATTTTGATGTTGATATTCCATGGAATGTAGGGAGTCATGTGCCTGATTACAATCCCTTGGGCAAGGTGCCAGTGCTGATTTTGGATGACGGTGCTGCTTTATTTGATTCAAGAGTGATCGTTGAATATCTAGATTGTACTAGTTCAACATTGTGCTTGATTCCCGAATCCAACAGGGACCGGATCATGGTGAAGCGCTGGGAAGCATTGGCAGATGGTATTTGCGACGCAGCGGCGACTATTTTTCTGGAACGCAAGCGCCCAGACACGCTGCAAAGCTTGGAATGGATTGCACGCCAGCAGAAGAAAGTTGCGCTGGGACTTGAAGCTGCAGCTCGAGAACTGAGTGACAAGAAATGGTGTGAGGGTAATGCCTATACGCTTGCCGATATCGCATTGTGTTGCGCACTTAGTTTTCTAGTTTTTCGTTTTCCAGAAATAGAGTGGCGCAATACATTTCCCAATCTAGCTAATTTAGCTGATACCCTGGAAGGGCGAGCTTCGTTTATGGAAACGGCGCCAAAAGTACAAAGTTAATAAATGCAATACATTTTTAGTGTTGTTTGATTAATGGCTGTTTGCTTTCCCAGAGATTACTCCTCCACCCAAGCATACCTTGCTTTCATAGACCACCACTGATTGTCCTGGCGTAACAGCCCATTGAGGCTGAGCAAACTCGATTTTGCATTTACCCTTACTAATTTTTTTTATAGAGCAGGGAGCATCGGGCTGGCGATAACGGATTTTGGCAGAATAAACCCAACCACAACATGGAGCCTTGTCACTAATCCATGTAAGATCGGATGCGGTAAGCGTGGGTTGGAATAATTTAGGATGATCGTGATCTTGCACTACAAGCAGGGTGTTATTTTCCATGTTTTTTTCCAAGACGAACCATGGCTTACCAAGACCTTCCTTGGTCCCCCCTATCCCTAAACCTTGTCGTTGTCCGATAGTGTAATACATAAGGCCAATATGTTCTCCCACTATGTTTCCCTCTTGAGTCTGTATTTCTCCCGGCTTATGTGGCAAATAGCGACTAAGAAAATTCCTAAATGGGCGTTCACCAATAAAGCAGATACCAGTACTGTCTTTCTTGGAGTGATTAGGTAATTTATAATCCCGAGCAATCTTACGCACTTCGCGTTTATAGAGGTGTCCGATAGGGAATAGAGTGCTAGTTAACTGTTCCTGATTAAGACGATAGAGAAAATAACTTTGATCCTTCGTTCCATCCTCGCCCTTTAGTAGTTGGAACATACCGTTTAATTTCTGTATTTGGGCATAGTGTCCAGTAGCAATATAGTCGGCACCAAGTTTTATGGCATGATCAAGGAACGCTCCAAATTTAATTTCGGCGTTACATAACACGTCTGGGTTAGGTGTTCGTCCAGCCTGGTATTCTGTAAGAAATCTATTGAATACTTTTTCTTTGTATTCGGCAGCAAAATTCACTGCTTCCAGGTGAAGTCCGATGATATCGGAAACTGATGCAGCATCAATGAGATCCTGTCTGGACGAACAATACTCGTCCGTATCATCATCTTCCCAGTTTTTCATGAATAGACCTACTACATCATAACCTTGCTGTTTGAGTAATAATGCTGCAACCGACGAATCAACCCCTCCTGACATTCCTATTACAACGCGCTGTTTTCTCATTGTTTCATTCGTAGTGAGTAAGAATTTCCAGAGGATAATGTTTGCCAGCTAAATGATCTTCAATACATTTAATAACAAGAGGGCTGCGGTGCAGGCGGACTAACTCATATATTTCATTTGTATTGAACCAAGCTGCACGTACTATACCTTCATCTAATTTTCGATCAGGATCATGGCAGACGACTGTACCGGAGAAGGCAA
>Ga0114949_10000176_pt1 | contig 30079 bp, 31 predicted proteins | sample N074metaG_FD_83505 | JGI IMG/M metagenome (GOLD analysis project Ga0114949, IMG submission 83505) | Deep subsurface microbial communities from Kermadec Trench to uncover new lineages of life (NeLLi) - N074 metaG | ecosystem: Environmental > Aquatic > Marine > Ocean trench > Sediment | place...
CCATAAACACGATAGGGCAGTGAGGCATTCATCAGTGCCTCTTCAAGAACACGCGATTGTGCGTTCGATCGATACAAAACGGCTGAATCTGCGCGCAAATTGCCCTGCTCACTCCAGTCACGCAGTCGACCGATGACGAAATCTGCCTCGTCGCGTTCATTGTAGGCGGAGTAAATGCGAATGGGTTCGCCCTCTTCACCTTCCGTCCAGAGATTTTTGCCCATACGCGAGAAGTTGTTCTTGATGACAGCGTTGGCCGCTTTCAGAATGGTTCCTGTCGATCGGTAGTTTTGTTCGAGTTTTACGACGGACGCGCCCGGAAAATCTTTCTGAAACCGTTGTATGTGTTCTACGCGTGCGCCGCGCCAGCGATAAATCGATTGATCGTCATCGCCGACTACAAACGGCACGCCCTCTTTTCCGGCGAGCAAACGCAACCAGGCGTATTGAATGGCATTGGTGTCCTGGAACTCATCAACCAGCAGGTGTTGAAATCGCCGCTGGTAGTGCTGCAGCAATTCCGGGTTGTCGCGCCACAGTTCATGGGCGCGAAGCAGCAACTCAGCGAAGTCCACCAGGCCACCACGATCACAAATCTCCTGGTAGCTTGCATAAAAACCGATAAATTGACGGCGATTCGGGTCACCTTCGTCATGCAGATGTTGCGGCCGCAGGCCCTCATCTTTTTGCGCATTAATAAAGTACTGGATCTCGCGCGGTACCCAGCGACTGTCGTCAACGTCCAGGCCTTTAAGCAGGCGCTTGATGATGCGCAGCTGGTCGTCAGAATCAATTATCTGAAAATTTTGTGGCAAGCGGGCGTCTTGCCAGTGCCGCCGCAGAAAACGATGAGCAAGTCCGTGAAACGTCCCGATCCACAAATGATTGACCGGCATATTGAGCAGGGCTTCGATGCGGCCGCGCATTTCCGCCGCCGCCTTGTTGGTGAAAGTAACAGCAAGCAGGCTTTGCGGCGAAACGCCGTTAACCTCGATAAGCCAGGCCGCCCGATGCACCAGCACGCGAGTCTTGCCGCTGCCGGCACCGGCAATAACCAGTTGCGGCTCGGGCGGAGCCGTTACGGCTTTACGCTGCGCCTCATTTAGCGACTCGAGTATGGGTGTGACGTCCATGTGACCAGGCAGACTTCAGGCTGTGGAAGGGCGGGCCAGTCTAGCAAAGATGAATTTTTTAAGCTGACGGCGTATTTCGACGCTTGCATATAACGCGAACGCGCTCTGCCGGGACAGCCAGTTGTTCCAGCAAATAGATTGAAAAGTCCGCTGAATAGTCCTGCTTTGCGATCGCCAGCCGCATACATTCAAGCCAGGCGTCGCGCTCGTTTTCGCCGATGGCAAGATGACTGTGAACCCCGGTCAGGCTGATGGTGCCGTATTTCTCCCGGAACAATCGTGGCCCGCCGAGCCAGCCACACAAGAAACGCGCCAGCTTGTCCCGAGTCACCTGCAGGTCATCCGCATGCATGGCGCGTATTATCTTCGCCTGCGGCAGCTCGTTCAAGATGTCGTAGAACGTGTCGACAAGCCTGGTGATGCCCTCGACGCCACCCGCCGCTTTGAACGAGGTGTCCTGAAATCCGAAACGTGGTGAGGCAGTCATCTGGTTAGTCAAAATCGAAAAACGATTCCGGCCATAGTCTGCAGCTGCCAGTACACTTCGCCTGTCAGAAAAAACGCGCAGCCGGCCGAGCCGGCGGCGGGGTTGCTTTCGCAAAACAAGGCAGAATCCGATTTAAGCAGGGAGCCGAAGGCGCGCGCTTCCAATCGAAGCCCCAGCCTCTTATGGGGCCGCAGCTGCAAACCGGTGCCTATCGAAAAGGAAAAAAACGAATCGCTGTCGAAGCCTGCGTCCTTGACGTCGAAATGAGCGACTCCAGCGGTTAAAGAAAGAAAAGGACGGACTTTGCCAGCATCGCCCAGGTAGGTGCCACCTGCCTGCAGGTAGTGCACGTCAAGGTCGAGTGTGCTGCCGACGTTCGGCACGCCGCTTACCGCGACATCCGTGCTCTGAAATGAGTAAATAACTTCCCACTGTGTATTCGCGCTCTCGCGATAATCCAGAATCAGGCCAAAGCTCGATGAGTCGTTGGTGCTTAGCGAAGCATCGCTCTCAGTGTCATTGAACGTGCCGCCGAAGGACCAGGCACCGTAAGGCGTAAACTCAATTCCGCCGTGGTCTGATTGGGCGGTTGCTGTTGTTGACACAATTAAGGCAAGGAAAACCAACAACAGATGCACGACTATTTATTCTCCCAAAGGATACTGATGGAAATCCGGCTCCTATTATACGCGATGCGGGCGTCGTTTGATTGCGAGTCGTGGTAGCGGTATTCGGTGACAAGCGTGAAACTGCGGGTTATATCAAAGGTAAACAACACCGAGCCGATAATTCGCTCCAGCGTTTTCCGACCGGCCGCCGGGTTCTGGTAGGCGAATGCATTCTCATAGTCGTAAACCAGGAAAGCGCCGGCCGCCTCGAGGTCGAATCTGTTGCCGATGCGCCAGTGGAATTCGCCACCATAGCTGTTCCTGACGTAGTTGTTGTAGCCGACATGGCGGTCTTCACGCTCGGTGCGAACGTAATCCAGGCTGAACCACATTGATCTTGTAATTCGCTGCCTGGCGGTGACGCCGAATTCGAGATAATCATATCTTACGGGCGTATTACCTATCGGTTGTGTACCGTCCAGTTCAAATGATGGCCTTTCGCCGAAGACGCGCTTGTAAACGTCGGCCGTCACACGCACCAAAGAAGTCCTGGTGAAGCGGTACTGCACATTGGCCCCCAGCAGAAAATACTCATGATCGTATTGCGGCACAGCCTGCGTATCTTCGTAGTCCCAAAGCTGTGCAAGGCCCGTAGCGCCGATTGCCAGTCGTTCATGAGACTGCCGGAAAGTGACCTCCGGGCCGTAACGCAAATAGTTGAATCGATCTTCGATATCGAGGCCGTTGACAAGTCGTCCACTGCCAGTGTCGCGGTCGTAATAAACCTCGTCGTGCTTGGCAATCGCAAACGCGCTGTACATGCGTCGTGTCCTGGCGCCCTCTTTTCTCTTGTACTCGGAGCCGAAGCTCAACTCATGAAAACTCTCGTTGCCGTTTGACAGCACCTCGTCGGTATAATATCGGCCACCGTAACGATAAGCGCCAAAAAACGACTCGTGCTCAAAACTGTTGACCGAATACTTCACGGCCAGGCTGACCGGGACGAAGAAGCCTGATTGCACTACCGGCGTTATTAAAGGATTGTTCGGATTGGACTGGTCAATATAAGGCTCGCTGGGGCTGCGGAACACGTTGCTGTCGAAACCACCACCAAGCCGGGCACGCAGCCTGAAGCTGGTCGCTTGCTTTTCCTTCAACTCGACCTCGGCGAGCAACTGAGCGACGCTTACCTCCGCCGTGTCTAATTCAATCTGCCTGATTGCTTTGCCGGCCAGGGAGTGAACCTGCCGATTCCTGTCCTGATTGCGCGCTTTACGAAACCACCTGAGCGCTTCGTCGTTGTCATCGAGCGCCATGGCATTCAGGCCAAGGTTATAATGTGACAAAGGCTCGAAATTGTAAGAGCGGCTGGCTTTAAGAAACGATTCGCGCGCCCGTATATGCTGTCCGGCCTTGTAGTGCGCGACACCGGTGTTGTAATGCAACAGCGCGCTGTTCATACCTGCATCATGGGCTTGCCGGTATCGCAGCAAGGCGGCCCAGTAAAGGTCATCCCGGAACAGGCGATTTCCGTCTGCGAACAATTCGTCAGCGGCAAGCGCAAAGGCGCTCGATGGAGCGATTGCGGCGAGCGCGACCAGCAGCCACACGGCGGCTTTGCTGCGGTGTTTCGGGGCGTCAGATGCGGCTTTTATTTTGGGCAAAACTTAAACTCTCTGGCGGCATATGGGCCGCAATAGGCAGAACTTCACATAATTCACACAAAATCGCACGTTCGGTCGTTCAAAACTATGACATAGCGCAAAAAAATCCCCCTAATTGAGAGCAATCAGGGGGATTTCAGGGTTGACGCTGGCCAGCCTGTCGTCCTGATGGCGGGCCGTAGTCAGGCGCTGGGTTTAAGGGCTACGCGTCGTCGCCAGCCTCAGACTCGTCGCTCATGGCGTCATCGTCCATTTCATCGTCGTCCATCTCGTCATGGTCGTCTTCATCATCGTCGAGATCGTCGTCAACGTCTTCACCGTCGTGCAGGTCGTCTTCTTCGTCTTCGAGGCCATCTCCGTCCTCGTGGTCGAAGTCTTCGCCGTCCTCGAAACCGTCATCTTCGTCATCGTGGTCGAATTCGTCTTCGTCATGATCGCGTTCTTCCTCGTCACGCAGGTCGTCTCCATCGTCATCGCCTTCATGATCGGTATCATCGCCGTCGTGCATGTCGTCGCCATCATCACCGTCGCCGTCGTGCTCATCTTCCGGGCCGCGCATTTCTGCCACAGCGCCATCGATGTCAGAAATGTTATCGATAACAACCATGGTGACGTCCAGGTCGTCGTTGGCACTTGATATGGCCGGGAACAGCGTGAAACACGTCATTGCCATCGTGGCTATAAACAGGTTTAAGTTCTTCATTTCAATCTCTCCTTAGATCTTTGTTTCGCGCGGATAGGCATCGTTGCAAAAGCCTTGTAATTCAGGTGGTTCTTAACTTACATCTACCAGAAGACGGAATGTCCGATCGTCTTCACCGTGTCTGAGTGTTGCCAGTAACTCTCCCGTAGTCGGCAAGGTTGCGATCAATCGAAGCGGCAACAAATTTTTGCCTACCTTGAGATCGGTCATCCAGGTGATTTCCCGTTGCCCCTCGAAGCCGGCAATTTCGACTCCCTCGGGAAGCGAAACCGTCAGGGTTGCATTCTCAAGATCGCTTGCCGATGTAAACACAAGATTAATTGTGCGCGGCACTTCCAAAGCCATCGTTACCGTCGGGATCGTGGAATCTGTCTTTGGCGCATCGATTATTACGCCACTCAAAAGCCAAACGGCCAGGCCTGCTGCAACGGCACTGCCAAAACCGGTCATCCATGAACGCTTATGTTGCTGCTTGACACCGCGGCGCTGGGCAGCAATCAAAGACTGGTCAAAAAAGCTGGCATCGGGTGTCGGCATGCTGGAATCTCCATATTCTCTCAATAAGCTGCGAAGTTGACGTTCGCGCTCGATGAGTTGCTGGCATGAATCGCAGGTTGCGACATGGTGATCGAGTAAGGCGGTTACGCCCTCACCCAGCGTCTCGTCGAGGTAGTCATCAAAATTATCTTTAAGGTCTTTGCAGCTCATCATTCTCTTCCTGTTATGCGTAACACGACCGGTATCAGAAAAAGGTTCCATTATTGGCCAATAGCTCGCGTAATCGCGCCCTGGCCCGATGTAATCGAGACTTGATCGTGCCCAGCGGAAATCCAGTAAAAGATTGAATTTCCTCAAGTTTATAACCTTCGGCGTCGTGCAGGAGAATCAACAGCCGGTGATCGTCGCTGAGTTGCGCGAGGGCCGTCTGCAGCCTCAGAATGTTGTCTCCGCGCTCCGCATCGCGCTCAGGGCTTGAATCTCCCGGCAATGACTCGATTGAGCTGCCGGGCAAACCGCCCTCTTCGACCATTACCAGTCGCTCGCGAGCAAACTTACGGCGGTTGTCGATGAAATGGTTATACATAACGCGACACAACCACGGGCCGGGTTGCTCAATATCGACAAGATCGTCCAGGCGGATATAGATCTTCGTCAGAACGTCCTGGAACAAATCCTCGGCTTCGGCTTTGTTTCCGGCCAGCCGAAAAGCGAGGCGATACAGCCGCTCCATGTGCGGTCGCAACAGCTGGTCAAAGCTGGCGCTTGCAGATTGGTCTTTTTGATCCATGAATTGTGGCCCCGAGAACAGGCCACCGAGTTTAATGACCAAAATTCAAATCTCAAGGCACTGCATCGGAATTTGCTGCCAGTGCAGATTTCGTTTTCTTAATCTTTCCAAAGCCCGCGACCCGGGTACTAACGGGAGACCATCCGGCATTGCCGGGGATACTTACTCTGTGACGAGGACCGCGGTGAATGTGCCGATATTGTTGCCGCCAAGCCGGTGGGAGTAGTTGAAGAAACCGCTGGCACTGTCATCGTCGAGCTCGCCATTAAAAAGATGGTCCGCGCCGCAGACCGTCGCGGTGAGATCGACCGTCAGCCAGTTACCGTGCACACGATAGGCTGGCTGCAAATCAAAGCCGAAGTCGTAGTCAATATCGTCATAAATAATAACGGCACGCATCCAGTCATGGTCGTCGCATTCGGCTGCGACACTTTCACCGCTAAGATGCAGTCGTATAGTGCCAATCGACTCTTTCTGCTGGTCAACAATATGAAAGTCCCACACGCCGGGTTGCCGCCAGCGTACAGGCGTTAGCTGCGCCATCAGGCCGACGAAGTCAGGTTTTTTGTTTGATGCGCAGTTTGCGAGGCTCAGCAAAATGATCATGCTGCCGACTAAATAAGCCCCCCGTAACATGCAGCGCCCCGGTACTAGAAGCCGATTTGAATAAGGTAGTAATGATCCAGCAACAGTGCCGCGAACAGGACCATAAGATAGGTGATGGAGAACCTGAACATTTGCATTGGCAGCTTCGAGGTATCGTCAGTCTTCAGTCGTAATGCATACCAGAGGAATCGGCCGCCCAGTAGCAGCGCTGTCGCCAGGTAGATCACGCCGCTCATGCCCGACAGGTAGGGCATTATTGTGATGAGTAGCAAAATTATTGTGTATAAAAGTATGAACCGGCGCGTGTACTCGACACCGTGAGTCACCGGCAGCATGGGAATTTCTACTTTCGCGTATTCGTCCTTGCGTGCGATGGCAAGCGCCCAAAAGTGCGGAGGTGTCCAGGCAAATATAATCAAAAATAAAATCAATGCGTCGCTGTGTATCTCACCGGTCATTGTGGTCCAGCCGAGAACGGGCGGCGCTGCGCCCGCCGCACCGCCAATGACGATGTTCTGCGGTGTCGCGTGTTTCAGGTAGATCGTGTATACCACTGCGTAACCGATTAACGACGCGAATGTCAGCATGGCTGTTAACGGATTAACTACAAACCACAACAGCAACATGGCGATAACGCACAGAACGCCCGCAAATATAAATGCGCTGGCCTCCGACACTTTCCCTTGCGGGAGCGGCCGGTTGCGTGTTCGGGTCATCTGTATGTCGATGCGCGCATCAAGCACCTGGTTTACTACCGCGGCGGCGGACGCGGCGAGCCCAATACCGACAGTACCGAAAACCGCCAAACCAATATCGGGCAGGCCAGGAACAGCCAGTAACATGCCGACGATCGCAGTAAACACGATCAACATGACGACGCGTGGTTTGGTCAACTCGTAGTAGTCGTGAAATGCGGCAGATATTTTCAGACTGGTCGTCGTCAAGCCAAGCTCCTAAGTTTTAGCCTATGTGTGAAAGCTTCAGCAGGTGCTTGATGTCACCAACCATTTCTTTCGGGTCGAGATCGGGTGGAAAATACATTACGAGATTGCCCAGCGGGTCAATCAAATAGCAACCGCCTCGCTGCAACTCCTTTGGACGTTTTTTCTCCAACAGTCTTATGAGGCCCTTATCGCTTATTGTTATAAGGCCTGGGTGTTGCTCGCTGATATCCACTGTATCGGGCGTTGATTCAGCGCGCAAGAACACTCGCCCGACGCGCTGCATGTATTTGCCCAGCATAAGCCTTGATTGACGCAGCCGGACCAGCGCTTTGTTGCAATCGTCGCCACATTCCACGCTGCCAGCGTATAGCATAAGCCATTGATTTGATTGCTTGTCATGAAGCGCGGAGTCCGGCAGCTCGTCGCGGAGGCTTAACGTTGGCAGCAACAAAGCTCCCTTGTTGGTTGCCGAGTCCGGCACCATGGAGTCGAAATAATACATCCAGGCTGCCAGCGCCAATGGCACGGTAAACACGGCCGCAATTGACAATAATTGCACCCGGCCTGCACCCTGTTTCCGTGGCTCAGTCGTCATTATTCCCGGCTCGTTTCTTAAGGTTCCAGACCATCAATCCGAACAACGTCAGCGCCATCGCAAACCACTGAAAAGCATAACCGTAGTGGGTTGCTGTGCCTGAATTCGGTGGCTTCCAGTGTCGGACGTAACCTGCGTCCTGGTCGGCATCGAGCAATAATACGTAGGGCAACAATTCTTTGCCGAGCTCGAGGGCTGCCTCATCCAGGGTCGGCCAGACACCGACTCTGGGCCAGTCGCTATGGTCTATGAATGCCTCTCCCGGCCTGATGCCTACGCGTGGCAAAGTGCCGGACTTGCCGCGAACAAGGCGGGTCAATGCTGTGACCGAAATGGCGGGCAGCTCCTGCCTGGTCACTTTTCTGGCAATCCAGCCACGATTGACCAGCAGTAATGGCCCGCCCGTGTTGAACTCAAACGGCGTAATAACGTAGTAGCCCAGAGCGCTATTAACAATGGCGTTTTCGATCAGAATCTGACGGTCATTCAGGTATTGACCACGCGACTGAATAGCCTGGAAGGGCTGCGGCTGCAAATCCTCAGCGACCTGTACGTAATGCGGATTGTCGAAAGCCATCTGCAGCGCTATTTTCTCCTCGGCCCGATCCAGTTGCCAGAAACCAAGTCGCGTAAACGCCAACACAAGTACAATGCCGACCAGTGGCGGCAAAATCCGATGCATTAATTTTTGCTTGTTGCTGTTGAGATTCACGGGATATTCTGGACATTAACCTGTATGGAGCAGCCATGAAGGCTATTGTGCTACTAATTCTGCTGGCAATCCTGATCAGCTTGGGATCGGGCTTGTACTACCTGATAAAAGACCGCGAAGGATCATCGCGCCTGATGAAGGCCCTGACGATACGAATTGCACTATCTGCAACGCTTATTCTCTTCCTGATAATTTCATACTCATTAGGCTGGATATCACCTTAGCCGCAGGTCGTGGGCCTATAACCAGTATACAAACACGTACAACGCGACCCAGACGACATCGACAAAGTGCCAGTACCAGGCGACGGCCTCGAATGCAAAGTGATTGCTTGGCGTGAAATGCCCTTTCATCGTTCGCAGCCAGATAATGGTTAACATTATCGCGCCAAGCGTGACATGCATGCCGTGGAAGCCGGTCAACAGATAGAAGGTTGAACCATAAACGCCGGTGGTGAGCTTGAGGTTCATCTCGTGATAGGCGTGCATGTACTCGACCGCCTGCAAATACACGAAAACGAAACCAAGCAAAAACGTAGCGGCGAGGAAAATCTTCAGTTTGTTTCGCTTGCCCGCCAAAAGAGCGTGATGCGCAATGGTTAACGTGACACTACTGGTCATGAGGAGCGCGGTGTTGATAAGCGGCAGTCCAAACGGCAGCATTACCGCATAGTCGCCACCCACATTGGCTGGGCCATTGCTTGGCCAGGTGCTTTCATATCCCTGCCACAGCATTAAATTGGTGAAGAAGTTGTTACTGCCGCCACCCAGCCACGGAATCGACATCGATCGGATATAAAACAGCGCGCCAAAAAATACCGCAAAAAACATGACTTCTGAAAAGATAAACCAGAACATGCCCATACGAAACGACATGCCTACCTGTTCATTGTAGACGCCGCCTTCGCTTTCGGTGATGACATTGCCGAACCAGCCAACAAGCATGAAGACCAAAACCAGCAAGCCGGCGACAAAAACCCAATAGGCCGGCTCACTGCCGTTAAGCCAGGTTGAAACGCCTGCAACTATCAGCAGCAATCCAATAGCGCCGACAATGGGCCAGTGGCTGCTTTCGGGTATGTAATAATGTTCATCGTTCGACATGTTCAATTCCGGTCATGGGTCTCAGTGCGAAGTATGCGCGCTGCCGTTTACGTTATGCGTTTATCTTGCTGTGTCAAAAAAAGTATATGAAAGCGTAATGGTGTCGATGTGCTCAGGCAGGTCTGAATCAATGATGAAACGTACCGGCATATCGCGCGCCTCGTTTGCCTCGAATTCCTGGGTCGTGAAACAAAAACAATCCAGCTTTTTGAAATACTTGGCCGCCTGCGCTGGCGCGATGCTCGGCACGGCCAGCGCTGTCATTTTGCGATTTGCCAGATTGTGTGCACGAAAGGTTGTCTCATAGATTGCGCCAGGCTTGATAGACATCTCATCGACCGAGGAACTGAATTCCCACGGTGCGTATTGATTTACGGTTGTGTCGAATTCGAGTTGAATCGTTCTGTTCGACTCCACATTTTCCGCAAGGAGGCCCTCCGTGCTTACCGCTGTCTTGTTGGTCTTGCCGCCCAGTCCGGTAACCTCGCAAAATGCGTCGTAGATCGGTACCAGCAGAAACCCAAAGCCAAACATCGCAACCGTGAGAATCACCAGGTGCCACACCAGAGTGCTGGATTCAACTTGCTTTTTGTTCTCGTTATGCATGCGCTACGCCTGCAATACACTGAGTAAAATAAATCCGAGATAAAATGCCGCCGCTATTGCCCCAATAATCCATGTGGTCCTGCGCACGTTCTTGCTTGAATCCGACGGCGTCATGAGAACGCTTTGTCTCCGCCTACCTCTGGTGGCTCAGCGAAGGTGTGATACGGCGCCGGGGACGGCACCGTCCACTCCAGGCCTTTGGGCTTCTCCCAAACTTCCGCGGTTGCGGTTGCACCGCTGCCACGTACATTTCGAATAATGATGTAGACAAACAAGAGCTGTGACATACCAAAACCGATCGCACCGATACTGGCGTACATATTAAAGTCGGCGAATTGCGTCGAGTAATCCGGGATGCGCCGCGGCATGCCGGCAAGACCGAGGAAGTGCATCGGGAAAAATGTCAGGTTGACGAATATGGTCGACAGCCAGAAATGCAGCTTGCCCAGTTTTTCGTCATACATACGACCGGTCCATTTTGGCAGCCAGTAATACACGGCCGCCATAATCGCGAATATGGAGCCGGGAACGAGGACGTAGTGAAAATGCGCCACCACAAAATAGGAGTCGTGATATTGAATATCAGCAGGAACCAGCGCCAGCATTAATCCTGAGAAGCCGCCGATCGTAAACAGGAAGACGAATGCCAGTGAAAACAACATCGGCGTTTCGAAACTCATCGCGCCTCGCCACATGGTTGCTATCCAGTTGAAGATTTTCACTCCGGTGGGCACTGCGATAAGCATCGTGGTGAACATGAAAAACAACTGCCCGGTCAGCGGCATGCCCGTCGTGAACATGTGGTGCGCCCAGACGATGAACGACAAAAAGGCAATACTTGCCGCTGCATACACCATCGAGTCATGACCGAACAATGCCTTGCGAGAGAATGTAGGGATGATCTCCGAGACCACGCCAAACGCCGGCAGGATCATGATGTATACCTCGGGGTGGCCGAAGAACCAGAATATATGCTGGAACAAGACCGGGTCGCCGCCACCGGCCGCGAGGAAAAAGCTGGTGCCGAAGTAGCGATCGGTGAGAAGCATTGTTACCGCGCCAGCGAGAACAGGCATTACCGCGATCAACAAGTAGGCGGTGATCAGCCAGGTCCAAACGAACATTGGCATGGCCAGCAAGGTCATGTTGGGTGCACGCATGTTTATGATGGTGACGATAATATTAATCGCGCCCATGATCGATGAGATACCCATCAAATGAATCGAAAAAATAAGGAATGGAAACGCGTCTCCGGTCTGTAGCACCAAAGGCGGGTACATCGTCCAACCACTCGCTGGTGCGCCGCCTGGCATCAACAATGTTGAACCAAGGAGGCAGAACGCAACCGGCAGGATCCAGAAAGACCAGTTGTTCATGCGTGGCAATGCCATGTCCGGCGCGCCGATCATCATCGGCACCATCCAGTTGGCAAGCCCGACAAATGCCGGCATGACGGCGCCAAACACCATGATGAGTGCGTGCATGGTGGTCATTTGATTGAAGAATTGCGGGTGAATAAACTGCAAGCCGGGCGCGAACAGTTCTGTTCGAATAATGAGCGCCATTATTCCGCCGCCGAAGAACATCACAAGGCTGAACACGAGGTACATCGTGCCGATGTCTTTGTGGTTGGTTGCAAAAAGCCAGCGCTTTACGCCTTTGGCGGGGCCATGATGGTCAGAATGTTCTGCGTGGCCGTTTGCCGTAATTGTTGCACTACTCATTCTTCAGTCTCCATCGGTCTGCAACCACTCAAGGTTGTCGCCGAGATAAAAAGCTATTTAATCTAGTGGTCCATCAAACCTACCTTGTTGGACCACTAGCTCGCGTCCGCTTTCTGGTCGGTCAACCAGGCTCGATATTCTTCCGGTTCGACGATTTCGACGACAATGGGCATGTAGCCATGATCCATACCGCACAGCTCGGCGCACTGGCCGCGATATATGCCTGTCACCTCGGCGCGGAACCACATTTCGTTCATGAATCCGGGCACCGCGTCTTTCTTCATGGCCAGCTCGGGAACCCACCATGCGTGCACGACGTCATTCGAGGTTATCAATACACGAACCTTCGCGCCTTTCGGCAACACGACATGGTTGTCAACCTCCAGCAAGTAATTCTCCACTGTGAAAGGATCGATGCCGGAATCTTTGCGGCGGGCGTCTGCGCTGGTGCGGGCTAGGCTGCTGTAGAAAGACACATCCTCGCCTTTATAGTCGTAATGCCATTTCCACTGGTAGGCCGTTATCACGAGTGTCAGGTCGGGCTTGCGAGAGTCTTCGAGTTTGATCAGCGTTTCCGCGGACGGAACGGCCATGATCAGCAGAATGACGACCGGAATCAGCGTCCAGACAATCTCGGCAGTCGTGCTATGAGTGAATGTCGCCGCCTTGTAGCCGGCCGACTTCCGATGCTTGATAAGGGAGTAGATCATCGCGCCAAAAACAAAGAAGGCAATGGCACAACACCAGTAAAACACCTCCATATGCAATGCATAGGTCTCTGCGCTGAGTTCCGTAACGCCCTTGGGCATATTTACGGCGAAGTCAGCACTGGCAGCGCCTGCTGCGAGCGCGAGCATGGCGCCAAGACACATTTTTCGAATCATTGAGGTCACCTGGCGGCGTCAATACGCCGCGTCATTACTATTTCGGATAGCAAATTGACGGCGCTGAACCGCACGCGTCGACCCCGGCTTCCGTCTTGCGGCGGAGAGACCGGTGAGCATTCGCTGCTAATTCAACAATCTGGCCGTTGAAAAGCACGCGAAGTTTACTGAGAAAAGTGCTGGCATGCAATCCCCCCGGCATTGGCCTGGCCGCAATAAATACATATAAAACAGCGTTTTACTCGCCAGTCGTATGATTAAGAATGAGTCTAAATCAGCATGAAGTTGTGCTAAATGCGCCTTCGGCCGATATTCTCCGGCGCCAGCAGAATTTCCCCCGGCGGCTGGCGCGGCCCCTTGCCAAATGCATGGCCGAATACAAGCTCCAGATTGAGCTCTATAACGTCGCCACCTGCCCGCTCCTGGAGCTGCCTGGTAAAGCTCAGCATGCGACCAGTCCCGGTAAGCGTGCGACGCCTGCCGCGGAGACTGTTGCGAGCGCCAGCCGCCGCCATCTCGGCAAACAGTGTTTCCGTGTTGCGGTAGGTCACCGACAAGTAATCGATATCGAGAACCGGATCGCTCAAGTTAGCCCGCAAAACAGCGTCGCCAAGATTGTGCATGTCGGGGAAGCGATGAACGTGCGAGCCTTCGTCGATTTCGTTCCAGGCCGAACGAATCTCCGCCAGGCTGTCCGGCCCGAGGGTCGAGAACATAAAAACGCCGTCGACCCGAAGCACTCGCGCGACTTCGCCGAAAAATGCGGGCGGGTCGTTTATCCAGGGCAGCAGCATATTGGCGAACACGAAGTCCACGGAACCGGTCGCCAGTGGCAGTTGCGTCGCGTCCGCCTGTAATTCGCGCAGCTTCGAGAACCAGCGGCGCTGCTGCTTTGCCGCCTTTAACATCTCCACCGACAGATCAATGCTGAGTATGCGTGCCCTCGGAAACTGACGCGCAAGCAGTTTGCTGCCCGCCCCGAGCGCGCTGCCAAGATCAGCGATCAGCCGGGGTTGTACGGTCATAGGCTGCAATCTTTGCATCAGCCCGTCTGCTGCAGTCCGATGAACAAAGTCTGCGCCGGCAAAGCGTTTCGCAGCGCGATCAAAACGCGCGCGAACGTGACGGAGGTTTAGCTCACCGGGATTCAGGGAAGACATAAAAGCTCGGGCGCGATGACGGGCGCTTATGATCCTGCATCAGCCATGACAAACGCAAACCGGATAAACGAACGACATTCTCTGCTGGCGGCATCGCAGGGATGGCGCCACTCTGGGTCGCATGAAAATCGGCCACCTGAAGAAAATACAAGACCTCGTGTTTCCGCCACTTTGCGTGTTCTGTTCGACGCCTTGCTCGCGCAAGCTGTGCTGCGATCGATGCAGGGACTTACTACCCTGGAACTCGATTGCCTGTGACCGGTGTGCGACGCCAATTTCCAGGGCCGACCAACGCGCCGCTGATTGCGCAGCTTGCCGGCAGCAACAACCGGCATTCATGTCTGCAATTGCCCCTCTGAAGTACGAGTTCCCGGTCGATATGGCGATCAAGTCATTGAAATTCCGGCGTAACCTCTACTACTTGCCTGTGTTCGGCGAGCTGTTACTACTGGCATTACAAACACACCTCAAAGACGCCGATGGCCTGGTGCCGGTACCGCTGCATCGTTGGCGACAGGCATTGCGCGGCTTCAATCAGGCGCACGAACTTGCGCGGTTTATAAGCCAGCGCAGTGGCTTGCCGATTGCAAAGAACGTCATGCGGGTTCGTGCGACAAGAACGCAAAGCGGTCTCACAGCAGATGAGCGTAAGCAAAATCTCAAAAATGTTTTCGAACTTGCAGGCCAGCTTACAATTCGTCGGCCGGTGATTGTGGATGATGTCATGACAACAGGTGAGACCTGCAATCAACTGGCAAGGACACTTCTTGCAGCAGGTGCAGAGCGGGTCCATGTGCTGATTATTGCGCGGGCGCAACACGCGGACTTTACGCCGGCGGATGGGTCGTGAACGTGTAGTGCAGGACAATCCCGATAAAGATGATCATGCCAATATAGTGGTTGTTCAGAAAAGCGTTGAAACATCCTTCGCGCGATCGGTCGCGCGCGAGCCACTGGTGATACACCATCAGCAATGCGGCAAGCGCTATTGATGCGTAATACCAAAACCCCAGTTCTGCCATGCCACCAACAAACATTAATGCGACCAGCATGAGGGCCTGCAGACCACCAATAACGAACAAATCCGTATCACCAAATAAAATGGCAGTCGACTTCACGCCCAGCTTCAAATCATCTTCGCGATCGACCATGGCATAAAAGGTGTCATAGATTGTTGCCCAGATGAGGGCGCAACCAAACAGCAGCCAGGCAAGCTGCGATGCCTGACCTGTTTGCGCCGCAAACGCCATTGGCACGGCCCAGCCAAAAGCCGCCCCCAACACGAACTGCGGAATCGATATGAAGCGTTTGATAAACGGGTAAGCAACGGTAAGCGCGGCTGCAACGACAGCGAGGATCTGCGCTGGGCGATTCAGCAGCGTGGCAAGCCCGATGGCGATAAGGGCCAGCGCAACAAACAGTATCAGCGCCTCAGTTGGCGTGACGGCGCCGGATGCGATCGGCCGCATGCGTGTACGTTCGACATAGGGATCGATATGCCGGTCTGCATAATCGTTGAGCACGCAGCCGGCAGAACGCATGACGACAACGCCCAGGACAAACACAACAAAAACGCCGGCATCCGGGTGCCCTTCGCCTGCAAGCCACAACGCCCATAAGGTCGGCCACAGCAAAAGCCAGATACCGATAGGCCTGTCGAGCCGCATCAACTGCGCATAAGCCAGTAGCTGCGCGATGAGGTTTTGCACGAGGGTGGTTGCAGGCTTAACAGAGGCCATCGGAAATCGCTGCGAAGGGTGATATCACAATCGACAAAATAACAGATTCCAATACGTCAACGTAGCAATCATTGACTCAGAGCTTGCCATAGCGGGCGCTGTCGCCTGCCCAGCGGCGGATAATCTCGGGGATCCGTTCGTCGTTTGCCTGGCGGAGACTTTCCGCCGCCATCTGCACGGCAGGCATGAGTGCAGCATCGCGCAGCAAATCGGCGACGCGGTATTGAGGCAATCCGGTTTGCCGCGTGCCCAGCATCTCGCCGGGACCGCGTAGTTCCAGGTCACGCTGTGCCACCTTGAATCCGTCGTTGGTGTCACGCAAAACAGCAAGACGACTCTTCGCAAGCTGGCCAAGTGGCGAGGCGTACAGCAACACACAATTGCTTTGCAACGATCCACGACCGACCCGACCCCTGAGTTGATGCAGTTGTGACAAGCCCATGCGTTCTGCATTCTCAATGATCATCAGGCTGGCATTGGGCACATCCACGCCGACTTCGATGACCGTTGTGGCAACAAGTACCTTGATCTTTCCGTCCTTGAAATCGCGCATGACAAGATCTTTCTGCGCCGCTTTCATCCTGCCGTGCACCAGTCCGATCGCGAGATCCGGTATCGCGGACTGCAGCATTGCAAAACTGGCTTCTGCTGCCTGGTAGTCCAGAATGTCCGACTCTTCAATGAGCGGACAAACCCAATACGCTTGTTGACCTTCCTTGCAGGCGCGATGTACGCGCTCTACCACCTCACCTCTGCGCGTGTCGGGCATCGCGACCGTTTGCACTGGTTGCCGTCCGGGTGGCAGCTCATCGATTACAGAAGTATCAAGGTCGGCATAGGCCGCCAGGGCCAATGTCCGCGGAATAGGCGTTGCCGTCATCACAAGTTGATGCGGATGCGCACCGGCATCGACGCCTTTATCGCGAAGCGCCATGCGTTGATGCACGCCGAACTTGTGTTGTTCGTCGATGACGATCAAGCCCAGCTTGTTGAACTGAACGCCCTCCTGAAACAGTGCATGCGTGCCGATGACAAGTGACGCTGACCCGCTTTCAATGGCTTCCAGCGATTTGCGTCGCGCCACTTTGCGTTGACTGCCACTTAACCACGCCAGTTCAATGCCGAGGCTGCCAAACCAGTCGCAAAAATTTCGATAATGTTGTTCTGCCAATAACTCCGTGGGCGCCATTACAGCTGCTTGTACGTTGCTACCGATTGCCTGCAAACAGGCGATAGCGGCAACGACCGTCTTACCGGAACCAACATCGCCCTGGACAAGCCGCATCATCGGATGGGCCAGGGCCAGGTCGTGGCTTATCTGGGTCACCACTCGCTTCTGTGCGCCCGTCAACTCAAACGGCAGGCTGTCGGTAAATTTATCGGCCAGTGTTGCATCGCCGGGCAACGCAATCGCATCCTGTCTGCGAGCCAGCGCCCGCAGGTTGCGTAAGCTAAGGTAGTGCCCGAGTAGTTCCTCGAACGCGAGTCGTTGCTGACACGGGTGGCGACCGGACAACAGGCTTTCCAGGTTGGCATCCGTCGGTGGCTGGTGCAGATAGATAAGTGCCTCCGTCAGCGTCGGCATCTTGAGTTTATCGCGAACATCATCTGGCAATAATTCACGCGGCGGCGAGGTGTGCATCAGCTTCATCGCCTGGGCAGTGAGGTTTCGCAAGCGGCCTTGCGCTACCCCCTCGGTTGCAGGGTAAACGGGTGTCAGGGTGTCGCTTTGTTCAGCATCCTGATTGGCTCGGAGTATGCGGTACTCGGGATGTACAATCTCGAGGCCAGCGGAGCCTGTGCGAATGTCGCCATAAGCGCTAATGCGCGCGCCGGCGACAAACTGTGCCTGCTGTTGCCTGGAGAAGTAAAAAAAGCGCAAGGTGATCTGCCCGGTGCCATCGCCGATTCGTACCAGCAGGCTGCGCCGGCCGCGAAAAACGGTTTCGGCAAGCAGCACTTCACCTTGCAGCAAGCAGCGATCACCGGCCTTCAAAGCACCGATTGCGACCAGCCTGCTGCGGTCCTCGTATCGCAGAGGCAGCAGGAAAAGCAGGTCTTGGATGCAGTAGAGTTTGAGCTTCCCAAGCTTGGCGGCCAACGCCGGGCCCACGCCTTTCAGTGCCGTCAGCTCCGAACGCAAATTGGAATCCTGGCCTTGCACGGGCTGGTGTCAGAGTCCGAGAACGGCCTCGGCTTCGATGTCAGTGCCCTTCGGTAAGGAGGCAACGCCAACCGCCGCGCGTGCCGGGTAGGGCTTCGAAAAATAGTTGGCCATCACAGTGTTGACGGTAGCGAAGTTGGAAAGGTCGGTCAGGAAAATATTCACTTTCAGAACCTGGTCCATAGTGCCCCCGGCGGCCTCGACCACGGCCTGTAAATTATCGAATACCTGCCCCGCGCGATCTTCAAAGCTGCCCTCGACCAATTCCATCGTGGCGGGGTCCAATGGAATCTGCCCTGACAGGAAAACCAGGTCGCCGTGCCGCACGGCTTGAGAGTAAGTGCCAATCGCAGAAGGAGCGTTCGCTGTTTGAATAATTGTCTTGCTCAAGAGTTTCTCCGAAATTTTGTTGGACCACTAGGCACAATCGCGTGATACGCGAATGACGGTTTTCATCTTGCGAACGTTGCGCATAATGCGCGCAAGATGCGTTCTGTTTTTTACCTGCAGCAAAAAAGTCAGGATAGTGCAGTCGTCCTGCCGGTCGAGCACGGCTACCTGCTCGATGTTTGAGTCGGAGTCGGCGATAGTTGCGGCAACTTCTGCGAGGACGCCGGTCTTGTTTATTGTGTCGACCTGTATCTGGCTGGAAAAATCCCTGTCTATCGATTTCTCCCAACTGACGTTAATCCACTTCTCCGGCTGCTTGCGAAAGCTGATCAGGTTGCCGCATGCGTTGCGATGAATGACAACACCACGTCCGGCACTTAGGTAACCCATCACGTTATCACCCGGGATGGGATAGCAACATTTGCCGTAGCTCACGACCATTCCTTCCGTGCCGGCAATGACGAGACTCGATCCATGATCACCGGCACCGTCGTCATCGACGCCGCTCAAAAAACGCGCGGTTAACGGCGCCAATCGTTCACCCAAACCGATTTGTGCGAACAGTTGTGCAGTGTCCTTGAGATCAAGCTCCTCCAGCGCCGAACGCATTCTAACTTTGCCTACTTTGCGCAGCGATGAGCCTAAGTCTTTCAACGAGCGGTCCAGCAAGCGTTTGCCGAGATCCGCGGACTCGCTGGTCAACATGTTTTTCACGTAATGGCGAATAGCGGTTCGTGCCTTGGCGGTCACAACGAAGGTGACCCAGTTCGGGTTCGGTTTGGCGCCGCGCGCCGTCATTATTTCGACCGTCTGACTGTTCTCCAATTGCGTTCTCAATGGCACCAGGATGCGATCGATTTTGGCAGCAACACAGCGATTGCCAATGTCGGTATGTACTGCGTAGGCAAAATCGACGGTTGTCGCGCCCTTCGGCAACGGCATGATTTCACCCTTGGGCGTAAATACATAAATTTTGTCCGGGAACAAATCAACCTTGACGCTTTCCAGGAATTCTTCGGGCGTACCGGACTTTTGAATTTCAACCAGGTTGGAAAGCCACTCACGCGCACGACGTTGCGGTGTGGCTGATGATTTATCTTCAGCCTTGTATTGCCAATGTGCAGCCACACCGGATTCTGCAACACGATCCATTTCAGTGGTTCGAATTTGTACTTCCAGCGGCAGTCCTTTGGGGCCGAACAGGGTAGTGTGCAACGACTGATAACCGTTGAGCCGGGGGATTGCGATGTAATCCTTGAATCGACCCGGCATGGGTTTGTACAGGTTGTGCACCAGGCCGAGCAGCTGATAACAGGTGTTGACGTCGTCGACGATGATGCGAAAACCATACACGTCGACGATGTCTTTTAGCGAACGCCTTTTCTCCGACATTTTCTTATAAATGCTGTAGATGTGTTTTTCGCGACCAATGACAGGACCTTCGATATTGTCCTCTGCCATGGCGCTTTCAATTCTTTCGGTTATTTTTTTTACAATCTGCCGCTGGCTGCCCTTGCTGCGCTTCATTGCTTTTTCGAGCACTTTGTAGCGCGACGGATACAGGTATCGAAACCCAAGATCTTCCAGGCTGACTTTTAGATGGTTTATGCCGAGGCGGTTGGCGATGGGCGCATAAATTTCCAGGGTCTCGCGAGCAATCCGCGCCTGCTTTTTGCGCGGCATAGCCTCCATCGTGCGCATGTTGTGCAATCGATCGGCAAGCTTCACGAGAATGACCCGAATATCCTCGATCATTGCGAGCATCATTTTGCGAAAGCTTTCGGCCTGTGCCTCTGCCTTGCTCGTGAAGTGCATATGGTCGAGTTTGCTTACGCCATCGACCAGCGCGGCAACTTCCGCGCCGAATTGATCCTCGATCTCGCTAATCGGCGTTTCGGTATCTTCGGTAACGTCGTGAAGAATTGCGGCTGTGATGGCCTGCGAGTCCATGTGCATGTTGGCCAGGCTTTGTGCCACGGCAACAGGGTGAGAGATATAGGGCTCACCCGACAGTCGCTTTTGGCCCTCATGCGCCAGGGCACCGAATTCATAGGCCCGGGCCACCGGCTCAATTTGCTCCGGGGTCATATAAGACTCGAGCGTCTCTACAAGGCGTTTGAGCCCGCTGTTACGTCTCGAAGCAGCGCCCGGCAGGCGCGCGAAAATGGATGCCGCATAGTCCATAGCCACGATCTTATCCCACCGACCGTCCTGTGGGCTATCGCCGGCCGCAAAAAGCCTGCCGCCACCAGGCGCCAAGAGAGGGACGGGGATTTTGGGTGGATCTGGCGCTTAGTCGCCGATCGTGATGCCGCGCATGGGCAGGATTTCATCGGCAGCGTCAGGCTGCATAAACTCTTCCGGAGTCGGCACGTCGACTTCTTCTAAAATGGCCGGTGTGATGTGACCGGCGGCGATTTCGCGAAGCGCCAAAACCGTCGGCTTGTCATTTTTGACCTCAACCATGGGTTCTGCACCATGTGCGATTCGTCTGGCGCGCTTGGACGCAACCAGTACCATTTCGAAAATATTTTCGATGTTACTCACGCAATCTTCGACCGTTATTCTGGCCATCTTTTAAGATACTCCATTGTATTTCAGGGCGCGATGTTCGCCTCAGCCGATCAGTATAATGCAGATAAGCCCCTGATGGGAAGCTTTTGCAAGCAGCCCTTAAGACTGGATAACCTTGATTATGGCCTCATCAAGCTCGGCGTTACCGACCCGATTGCCCTCGCTCTCACCTGCCATCACGGCTTCCAGCTGACTTACCGCCTGCTCCAGGTCGTCGTTGATAATGACGTAGTCGAACTCCTTCCAGTGCGACATATCACCCATAGCATCACTGAGACGACGCGCGATCACATCGTCTGAGTCGGTCTTGCGGTCCCGAAGGCGTCGTTCGAGCTCCGCTACCGACGGCGGCATTATGAAAATGGTCACCGCGGCGGGCATGGACTCACGCACCTGTCGCGCGCCCTGCCAGTCAATCTCCAACACAACACTGCAGCCGTTGCTTAAATGCTCTTCCACCTGCGAGCGACTGGTTCCATAGTAGTTATCAAATACCATCGCCGACTCAAGTAACTTATTGGTTTTTTGCAGATCAAAAAACTTGTCGGGCTCGACGAAGAAATAGTCGCGACCGTGCTCTTCATTTACTCGTCGTTTTCGTGTGGTATAGGAAATGGAATACTTCAGATCCGGAACGCGAGCCACCAGCGCATGCACGAGCGTGGTCTTACCGGCACCCGACGGCGCGGCCAATACGAACAGCTTATTCGTTTCGTTTGTTTCAGACATAGTGGGCGCTACTCGATATTCTGAATCTGTTCGCGCATCTGCTCTATGAGCACTTTCAGGTCGACCGCCGCCCTCGTGGTTTCGGTATCCGCCGATTTCGAACCCAGTGTATTTGCCTCGCGATTCAACTCTTGCATGAGAAAATCCAGGCGCCGACCGACCGGCTCGTCGCTTGTGAGCACATTACGAATTTCGCTGATATGACTTTGCAGGCGGTCCAGCTCCTCGTCGACATCGAGTTTCTGCGCTATTAATGCAAGTTCTGTTTCGAGCCGGGCCGGATCGGCCTCTATGTCCAGCTTGTCAATGCGCCCCCGTTGTTTATTGCGCACCGCCTCGAGAACGTCCGGCATTCTCTTTTTGACCGAGGCAGCGATCGAAATAATTTCATCACAGCGACTCGTTAACATTTGCTTGATGCGGCTGCCTTCACTGGCGCGCATCCGGGCAAGCGCGTCCAGCGTGTCGGACAGCAAAGCCCTCACTTGAGCGACCAGCGGTTCGGCCTCAACGGCCGGTTGATCGACAACACCGGGCCAGCGCAACACATCTACCAGGTTGACCGGATTGGCTTGCAAAGTGGCGGGTAACATTTCCCGGATTTCGTCCAGACGCGCGCCCAACTGCGCGACCAATTGCTGGTTGAGTGATCCCTGGCCCTCCTCCGAGCGCCTGAAGTGCACCGAGCAGTCAACCTTGCCGCGGCGTATGATGCCGCCGACCTGCTTTTTGAATTCGATCTCCTTGGCCCTGAGCTCGTCCGGCAGTCTGAACTGAACGTCCAGATAGCGGTGATTAACAGCGCGTATCTCGCACGTCAGTGTGCCCAACGGCGACTCAAGCACCTGCCGGGCGAAGCCAGTCATACTGTTTAACATTCGTTTATTCCGATTCCTTGCCGGTCGTGGGATTCGCAAAACCGCATTCCCATCACAGTCGGGGCTGCGATTTTGCCTGATACTGCCGCCACTTATTGTGGTGTAGGCTATTCTAACTATGCAAATGGAATACGCCAAAGTATCGGCTCTCGGAGATCGTCAGGACAATCAGGATCGCGCGGCGGTCGTGGTTGCCGAGAACGCAGCGTTGATGCTGGTGTTTGATGGTATGGGCGGACATTCAGACGGTGCGCTGGCCGCTGAAGTCGGGCTCAAGGTCGTGCAGGACTTGTTCACCGAGTCGCCCATGCCGATCTTCGACCCACAGGGCTTCCTGTATTCGGCGATGGCCAGAGCGCACGACGAGGTCGTTGGCCTTGGGGCCGACATGGCGATTGATTTCCGCCCGCGCGCAACCTGCGCAATTTGCCTTGTGCAGGAAAACGGTTCTTATTGGGGCCATATCGGCGACAGCCGAATCTATCAAATGCGTGACGGTCAGCTGGTGTCGCGTTCGCGCGATCACAGCCATGTCGAAGTCCTGATACAGGAGGGCGCCATCACCGAGGAAGAGGCGCTCGGTCACCCGATGCGCAATTTCGTCGAATGCTGCATTGGCGGCGATGCCCCGGTTCCCGACATGAGCATCACGCGCATGAAACCTTTGTTGGAGGGCGACGTTCTGCTCGCCTGCAGCGACGGCCTCTGGTCCGGTATCAGCGACGAGCAAATGTCGGAGATGGCAACCCGCAAAGGCATGACGCTTACCGAGAATCTCAAAGCGCTTTCCATGGTTGCGCTCACCGCCAACGCACCCTACAGCGATAACACTACCGGTACCGCCCTGCGCTGGATTTCACCTTAAGCAACGCCCCCGCCGTTACTATAGAATTCCCTCCCCCGTACACCATCGGAGTTACCTATGCGTCCCAGCGGCCGCGAGCCTGATCAGCTCAGAGACGTCAGTTTCAGTCCCAATTACACGCGCCATGCAGAAGGCAGCGTACTCGCCGTATATGGCGACACCCAGGTGCTGTGCACCGCCAGCATCGAAAATCGTGTTCCCGGCTGGATGCGCAACACGGGTCGTGGCTGGGTCACCGGCGAATACGGCATGCTGCCGCGCTCCACTCACACACGCTCCGCTCGCGAAGCCGCCCGCGGCAAACAAAGCGGCCGCACACAGGAAATCCAGCGGCTTATCGGCCGGTCTTTGCGCGCCGTCACCGATCTTGAGGCGCTTGGCGAACGCATGATCACCCTCGATTGCGATGTGCTGCAAGCCGACGGCGGCACCCGCACCGCATCCATCAGCGGTGCTTATGTCGCGCTGGTCATCGCCGTCAACGACCTTTGCAAGCAAAAGAATTTAAAACGCAATCCCATCCACGGCCAGGTCGCCGCTGTCTCCGTCGGCATCTTCGAGGGCGTCCCCGTTCTCGACCTTGACTACGACGAAGACTCGCAAGCCGAAACCGACATGAACGTCGTCATGAACGAAGCCGGTCGTTTCATCGAGGTTCAGGGAACTGCCGAAGGGCATGCCTTCACTCGAACTGAATTCGACGAGATGCTCGCGCTTGCCGAAAAAGGCATCAAGGAAATTGCCGACCTGCAGAATGCCGCTATTTCCGGCTGCTAGTTCGTGGTCTCGTCACCTCGTCGGATTGTTGTTGCTACTGGCAACCCGGGCAAGCTTGTTGAGATTCGGCAGCTTCTTGACGGTCGCGATATCGAGATCGTTGCGCAATCCGAGTTCGATTTTTTGCCTGCTGAAGAAACCGGCGCTACCTTTTTGGAGAATGCGCTTCTTAAGGCTCGGCGTGCCGCTGCGGAGACCGGGTTGATTGCCATTGCTGATGATTCGGGGTTGGTTGTTGATGCGCTTGATGGGGCGCCTGGGGTTTTTTCTGCACGCTTCGCTGGTGACGATGCCAGTGATGAGCAGAATATTTCCAAGTTGTTGCGGGACTTGGATGGTGTTGAAAACAGAAGCGCTTGTTTTCGGTGTGTTGCGGCGGTTGTTTTTCCGGATAAAAATCGCGAGCCAATAGTGGGTGAGGGTGAGTGGCGGGGTCGTATTGCGTCTTCCCGGTGTGGTGATGGTGGGTTTGGGTATGACCCTGTTTTTTTTGATGTTGAGTTGGGGAAGTGTGCGGCGGAGATGACGGCTGAGGAGAAAAATGCCCGGAGTCATCGGGGGCTCGCGTTTCGGGAGCTTGTTGATGCTTTTTGAGCGCGCGCCTTGCGTCCGGGATGTCTGTCCAGGACGCAAGGCGCTTCATGAGTGCCCTTAGTTGGTGATTGGCTTCGACCTTCTTCTTTTTTGTGGAGCGCCTCCGCGGGCGCGATAAGACTTCGAGCCACTTTTGCAGCACGAAAAATATGACAAACATTCAACCACCACTATCTCTTTACATTCATCTGCCCTGGTGTGTGCGGAAGTGTCCTTATTGTGATTTTAATTCGCATGCGGCGGGGGACTCGCCGCCGCGGGATCGTTATCTTGATGCGTTGATGAAAGATATCGAGCTCGAAGCGGTTCGGGCTCAAGGTCGGACGGTTCAGACTATTTTTATTGGTGGGGGGACGCCCAGTCTATTTAGTGGGGGGGAGATTGGAGAGATTATTGAGTGCGTGAAGTCTTGGATGTCTCTGGCTCACGATGCCGAGATTACGATGGAGGCGAATCCGGGGACGGTTGAGTATGGGGATCTTGGTGGGTATCTGGAGGCGGGGGTTAACAGGCTTTCTATTGGTGCGCAGAGCTTCGATGCGGAATCTTTGGATCGTCTTGGCCGGATTCATGGCCCGCAGGAAATTGTCGATGCTTTTTCCGGGGCGGTGGACGCCGGTTTCGACAATATTAATATCGACATCATGTTTGCTTTGCCTGGGCAGACTCTTGCGATGGCGATGAACGATGTTGCGGCCGCTATTGCACTTGGGCCGCAGCATATTTCTTATTACCAGCTCACCCTGGAACGCAATACCGTTTTTTACAGCAAGCCGCCTGCCGACATTCCCGACGATGATCTTGCATGGTCAATTCAACTGGCCGGTCAGGGGGCGTTGCAGCAGGCGGGGTTTGTGCACTATGAGGTTTCCGCGTTTGGCTTGCCCGGGCGGGAGTGTCGGCACAACCTGAACTACTGGCAGTTTGGCGATTATCTGGCAGTCGGTGCCGGTGCGCATGGCAAGCTTAGCGATGCAGACGGTTCGATCTCTCGCTATCAGAAGCCGGCCCATCCGCGGACCTATATAGAGCAGGGCGCTAAAGCCAAGTTTGATGACCAGATGCGGCAATTGGCAGCAGATGACATTGCGTTCGAGTACATGCTGAATATCCTCAGATTACCGCAGGGATTCCCCGAGAGTGCTTTCACCGAGCGAACGGGCCTGGATATTGATCTTGTCGCCGGAACTCTGGCGCTTGCGCAAAATGACGGTCTGCTGCATTTCGACAAGCAGCAGGTCTGGCGGCCGACCAAACTCGGTATGCAGTTCCTGGACGATGTTCAGGCGCGTTTTTTGCCATCTTCGCGCCCTGATCCGGGAATAAATGCACTGAAATCCGCCCCTGATTCGGCATCTTTCTTGTCCGGGCGGACCATTTAGCAAAAGCTGCTTATACACAAGGATCGTGCTTTATCTGTTTTTTCCGTGCAATACGCGTCAAATTTCAGTCGCGTGTTCCAAAGTACGCTGTAAACTATTGATATTTCTAGATTTTCGAAATTGAGCAGAAAATAGACATTCTAATAAGGGTTGTTATAAAACGCCTACTTAGGCCATTCACTCAATTTTAATCCACAACCTTATCCACAGCTTTTGTGGATAAAATGCCGGGCCGCTTCGGCCCTGGCTGGTCCGGCTGCGCATAGTCCAGACAGGGCTTGCGATAAGGGCCGCTTCGCTATATATTACGCGCCCTTTTTCGTACTGCCTCCTTTTAGGACGATCTGCCATGAAAGCCGACATTCATCCCAGCTACACCGACATCAAAGTAACCTGTAGTTGTGGCAACGAGTTCCAGACTCGCTCAACATTGAGCGACGATCTGACTATTGAAGTGTGCTCGGCTTGCCACCCTTTCTATACGGGCAAGCAGAAGATCATTGACTCCGGCGGTCGCGTAGACAAGTTCCGGCGCAAGTACGGCATCAGCGCCTCCTAGGGCACCAAAGGCTGATTTATCGGCCACCAAGCCGGCGCGCGTCACAATGAAGCGCATTCTTGTTTGATCGAACATTGGGGTTGCGGCACCATGAGGGGCTGCCTGTTGGCGTATTCTCGTCTGACAGCTTTTCGGCAACACAATTAAGGACAAGAATGACCAAAGACGCTTACAAGCTGGTTAGCCCGGATGGCTCATCCACAATAGAATTGCCGGTTCGCACAGGTTCAATGGCGCCCGATTGCCTGGAAATCGGCGACTTGTATCGTCAGTCCGGCATGTTTACCTACGATCCCGGCTTCGTCTCTACCGGCAGTTGCGAGAGCGACATCACCTTTATCGACGGTGAGAAGGGCATCCTGATGTATCGCGGCTATCCAGTCGAACAGCTGGCAGCCAATTCCAATTTCATCGAAGTCTGCTACCTCTTGTTATACGGTGAGTTGCCAAACGCGACTGAGCTCGCTGATTTTGATCGTTCGATTACCCGCCACACCATGCTCAACGAAGGCATGCTGCAGTTCTTCAGGGGTTTTCGATATGACGCGCACCCGATGGCTATGTTGTCAGCTGTGGTCGGTTCGATGTCAGCCTATTACCACGACACCATGGACATCTATGACCCGGACGCACGCAACGTGTTCGCTCATAGAATCATCGCCAAATTGCCAACTATCGCTGCCGCGGCTTTGAAGTTGACCATGGGCCAGCCTTTCGTTTATCCGCGCAACGATCTCACCTACACAGAGAATCTCTTGCAGATGTTCTTTGCTGTACCGGCAGAGCCTTACGAGATTGATCCTATTGCTGCCGAAGCGCTGGACCTGCTTTTCATTCTGCACGCCGATCATGAACAGAATTGTTCAACGTCGACCGTTCGTATGGCCGGCAGCTCGGGGACGAATCCCTACTCTGCAATTGCCGCGGGCGTCGCTGCGTTATGGGGTCCGGCGCACGGCGGCGCCAACGAGGCCGTCCTGGACATGCTGAAAGAAATTGGCGACAAGAAAAACATCGCCAAGTATGTCGACAAAGCCAAAGATAAAGATGATCCGTTCCGCCTCATGGGCTTCGGTCATCGCGTTTATAAAAACTTCGATCCTCGTGCAACCATCATTCGCGAGATGTGCCATAAAGTTCTGAAACAACTTGGACGAACAAGCTCACCCATGTTTGAACTTGCGCTTGAGCTCGAGCATGTCGCGCTTCACGATGAATATTTCATCGAAAGAAACCTGTACCCGAATGTCGATTTTTATTCCGGCATAATCTATCGCGCACTCGGAATTCCGACATCAATGTTTACTGTTATGTTTGCTATCGGCAGAACGGTTGGCTGGGTAGCTCACTGGCAGGAAATGATTACCGACCCGGCTAGTCGCATTAGTCGTCCGCGCCAGTTGTATACAGGCTCAGTGAAGCGGGACTACGTGCCTGTGGAAAAACGCGCATAAGCGCTAGTCGGCAAGCAACTCCAGCACCGCTTTCTTATCAGCACGCCGCATCGGCTTGCCATCAACCGGGCTGATCGGCGCCTGGCGAACGCCGTCAATTGGAAATACAGTCGCCTCAACGGTTGATTCACCCTGCATGAAGCGGAAGGCTGCAAAAGTCTCAAGCCGGTCGCGACGGCTTTTCAGGCGGCGCTCGAACGGTTTGTAGCGAACATCATTTTCCTGCAGCTTGAACGCCACCATTTCAGAGGCGTCTGCGAAGACGTGCAGATTTACTGACGAGCTTTCAGCCGCTGTGCCGTGCAAAACGGGGCCGACCAGGCGAGAGGAAAGCGGTGACAACATGTCCATCGCGGTGAGTGCGGCGCGGCGCATTATCAACAAAAGGTCGGCATGGGACTCACGACGAAACAATGCCAGGTGATTGGTCACGGCAAGTTCAATTTCGGCGTTGCCTGGCAGGGCGCCGCGATCTTTCAATCCCATTCGTTCCGCTGCCTTCTTCTTGGCGATTCGATAATCCTGAATGCCTTGTTCAACAATTATCCGGGCGGCCTCCTGGGCCAGCATTTGTCGTGCACGATCAGAACAGTGATTCTTCATCTGGGTCATCCTCTGCGCTGTCTTCCAAGTCGTCCCCTGAAATATCCGCCGGAACCTCCTCCGGCGGCATTATAAAATCATCTGCGCTGTTGAATATGTCCGGCTGCGCCTCTGCGGACTCACACTCGGGTACATTGTCTTCGCGAAAATACTCGAACATCGTGTCCTCGTAAGGATCGGCCGCGGTGGCTGGACAGCCGGTCGATTTGTTGATGCGGACGGAAACGATTCCGTCGGGTGTTGGCATTCGTTCGACAGGCGTGCCGAGAATAACGGCGCGCATGAACTCGATCCAGATGGGCAAGGCGGTGCGGGATCCTTCTTCTTTCGGCCCCAGTGGCGTATGGCCGTCATATCCAACCCAGACAATGGCAACAATTCTCCTGTTGAAGCCGGCAAACCACGCGTCGCGTCCGTCGTTCGATGTGCCGGTCTTGCCAGACAGATCGCGGCGACGAAGCGCCCGGTTGGCCCTGATACCAGTGCCATCGGTGATCACTTCGCGCATGGCATCCTGAATCAAAAAAGCGATCTGCGGGCTCATGATACGCTTGGCAAGATTGATGTTCTCGAACATCTTGGGCGCAACATTCGCATCGGGGCGATAGGTTTCGGCCATTGCTGCAAATTGCTCGGCGGACAAATCGTCGTCGGCCAGACCTGGAAACAAATCGCGCAACGTGGTCTCCGGGACAGGGACCGGATCTGCGGCGTCATCAACAATCCCGGCAACAACTTCAGGTTTCGGTGTCGCCTCCTCATCGATCTCACATCGGCTGCAGACCACTGCCGGACTCGCGCGGTACAGAAGCCTGTCGTTCGAATCGCTGATGGAGTCGATAACATACGGCGATACTGCGTAGCCACCATTGGCGATACTGGCGTAGGCTTGCGCCATATCCAGAGGAGTCGCATTGCCGCCGCCAAGTGCGAGAGAACCATTCCTTGGTAGCGCTGAATCGTTGAAGCCGAACGGTGCGAGGAATCGAACGGTATTGCCAACGCCCGTCTTGTTCAGCAGCAATCTTACGGACAACAGGTTCATCGACTTGACCAGGCCTCGACGAACCCGTTGCGGACCATAAAAACGTCCGCTGTAATTAATAGGTCGCCAAAGTCGCTCAAGTGCGGCTGAATTAATCACGACAGGGGCA
>Ga0114949_10000177_pt1 | contig 30026 bp, 23 predicted proteins | sample N074metaG_FD_83505 | JGI IMG/M metagenome (GOLD analysis project Ga0114949, IMG submission 83505) | Deep subsurface microbial communities from Kermadec Trench to uncover new lineages of life (NeLLi) - N074 metaG | ecosystem: Environmental > Aquatic > Marine > Ocean trench > Sediment | place...
CATTGACGGGTGACACGACACCGGGTCGCCTGACAGATCTTCTGGCATACAAAACTCAAATCGAGTCGACTCCGGAGTGGTCCTTTGATTCGTCCACACTCTTTCGCTTTGGCCTCTACCTGTTAATACCGGTCGGCTCGATGATCGGCGGAGCCCTGGTGGAGCGAGTCGTTGATATGGTGCTCGACTAATGAAGTTGGACCCGGGAAACTGTGCCCGTCGGTAGAAGATTGTCCCCGGGGTCCTTTCGTACATTTCTTCAACAGCATCCGCAGTTGCCTGATCGGCTTCATTGTCGGAACTTAATTTCCTTCCCACTTGAAGTCCTGCGTTATTCTGACGCTGCGGCCTCCTCTTCCCTGAACAGTCTGGACTCTTCCAACACATACGCCTGTATCGCCAGCGCATCTTCTGCATTTATACGGTCACCAAAAGACGGCATACCCAGGCTCAACAAAGCACCGTCAACGACGATCTCCTTAAAGATGGCATGTTTCTCCGGGCTCAGGTATCGCAGATCGGGATACAGTTTGCTGCTGGCCATTCCCAGACCATGGCACCAGCCACAGCTCTCGTTGTAAAGTTCTTCGCCGTGCTTGACCTGCTCTTCTGTGGTAGCTATATCAGGCAATGCGGGGAAGGTCAGATCCCTTTTCTGGGAAATCGGGATCGTCGCGGTTCCCCCCAGCTTGAACGCGATGATCCGCCCTTCGTTGTGATATTCGTTGATCATCGCCCCTTCAACCTCACCGAGCATGCCACCACCGCCGATGCCCGCTGCAATTGCGACATACTGTTCTCCACCGCTTCGATAGGTGACCGGGGGAGCAAAAAAGCCAGTCGTGGATGTCACCTGCCAGAGTTCTTCGCCATCGCTGTCCCTGAACGCCCGAAATTGTCCATCGGCAGTACCCTGGAACAGGAGCCCACCGGCAGTTGATAGCAGCCCGCCATTCCAACCCCCTTTATGAGGTTTCTGCCACCTGGGTTTGCGTTCGATCGGATCCCAGGCCAGCAGGTAGCCAAGAAAATCCGGTGCATCCTCGTCACTCTTATCGAAAAACTCATCGTCAAGCACGATGCCGAGATTCCACCCAGCGGGATCATATTCAAACTCGGCGTCATTCTTGTACCAAAGACCCGAGTCATGGATTGGAACATAAAGTAATTGGGTGTTTTTGCTGAACGACATTGGCTGCCAGTTGTGTCCCCCTTGCGGGCCGGGCATTACTTTTTTTATCTCCTCACTATAGTCACCTGCCTCCGTTTCCACGGGGCGGCCACTTTCGATATCTACATGAGTCGCCCAGTTCAAATTAACGTAGTGCGTCGCAGAAATGAGTTCACCAGTGATTCGATCAATTACGTATAGAAATCCGTTTTTCGGCGCGTGTAGAATAACCTTACGCACCTCGTTGTTTATCGTCATGTCGGTTAGCAAGATGTGCTGAGTCGACGTGTAATCCCAGTTATCCCCTGGGGTCGTCTGGTAATACCAGCGTAGTCGCCCGGTGTCCGCGTCCAGCGCGATCACAGAACAAAGGTACAGGTTGTCCCCTCCACCTGGGCTGCGTTCGTAACGTGACCATGGCGAACCGTTGCCCACGCCCACATAAATAAGGTTCTGTTCCGGGTCGAATGCCATGCTGTCCCAGGCAGTTCCACCGCCACCGACTTTCCACCATTCCCCGGTCCATGTGGACATGGCTGCCTCGAGGTCGGGATGTTCAATTGGCTGCGAGGGATCCCCGGGTACCGTGTAAAAACGCCAGAGCTGTTCCCCTGTTTTGAGGTCGTAAGCTGTCACAAATCCACGAACGCCGTATTCAGCGCCGCCGTTGCCGATAATGACCTTGTTTCCGACGATTCTGGGCGCGCCGGTTATTGTGTACGCTTTATCCCGTGGTGTCGTTTGCACTTCCCACAACAGCTTACCGTCCGCGCTGGCCAGCGCAATCAATCGACCATCGAGCGTGCCGAACACGACGCGGTCTTGCCAGAGAGCGACTCCGCGGTTGACCACGTCACAGCAGGCCCAGCGACCCCATTGTTTTGGCACCATTGGGTCGTACTGCCAGAGACCTTCTCCTGTTTCTGCATCAATCGCATGAACCACGCTCCACGGCGCCGTTGCGTACATGACGCCATCAGCCACGATTGGGCTGGTTTCAACGCCCCTGTTTGAGCCCAGTTCATAGCTCCAGGCGACACCCAGCTCAGAGACGGTTTCCTGATTGATATCGGTGAGTTCACTATACCGGGTTTCGCCGGGATCAAGACCATGCAGCGGCCACGCGACATCAGGCAACGCTATCTCTTTCTCATTCATCGTTGCTGGTTCATCTGGCGAACAACCCACTATGGCTAAGCAACAAACTAACGTAACGAGGAAGCTGGGATTTTTCATAATTACCTCTCTTTTTTTATTGTTAAAGAAACTCGAAGGTATCCTCTCAATCAGGCATTTGACCCACCTGGCGATTGGTGGAGAAACCGAGAGCGTCATACATCTTGTAGCCGATTATATCCCGTAACTCAGGAGACAGGTTCCTGGCAACTTCCGGAGGGACGTCGAGATACTGATTTTCCTCCTGACGCAGCCAGCCCAGGGAGTAGGTGAGTATCACGCCATAGCGCCAGTCGCTGGATTTGTTGGCACCCGCACCGTGCAACGTGCCACCAAGCCAGTAAAGGACTGATCCTGCTAACATTTCGGCTTCCACGATTTCATCCTCCATGGCGTCACGTTCGCCATTCCATTTATGGCTGCCGGGCACGATCAGGGTAGCGCCATTGTCGGCTCGAAAATCGGTGACCGCCCACATGCTCGCAACAATCATATTGGGTCTGGGGTGCTGAAAAAACGTAAATGAATCATGCTCGCGATGCAGCACCTGCCGGCGAGCACCGGGTCCGATCTCAAGCGCCGCACTCACATGCAGTTGGTAGCCAAATTCTGCATTGCTAGTCAGAAAGCGATCGCACAGCCCCAGGGTGCAATCATCCAGCACCAGCTTTCCGACAGCCGCAGACCGTGCGACCAGAGCACTCGTTCTGCGTGTCCGTCCTGGGTAGAACTGGGTCGGATCATCCTCCTCCACTACCCGAACCTTTTCCATGTGGGGTTCGAGTTCGCTTCTTATAGTTTGTCTTTCCGGTTCATCGAGAAGCCCGGTAACCACGACACATCCGGCCTCACTCAGTGCCTCTGCAACTCTCTCAGGCGCGCTTCCCGCTGACATCGTTGGAATCAACATTTCTCGAACCCCTCATCTGAATTAGTACAGTCAATCATCGACATAGTGAGCCGTCAACACTAACGACCAGAAGCAGACGAAACACAACGGGTTTGTTATTCTGAAATCATGAAAAGTTCTTGAACAACTTGGTGTTCTTCGCGTCATACCGCGTACAAGCCAATACCAACGACAATCGAACCGAAAGTCGTTGTGAAATCGCCAGAGCATACAGAAGCAGCAATAACCTACTATTGGACGCTGACAATTTTCGCGAACTTCTTGTGGAGAAATATCCGAAGTGGGACTACCCTCCACCTAATGGCTTGCGCTTTGGAGTTGAAAGCGACTTTTCACCTCTCAGTCGAGGTTCGCTGCGTACGGCCAAAACCAGACAGAATATACATTGCAGTTGTGAAATGATTGACGTTACTATTATTCAATGATAGTTGACTAGGTTCGAGTAATGAAAAAGACCTACACTCGCCGCCAGGTCGCGAGAAGCGTCGGAGTGCTCACAGCGATGGGTCTGATATCGGCGCAAGCAGCCACCGGCATAATCACTCCAGAACAGGTAGAGGGTCCTTTTTATCCGGTCAACGAGGCTTCGGATGACGACCTGGATCTAACTCGAATTGCTGGACACACTGAATCTGCGCTCGGTGAAGTGATCTTGGTTCGAGGGAGAATCTTGGCTTCGGACGGTAATCCGATTAACGAAGCGGTTGTGGATGTGTGGCAAGCTAATGCGAGCGGTCGTTATACACATGCGGAAGATCCAAATCCTGCACCTCTAGATCCCCATTTTGTCGGTTTTGGTGTAATGAAAACGAGTAAGGATGGTAACTACGCTTTCAAAACCATCAAACCTGGCGCCTATGCGCTAAAGTTTCTTGGAGAGGAAGGTTGGCGGTGTCGTCATATTCACTTCAAAGTCTCTGGTCCAGGTTTCAAAACGTTGATCACTCAAATGTACTTTGAAGGTGATCCACTAATAGAAACCGATGAAGAGGTTGCTAAGGTCCCTAAAGAAAAAAGACACCTGCTGATCGTGAAGCAGCAACAAGACACTGTGAGTGGACTGCCTTATTTCGACTTTGAAATCACTCTAGCGAAGGCTTAAGAATATAGATATTCTTCCAATCTGCTTTGACACGTCTAGCAGACATATTTCTAGTCTGATTGAAAACGGTACTATTCGAACTAGTTGTTAGGCGTCAGGAGGAGCTATCGTTATTGACCCAGTCCTATGATGTAGAAGCACACTCGATTGGCCGGAGTCTTTTTCTACACCTCGCTCCAGGTGTCGCTAATATTTCAGCAACTATACTTGGGCTTTCGGTACTGTGGAATCCTTCACTTCCACCTGCGTTAATTTACGGTGTTTTCACAAACTTGATTGCGCTTATCCCCATTCAACTTGGTTATCTCTACTACTTGGCTAAGAAGCGCGGAAATACTGGTTGGTCGCTTGAGGGAATTGTAGTTCTGACCAGACCCATCAATTTGTGGAAAAACATTTTTTGGGTAATGGTTATTTTATTAGCTACGGTGGTCATATTCGCTGCTTTTCAGCCCATTACTGACATCATAAGACAAGCTACGCCTTTCGATATCTTTACTAGATTCTCATCGATAGATGGTTCTTCGACATCTGCGGTAATCTTGGCAGTCAATATTTTCCTAACAGCATTGATCGTGCCTATTACGGAGGAGATTTACTTTAGAGGTTTTCTATTGCCTCGAATGCCTACCCAACTGGGAAAGGGGAAGCCAGTCGCTCACAGCTTCCTCTTTTCTCTGTACCATTTCGATACACCCTGGATGATCCCGGTAAGAACATTTGGTCTCTTACCTCTGATCTATGTGGCTCTCCATAAGAAAAATGTCCGACCAGGAATAATTTCTCATTGCCTCGTAAATTTGGCAGACTTCGCAGAAGCTATTTCTAGTCGAGTTAGGAGTTGAAGATGAGCCGACTGAGGCCTAACATGAAGTTGAAGCCGCTTCTTCGCCTGCGGCTCCATCACTCGGACGCATTGACCGCTAATTCGTTTTGCTTCCGCAAAACATCGGTCGCGGTCAAGCGCTGCCTAACTAGCCGTTAAGCATCAAGGAGAAAAAGATCAGCAATCTTAAGGTATTGGATGTTAAAGCGTTCGTTCCTGCTCAAGATTTTGAATTATCGAAGCGATTCTATTCTGTTCTTGGTTGTGAACTACAATATGACTCAGAGAAATTGGCGGTCTTTGAAATTGGTCAGTGTCGTTTTTATCTCCAAGATTTTTACGTTAGAGAATTCGCCGAGCAATATATGCTTCATTTCACAGTGCAAGATGTCGAATCTTGGTATCTACATGTGCTCAAAGTATTGGAAGACTTCCCTGTAAACACTGCAGGCTTACCAAAAGTTACTAGTCCACCCAAAACTGAGCCATATGGAGCTACCGTTTGCTACTTGTCGGACCCCGCAGGTGTCCTGATTCACATTGCCCAGTTCGATGCCTAACATGAAGTTGAAGCCGCTCGTTTCGCAGAATACTGTCAACTTCGGGAGGCTCATGAGAAAACATTTTCTGGGATGTGTGGCTTTCGCCATTTTATTGATAGAACCAGTGTTGGCCGAAGAAAACTACATTACCTCTACTCACACCTACAAGTCTGTCGATGGCCATGAACTTCTGGTTGATGTTTTCAGATCAGAATCCGACTCGGCGAAGATGCGACCTGCGATCGTCTATCTTCATGCGGGTGCTCTAATCCAAGGTTTTCGAGGATGGATACGTCCCTGGCAACTTCAAATTTACATCGATGCTGGATTTGTGCTGGCGTCGATAGACTATCGACTGGCACCGGAGACTAAACTCCCGGAAATACTAGCTGATGTTGAAGATGCGTACTACTGGGTCCGCGGTGAAGGAGCAAAACAATTCAACATTGATCCAGACCGTATTGCAGTGGTTGGTCATTCAGCAGGTGGCTACCTGGCGCTGTCGCTAGGCTACCGCGTGGAACCTCGCCCCAGGGCAGTTGTATCGTTCTACGGATACGGCGATGTTACTGGTGACTGGTACTCTCAGCCAAGCGACGTCTTTAACGAAGAGCCGAAAATCTCCGAGGATCAAGCGCGAAGTTCAGTCGGTAATAAAGTTATCTCGGGAACTCCTTTTGACATGGATCATCGACGCGGTGACTTTTACATTTGGTCTCGTCAACAGGGAGTCTGGCCTATAGAAGTCAGCGGCAGGAACCCGAAGGTCGATCAGGAGTGGTTTCGGTCTTTTGAACCCATTAGAAATGTGAACTCAGACTATCCGCCAACGTTTCTGCTTCATGGTGGAAAAGATACGGATGTGCCATTCGATCAAAGCGTCAGTATGGCGGAGGTACTTGAGAATCAAAGCATCCCTTATGAGCTAAAGACTGACCCTGAGTGGGGACATATGTTCGATGGCCCGTCACTTACTCCGGAACTCCAGGTCGTCTTCAACGACGTGATCAGTTTTCTCATTCGTCATACAAGGTAAGTGGGGACAATGCGTCGTGAATGGCAGCAACCATAGCCCAACGATGCGCTGTTAGATCTTTACCAACAGCCTTGGGCCAGGCGCTGTGGGTAACGATAATTGTTTCGGTCTTCGTGTTGACCCAGATAAGCTGACCGAAGATGCCTTGAGCCGCGTATGTTCCATCAGGCATCAGCCACCAGAGATAGCCATAACCCTCGTAGGCTTTTGAAGGAGTCGTTGACTCCTCCATCCATCCCTCCGGCAGCACACGGGTGCCGTCTGCCAACACGCCACCACCCATTGCGAATATACCAATACGCGCATAGTCTCTGAGGGTCGCATTTAAACAACAGCCGCCAAGCTCCACACCATACTTCACATCAATGTTCCAGCTCGCGTCACTTTCCATGCCAAATGGTTGCCAGATTTTACGTTCAAGGTAGGCTGATTCATTGTTTCCTACCGCGGCGCGTAGAATAGCCCCAACAAGGTTTGTTTCACCGGTTGAATAGTTAAATTTTTCGCCAGGTTTACCCGACGCCTCTAGCGAATTTAAGTGGGCGAACAGTTCCATTGCATTGGACCCACCCGCTATGCTGACGTCGGATTCTGGATCAGAATAATCCTCGTTCCAGTCGACTCCGGATGCCATATTCAAGACATTTTTAATAGTGGCACCGTCATAGGCGCTGCCACGTAACCTTGGTAGATAATCGGTGACAGGGTCATTTACGCTGGAAATATATCCATCTTGAATCGCTGCACCAATCAACATGGATGTCACTGATTTGGCAACCGAAAAAGCAATCCATCGACTAGTTTCGTCATTTTCAAGGCCATATTTCTCATAAACAATATTGCCTTGATGAAGAACCAGGAGCCCACCCACACTTAGCAATTTCATATGATCATCAAGGGAGAAAGTCTTGCCTTCCAAAGTGTAGGTCACGGCAGAAAAGTCCTGCAGAACGGAAGGCATTTCCAGCACATAGGCACCTGCCTTGATCGCTCGAGTTGGCAGTAAGCTATCGATGTTTCGAAATCCATTCTCTCTCTGCTCCTGGGACCAGAATAGAACAGAGGTTGGCTCCAGTTCGGCCCCGTCTTCCGCGATAACAGGGAAAGCTGCGAATAGAAAAATAATCAATGCACAGATTGTGACGATCGGACTTTTAAAAAACACAACGGAATCCTCTGAACCAGAACAGTCAGCATTCTTGCATAAATGGAAAAGACCTGCACTTGAACACTGAATCCAGATGTAAGCGATAACGCAACCAGGAAAACTACTGTAGCTGCGTTCGTTTTAACCCTTGAGGATACCGAGCGCTTTTCCTACTTCAACGAAAGCCACAATTGCTTGATCAAGATCTTCGGTAGTATGAGCGGCTGAGATTTGAACCCTGATTCTTGCCTGGTCACGAGGTACGACTGGAAAGAAAAAGCCGATGACGTAGATTCCTTTTTCCAACAGGAGAGCGGCCATCTTTTGTGCAAGCGGAGCCTGATAAAGCATGACAGGAATGATGGGATGCTCGCCAGGGCGGATATCAAAGCCCGCATCGATCATCTTTTTTCGAAAGTAGGCTGTATTCTTTTCAAGGCGGTCCCGCAACTGCGTAGTCGAGCTAAGCATCTCAAATGCTTTTAGGCTTGCGGCGACCAGCGGTGGCGGCAAGGTATTCGAAAAAAGATAAGGCCGTGAACGTTGACGGAGAATATCGATGATCTCCTGGCGCGCTGCGGTGAACCCACCTGACGCGCCGCCGAGGGCTTTGCCAAAAGTTGAAGTGATGATGTCGATTTCATCGAGAACCCCACAATGTTCAGCCGAGCCTCTACCGGTTTTACCTACGAAACCTGTGGCGTGAGAATCGTCCACCATGACCCAGGCGTCGTTGGCGTGAGCCAACTCGACGATGCGACCGAGGGGTGCGATATCCCCGTCCATGCTGAATACACCATCGGTCGCGATCAGGCGAATCCGCGCGTCCGAAGCCTGCTCCAGCTTTGATTTGAGATCCGTCATGTCCGCATGTTCGTAACGGTATCTCTGCGCTTTCGATAGCCTGACACCATCGATGATGGATGCGTGATTAAGTGAATCACTCAGGATCGCATCTTCTGGGCCGAGCAGGGTTTCGAAAAGCCCTCCATTAGCATCGAAGCATGAAGTGTAGAGAATCGCATCATCCATGTTCAGAAAATCCGCCACAGCGCGCTCGAGCTGTTGATGAGGCGCCTGGGTACCACAGATAAAACGCACCGATGCCAGGCCTAAGCCATACTCCTGAAGCGCTTCGATGGCTGCAGCGATGAGATCTTTGTCTTTGGCTAAACCCAGGTAATTGTTGGCGCAAAAGTTGAGAACTTCACCTGCTTCGACAGTGGCGATATTGACTCCTTGCGGAGTATTTATTGTCCGTTCGGTTTTGTAGAGACCCTCGGCTCTGATCTGGTCCAGGATGGGTTGATAGATTTCTTTAGCGTTAGGCATGATCAATTCCTGTTGTCGATTAAATGGGACAAAAGAGCTTCAGTTGGCATCGAAGATCCGCCACCGATGACAACTACCCGGGTATGGTCTTTCATATAGGTTCATTGTATTCAGAGGAAGTTTGTTGATCCAGGCGAGTCATGGGGTCATCACCCGCGTTAACCAACCAGTCGTTGAGGTAATTGGCGTGACTTCGATCAACATAAAGATTGAAACTATTGTCATCGATGGCAACAATCAGAAGCTGCACATTCGCGAAGTGTGTCTGAGCGCAATAGCCCGTCATGAATGCGCCTGCATGCATGTCGATTCCACAGCCCATCGCCAATATTGTTCTAGCTGCCGGACCTGATAATGCAAAACACACATAACCAGACGACATGTCTGTCGCAGCATGCAGCTGATCCGGCATGTTGATATGTATGCTCTGGATTATATCTTTAGCAGCTTTGGTATCACTGGTGAGGAGCCATTGATCCGGTCCGCACCAATGTGCAATCGGGTCTTCACCCGACCAGCACAGTTCTCGGGGCAGTCGTATTGCATAAATTGCCGTTTCCACAGCGCCTGGACGTACACGTACTCGAACAATTGTTCGACCACTGATTTGCTCAAGCTTGAATCCGGGATGCTGGGCAGGTTCAGGCATTCATTTTCTCCCCGGTGGGGTCATAGAAAACCGGATCCACAACGCGGACATCGAATGTGTGTCCATCATCAAAGACCGGCACTGTTTCGCCTTTTCGCTCAAAACCGCGTTCAAGCAGACCGAGACCGATAACCCGGTTCAATGTCGGGCTGAAACACGCTGATGTCACTACGCCCTGACTTCGACGGGTTTTATCATATGACGTGACGAAGTGCGCACCCGGCCTTAACTTCTCAGCTTTGTTGAGTGGCTCTATGCCGACGAACTGCCGCCTGTCACTGCGCTGGTCGCCCGCACGAAGAAGAGACCTTTTACCAATAAAGTCACCTTTCTTCTTTGCCACAATACGACCGAAACCGACATCCAGCGCATTCGTCGTACCATCCGTATCTGTACCTACGTGCAGATACCCTTTTTCAATTCGAAGTAAAAGCGAGGTCTCGATGCCCATCGGCACTAAGCGATTACCCTCTATCTTCATCAGTGCTTCAATAACATTCTTCATTTGCATCGCGGGGACATTGATCTCGAAACTCATCTCTCCTGTAAAGCTGACCCGTTGCACTCGCGCCGGGACACCCAGCAATGTGCCCTGCGTGACTGACATATGAGGCAAAGCCTCGGCCGAAAAATCGATATCAGATTCCAGTTCCTGTAATAACAACCGGGCGTTTGGACCGGCTATGGTTGTTACGCCCCACTGACTGGTGACGGGTGAGATGATGACATCAAGATCTGGCCATTCACATTGATGCCATTCTTCGAACCAGGCGGTGATGCGATCCGCATTGACCGAAGTCGTACTCACCACATAGTGATCGTCGGCTAGTCTTGCGAAGACACCGTCATCAATGACGATGCCATTTTCGTTGAGCATTAGCCCATAACGAACGCGACCGGGTTTTAATGTTAGTGCATTATTAACGTAGATGCGATTGAGAAATTCACCCGCATCGGGTCCGGTTAATTCGATCTTACCCAGTGGTGAACCGTCGAAAAGCCCCGCGCTTCGACGTACCGCTACCATTTCCTCACGAATGGCGGTCTCACGATCGCAATCATCGACCGCATAATATTCAGGCCGTTTCCAGGTGCCATAGTTTTCGAACACAGCCCCCTGGCTTACATGCCAATCGTGAGCAGGCAACAGACGCGCGGGTGCATAAAAATCTCCATGTCTCTGTCCGGCGATCGCCCCTAATGGCACCGGCATGAATTGTGGTCTGAAAGTTGTTGTGCCGACTTCTTCAATCGATTTTTCGGTCAATTGGGCGAGCAGTGTCAGTGCGTTCAGATTGCCGGTTTTACCCTGATCGGCCGACATTCCTGTCGTGGTGTAGCGTTTCAGATGCTGGACGGAAACAAAATTTTCACGTACAGCTAATTCGATGTCTGCAACAGTAACGTCATGGGCGAAATCTATCCACTGGCGACTGGTATTGCCTGCCGGTGTAATTCTGATGGCACACACGTTGTAACTGCTGGCCGCGGAACTGGTAACACTAGTCGGCGTACAGCTGAAGCCTGCTTTGTTCGCTACTTCTGCACCTGCACGTGCCCCTGCTGTCAGTGCCTGAGACAGCAAGAATTTTCCGTCAGCAGCACCGGCGACAGTAACCCGCTGGCGACACTGCTGCGGCAGAAAACATGCTAACTCGGCAGAGTATTGCAGTTTCCCACCAGCCTGAGAATAGAGGTCATCGCTTGGGTTAAAACCACCGGACATAGCGAGACCCTGGCAGGCAATTTTTCCGGTCGGTTCAACAGATTTTCCATCGTCTGACAGCCTGCCCACAGTGATGCCCGCAAGCTGTTTCGTGCCAGTAGTATTTAAAGCAACAGAATCTAGGCTGATCGATATCCCACGCTGATCAGCTTGTTGCGAAATTTCGTCTGAAATATTTCTTCTTGCATCTACAATTACTGGAACGTGGATGCCGGTGTCGTGTAAGGCAAAAGCGACCTGATAGGCAAAATCATTGTTCGTCACAACTACCATCACATCGGCGGGCTTCACCGCATAACGATTCACATACTTCATTGCGGCCCCTGCCAGCATGATGCCTGGCCGATCATTATTTTCAAAAACCAACGGTTGCTCAATAGCACCACTGGCCAGTAGAACTTCTTTAGCTCTGACTTTCCAAAAACGTTTTACGCCGTTGCTTGACCGATCAGTGATGGTAAGTACATTGTGATCGTAATATGCAGAAACCGTCGATGATGTCATGATGGTGACGTTTGGTGCATCCTCAAGCGCTGTCCTCGTTTGACTGAGCCATAAATCCGAATCAATGCCGTTGATTGATGCACTGTGTGCGAGAAGGCTGCCGCCCAGTTCATGATCCTGTTCAACCAGCAGCACTCTTGCTTCGCTATTGACCAGACTCAGCGCTGCGGCAAGGCCTGTTGGTCCTGCACCAACGATCAGTACATCGCAATGATGATTATGGTGGAAGTACCTGTTGCCATCCTCCCCAGTGGGTAAATGGCCAAGTCCAGCCAACCGACGAACCATACCCTCGTACCAGCGCCAGCTTGGCCACTTGAACATTTTGTTGTAAAAACCTGCCGGCCACAATTTGTAGGTAAAATCCAGCATCCGACCCAGGTCAAAATTGACGCTCGGGAAACCGCTGGGCGACCTGATTTGATATTCGTCAACTAATGCACGCACAGTTGTACGTACTACCGGTACTTCTCCATTGCCATCAGACACTGTCAGCAGAGCGTTGGTTTCTTCCACGCCCGCAGACATGATTCCGCGCGGGCGATGATATTTGAAACTCCGGTTTACGATCCGGATGCCGTTGGCCAGCAATGCTGAGGCAATCGTGTCACCTGAAAAACCTTCCAGCCTCTTACCATTGAATGTAAACGTTAGCGGTTTGTTGCGATCAATCCGGCCACCTTTTACGCAGCGAAATTTTTGCGAAGGAGAAGCCATTAGTCGTTTTCCTTCGCTGCCAGAATAGGTCTGGGTAGACCCATCTTGTATACACTATGAATTTCATGAGTCACGGTATCCCTGGCGATGTTAAACCATTGACCGCAACCATAACTGTGCCGCCAACGCTCAAGGTGAATGCCTTTCGGATTATCCCTGTTGAACAGATAGTCCGTCCATTCCTGGTCGCTGGCATCCAGCATAGGACGGGTGAGATGGGATTCGCCGCCAAATGAGAACTCCAGCTCATCACGGCTGCCGCACCAGGGGCAGTTGAGTCTCAGCATCAGTGAGACACCCCGGAAGCCGCACCCTCGTCTATCAGTGCGCCGGTCTCGAACCGTTCAAGCCTGAAATCCTCGATCAACGAGTGCGGCCGATCATTGCTGATCGTGTAGGCCATGGTTTCACCACCCGCAGGAATTGCTTTGTAGCCGCCAGTTCCCCAGCCACCTGAGATATAGAGATTCTGCACCGGAGTGAGACCCATAAGCGGTGAAGTATCGGGCGTAATGTCAACGATGCCTGCCCATTGCCTCATCAGCCGCAGACGGCTGAATACAGGGAACAGCTCCAATAACGAGGCCACGTTTTCCTGCAACAACGGGATACCACCCCGTTGAGCATAGCTGTTGTAAACATCCGCACCGCCACCAAAAATGAGCTCGCCCCGATCTGACTGGCTGACGTACATATGAACAACCGGTGACATCACAACAGTGTCAAGGCAAGGTTTGATTGGCTCACTCACCATGGCCTGCAACGCCATACTCGTCACCGGTACGCGAAAGCCAGCCATCCTTGCCAGCTCACTGGTGTGCCCGGCAACGGCTAAACTGATCTTTTCAGCACCGATTGCTCCTCGAGTCGTGTTCACACCAGTCACCTGTCCTGACTGAATATTGAATCCAGTGACCTCGCATTGCTGAATGATATCTACACCATATGCGTTTGCCGCCCGCGCATAACCCCAGGCAACTGCGTCATGACGTGAAATTCCACCACGGCGCTGGATAAATCCACCGTGTACAGGAAATCGGCAATTAAGGTCAATCAGCGGTACAAGTTTCTTAACCTCTTCTGGCGTCAGAACTTCCGCATCAATATCATTGATTTTGATGGCATTTGCCCATCGCCGAATTCCTTCCATCTCATGACGGCTGTGCGCCAGGCTCAGTAAACCGCGCTGGCTTAACATCACATTGAAATTCAGCTCCTGACTAAGATCCTCGTAGAGCTTGAGCGAGTGGTCGAAGAACCGTGCACTTTGTGGCCAGTAGTAGTTCGAGCGTACGATCTGTGTATTGCGTCCTGTATTGCCACCGCCAAGCCAGCCTTTTTCCAGGACAGCAATGTGGTTGGCGCCGTGGTTCTTTGCCAGGTAGTAGGCTGTTGCAAGACCATGACCACCAGCGCCAATTATAATCACATCGTAGTTTTTCTTTGGCTCGGGTGACCGCCAGGCAACCGGCCATCCCTTGTGGCCGCTAATTGCCTGTCGTGCAACTGATATAAACGAATATCCTTTCAACTCGAACGGCCCTCCTGTGTTGTCGCTCTCCGAAGACTACTGATGATAGTTCAGTCTTGCCGCCTGGAAATGCCGTTGTTGACTTTCATGACAGTAACAATTGGATGAAGGCGCGGCTGATTGTACCTTAGCCTTTCGCACCTAAAGGTTCGCTGGCCAATTTCTCTAGCGCGCCCTCGCGTAACTCAATTTTGCGGACCTTGCCGGATGCAGTCATTGGAAGTTCATCCATGAAAAGCACATGGCGGGGGATCTTGAAAGTCGCTACCTTACCCTTGCAGAATTCGATGATGTAATTTTCGGTCACGTTTGCACCAGGCCTGACCTGTATATAGGCGATGGGTACTTCGGTCAGGCGCGCGTCCGGGAACCCGACAACGGCAACCTGTTGCACGCCTTCGGCGCCCAGCAGTAACGCTTCCACTTCCATTGGGTCAACATTTTCGCCGCCGACCTTGAGCATGTCCTTATACCGGCCTAAAAAACGAACATAACCATCCGCGCGCCGCACGCCTGTATCGCCAGTATGGAACCATCCATCCTCATCGTAGCTATCGGCGGTTTCGGTAGGTTTGTTGTAGTAGCACAGCATCAGGCCATAGCCTTTGAAAATCATTTCGCCTTCCTCATCAATGGCCTGCTCGGTATTTGTGTCTGGGTTGACGATGCGACACTCGAATCCGGGAGCGGTATAACCTGAGGTTTCAGCACGCTGTTCGATGCTGTCACCGAGTGAGCCGATCAGTGAACCTACCCCCATTTCACTCATGCCGTAGCCGGTGATCGATACCAGGGGTTTAAGCACTTCTGCTGCTTTGCGACAGATCGGCGCAGAGGTTTTAGTCCCGCTGGCGAACAGTCCGCATCGAAGCGTTGACATATTAGCCTTTAACCGTTCCTGTGATTCTGTCAGGTCCTTAAGGTGGGTTTCAAATCCATGCATGATGGTCACGCCCTCTGTTTCCACAAGTCGGATGCATTCATCGGGGTCAAAGGTTTCCGTCAGGACCTGTCGCGCGCCGGTCAGCATCGACATGAGTGCGCCCTCAGAATACGAAAACAGGTGAAAAAGCGGCAGGTAGTTGAGTATCGTATCGTTCTCGGTAATGGCCAGGCGAAATGCACGTTCCTCATTCAAGCGAAGCATGATGTGGCTGTGCATGACGCCTTTGGGAAATCCAGTGGTACCCGAGGTATACATGATGAACACAGGAAGGTCTGGATCACAGGCTTCAACTCTGGCGGTAAGCTCGGTTTCACTGACTTCGGCACCCGCCTCAAGCATTGAGTTCCAGTCCACGCAACCACTGTGCTCAGTGTCGCTGAGTATAATAACCCTGCCCATATCGGGGAAGTCAGGATCATCGATATCAAAACCAGTATCAGGTAATTTGACCACCTCGCGAACAATGGCGAGAAAATCGATCGGACCCGATGTATCGTGGGTAATCAAAAAGTTCGCATCAGATTGTTTCAGCAGGTAAGCAAGATCGTTTGTGCGAAAGCGCGTGTTGACAGGGATCTGGACCGCTCCAATACGGGCCAGTGCAAACATGGTGAAGATCCATTCCGGCCGGTTCATGAGCCAGAGCGCAACATGATCACCCGGCTTGACGCCAAGCTGGATTAGGCCGCGCGCGACTTCATCAACGCGTTCACGCACCTCATGGAAAGTGTAGCGTTCATCCTTGAATACCAGCGCCTCCCGATCACCAAAGCGTTCCGCCATGGTATCGGCTAATGATCCGAAAGTTTTCTTGGTGTACCACTCTGGCATGTTGTCGTACTCTTGGGTTGCCGGGTTTTCAGTATACGATGTTGTGGTGGAGTATTGCGGTAATAAATGTCAGGTTGAATTCGGCAGGACAAAAAAAACCTGTTAGCGAATTCGCCCAACAGGTCCGTAACCTGTTTAGCAGAATTTATAATGCGCCCGCAAGCTGGCTCAAATTGGCGCAGTAATTAGACTACTCTTCTAGTGACAGATATCAAGTTTTTGTTGGAGATATCGAAGATCCACTCTTTGCCTGGCCGAACAAGGCATTCCTGCGATACATGGATCAGTCACGCAATGCTGGCAATACCGCCCTGGCAAGCAATTGTTCGTTCTCCGCTACGTAGTTGCCTGGACAGGCTGAGTTTAGAATGATCGTGCGTGCACCTGCATCAATGTATTCGCGCAGGCGAGCGATGCAGTCATCCGGGTTGCCAGCGAGCGCATACTTATCTACAAGCGTCGAAAAATCCTGATTGTACTGAATTGACAATCTATCGACCGCCATCTTAATTCCTTGCTCTCTGTCCTCATGGACTGCGAAGAAAATAAAGAGCCCAGGTCTTACCGGGTCTGTGCGTTGCATTTCACCCGCTAGATTCTGGATGGAGTCGAGGCTTGAAGCAAGCCGATCGGGTGTATACATATACGGCAACCAGCCGTTACCGTAGCGTGCACATCGCCGAATTGCCGCGTCGCTGCGACCGGAAATCCAAATCGGTGGATGGGGATTTTGCACTGGTCTGGGATTCAGTGTCACACCAGAAAAGCGTGTGAACCGGCCTTCAAAGGAGACATCATCCTCGGTCCATAATCGCTTCATGACCTCTAGAGATTCATTGGTACGAGCGCCACGCTCCTTAATTGGCACGCCACAGGCTTCAAATTCCTTTGCGTATTCTCCGCCAACGCCGACTCCCAGATTAAAGCGCCCGTTCGAGACGACATCCAGCATCGCCACTTGCTTGGCAAGAAGTGCTGGTGGGTACAAGGGAACGAGCGTGATACTGCTCATCAACTTGATTGTCTTCGTGGCACCTGCAGCGGCGGCCAGAGATATCAGAGAGTTGCCAATGGGACCGTAAAAGAATACGTGTTCACCAGTGGTTACGAACTGATAACCGAGTGCTTCTGCTTCTTGTGCATCTGCTGCAACGTTGTCTAACCGGCGTAGGCCGATTCCAAATTCAATGTCCGACATATAATTTCCTTAAACTAGCACGCTGGCGCGCCTAGCGAGTAGATAGGGAGCTGACTACATCAAAACCGTGATACGAATTTCCAACGGTTCTTCGATGGTTAATAGATCTTGTTCCCTATGCAGTGCAGCGTTCTTAACCTTGCCAATGCTGAGCTTTTTTGAACTTGCAATGGTTTCAGGCTTTGGCGAAATTAGGTTGTCTTTGGTCATAGCGTTGTTGCCACTCGGAACGGTGATTTGCGGGGGCAACCTGCACTGCCGTCACCTTGTATTCCGGACAGTCGGTGGTCCAATCGGAGATTTCAGTGGTAATGACATTGGTGCCCGTGCTGGGATGATGAAAGGTGGTATACACCACACTTGGAATAATGTCACCTGAAACGACCGCACGGAGGGTAATTTCACCTTTGCGACTTTTGATGGAGACCCAGTCATCCGATCTAATGCCTCTCAATTCTGCATCTGACGGATGAATCTGCAGGACATCTTCCTGCAACCAGTTGATGTTTTCCGTTCTTCTCGTCTGCGCGCCGACATTGTACTGACTGAGCTGTCTGCCCGTCGTCAGCAACAAAGGGTAGCGAGAAGTGGTCTTCTCTTCCGTTGGTACGAATTCTGTCAGAATGAATTGGCCCTTACCACGAACAAACTCACCAACATGCATGATCGGTGTGCCCAAAGGTGCCTCAGCGTTACAGGGCCATTGGACACTGCCCTGTTCGTCCAGGAAACTGAATGAAACCCCGGAAAAGGTTGGCGTCAGTGCAGCAATTTCATCCATGATCTCGGATTCGTCCGCATAATCCATCGGGTAACCCAATGCACTGGACAGTCTTGCAGTCACCTGCCATTCGGCAAGCCCTGTCTTTGGCTTCATGACACGTCTTACCCGGTTGATACGCCTCTCGGCATTGATGAAGGTACCGTCTTTTTCCAGGAAAGAAGTTCCAGGCAGAAACACATGTGCGAAATGGGCAGTCTCGTTGAGAAACAAGTCCTGAACAATCACACATTCCATGGATGTGAGGGCCGCCTCGACATGCTGAGTATTGGGATCTGATTGTGCGACATCCTCCCCCTGGATGTAGAGCGCCTTGAATTTACCCTCCACCGCCTTATCGAACATGTTGGGAATCCTGTACCCTGGCTCGTCATCCAGCTGAACCTGCCAATAGTCTTCGAATGACTGCCTGACACTTTCATCCGATACCGGCCGGTAACCGGCAAATTCATGTGGAAAGGAACCCATGTCGCAGGAGCCCTGTACGTTGTTCTGACCTCGAAGTGGATTTACGCCCACGCCTCGACGACCGATATTACCAGTCAGCATCGCCAGATTAGCCATTCCCATGACCATCGTTGAGCCCTGGCTGTGTTCGGTTACTCCCAGGCCGTAGTAGATCGCCGCATTGCCAGCCGTGGCAACGATGCTTATATAAGCACTTGTTTAAACAGTAGCGATATGTTGAGAGAATCAAGCCAGATCCTTTGTCTAAAACAGGCCTTCAATCATTCCATCTTCGTTGACAAAAATATTGTGGGCACTGGGTTCAGCAGGCAATCCCGGCATCGTCATGATGTCACCACAGACAACCACCAGAAACTCTGCGCCAGCACATAAACGCAGCTCTCTGATTGGAACCACATGATTGTTAGGGGCGCCCATCAGGTCCGGATCAGTGGAGAAGCTATATTGTGTTTTTGCGATGCAGATCGGAAAATGACCGTAGAGTTTCTGGTAACGACGAAATTGATTGCGCACTGCCTTGTCGGCAATGATTTCCGAGGCACCATAGATACTTCGCGCTATCTCCTCCGTCTTCTCCCAGAGCGTTAAATCGTCATTGTAGAGGGTCCGGAACTGGGAAGCGCCTGACTCTGCTAACTGGATAACATTTTCTGCCAGATCCTCTGCGCCTTCACCGCCTTTTTCCCAATGGTTAGCTTCAACTGCCTTAACGCCAAGCTCGGCGCACATTTGCTTAATCACTTTTATTTCACTATCGCTGTCTGTACTGAATCGATTAATTGCAACAACAATTGGAACGCCAAATTTGCCAACGTTTCTAATATGTCGGGCCAGGTTTGAAATGCCTTTTTGTACAGCAACAATATTTTCCTCGAGCAGCTTGTCCCTGGGCACACCACCATGCATCTTTAGCGCTCTGACCGTGGCAACGATTACGGCTACTTCGGGTTTTAGGTCTGCTTTCCTACATTTGATGTTGAAAAACTTCTCTGCGCCCAGGTCAGCACCAAAACCGGCTTCTGTCACGACGTACTCTGACAACGCTAACGCTGCTTTTGTGGCAATGATGCTGTTGCAACCATGGGCGATGTTTGCAAAGGGTCCGCCATGAATAATCGCAGGGTTGTTCTCGAGGGTTTGCACCAGATTAGGCATCAGCGCATCGCGTAACACCGCACTCATCGCACCAGCCGCTCTAACGTCTTTGGCGGTGATCAGTTTTCTGTCGCGAGTATAGCCGACGATAATTTTCCCCAGACGTTTTTGCATATCGGCGATGTTGTTCGACAAACAAAAGATCGCCATGACCTCCGAGGCGACCGTTAGATCAAACCCTGTTTCCCGAGGAATACCGTTAGCGGTTCCTCCGAGTCCTGTATTGATTTTACGCAATGTGCGGTCATTGATATCCAGCACCCGGCGCCAGGTGATACGACGCGGATCAAAACCATTCTCGTTGTGCCAGTAAATTTGGTTATCGATTAAGGCGGCTAGCAGGTTATGCGCTGTGGTAATGGCGTGCATGTCGCCCGTGAAGTGCAGGTTGATATCTTCCATAGGAACCACCTGGGCATATCCGCCGCCGGCAGCGCCCCCCTTCATGCCGAAACAAGGACCTAAAGAGGGTTCCCGCAGGCAAATCGTTGCCTTCTTGCCAAGACGATTTAGTGCGTCCCCCAGACCGACCGTGGTGGTGGTCTTGCCTTCCCCGGCCGGGGTCGGGGAAATAGCTGTCACCAGAATGAGTTTACCTTGTGGGCGTGATTCCAGAGAGCTCAGGAATGCGGAATCCAGTTTACCTTTATAAAGGCCGTACTGATGGATCGACTCCTGGGGAATATTAAGGCCTGCACCGATTTCGACAATCGGTTTCAAAGTGGAATTCCGGGCTATTTCAATATCAGATTTTACTTCGGTCATTTTCTGTTTCTTATTTGTTCGCTCACGAGAAGTGACAAAGTAAAAAGTGGCAACATTATATATACATACTTATCAAATGTTTTAAATTGTAGAATCTTTGCCTATCGGCGAGGGGTGGTATCGACCAGGTTGTCCATCCCATGTCTGATATGCACACCATCCGAACAGAAATCACCGGAGCCGGAACGAGGCATACTGTAATCCACCGAACTAAGTTCTATGGATACCCAATCGCTGAGGTCACACATGCCATAGCGTTTTGCTTTACCATCGGTCTTATCGTGCAACGGTTTTTGAGTAATAACCCTCTTGCGAAGCTTGCTGTTAGGTGGAAGGCCGCCCCAAAAGGAACACGTCATGAAATCTGCTCAGGTTTGTCCCGGGCTCTGGCTGATGATCATGATGCTCGCGTTGCCAGCGCGGGCAATCGCTACAGAATATCTGGTGATTTTTGGTGAAATTAAGAGACCGGCTGGCGGAACAGTAAACATTACCAGCACTGATAGAATTCCGCTCAGAAGCAAAGAAACCGGCTTTGAATTTGGAGTGTACATTGAAGGGTCTACCGATTCGGGCTTTTCCGGATACGTAGAATATCTGTTACCAGCTCCCGCAGGTGACATCTCAGGTTCTCTGTATGCGACAGATCAGCACAATCGCGTGATACGCAATTCATTTAAGTCACGTTCTAACAAATGGCTCGGCAACATTTACTTTCATCAGGGCGATCCTGCAGGTGAGTGGTTCGTCGATGTCTACATTGATGACAACCGGGTTTTCCACCAGAAATTTTATGTGTTCCAGGAGTCGGATCCGTGAAGCCGGATAGGACTGAGAACGCGGGTCACTTCTGTCAGGAAGACATTCCGCACATTCCTGTTCCACTGATTCAACATTTTATCAAGATGAACCCCTGACAGGCAGACTCAACGGAAGGGACCTTTTAATATCTCATCAATGTCAGGCCATGACCTTTCCGACACTAGATATAGGTGAGCTGGGGGGTAGTGATGATCAAACCGATTTCCGGGTCTTCTCTACATAACCAATGCCTGGTGGCGTAACCGGTCAGGCAGAAAAGGAATCTCCCTGATCCGGATTTTTGTGGCATCAAATATTGCGTTGCTGATTGCCGCAGGAGTTGGCCCCTGGGTAGCTTCACCAGCCCCGAGACAAGGCTCGTCCGGGTGATCCAGGATAATGGTTTCCACTGTCGGAATCTCACTAAAGGTCATTATCGGATAGCTGTCCCAGTTTTCACAGGTGGATGAATATTCGTCAAATTGCACTGCTTCCTTTAACGTCCAGCTTGCGGCTTGAATCAAACCACCTTCCAGCTGGTTCTCAAGGCCGTCCCTGTCAATTACCTGTCCGGCATCGGCGGCGATTACTGCATGTAGCAGATCGATTTTGAATGTTTCGACATTGACTCCCAGCACTACACCGACCGCAGCATAGGTCTTGGTATTTTTATATCGAGCAAAGGCTATCCCTTTACCATATTGCCATTGATCATGTACCTGGAATTGATGGTCTGCGAGTGCAGACACCATGGATTTAATGACCTCAATCGCGCGATCGTCCCTGAGATGATCAATTCGAAATTTTGCAGGGTCCTGGGAGCTCGCGAGAGCGAGTTCATCCATAAAGGTTTCTATGGCGAATACGTTGGCAAATGCCCCCAGTGCCCGGGTGGACGAAGTTCGCAGTTTCGTGTCTTTAACAAGATGCTTGATGATTCTCTTGTTTGGTATCTCATAGTATGGATCCGCATTTCTGTGGATGCCGCCGTGAGGTGCCATTCCCGGACGAATCTCGGCCTGCGGCATTGGATCATTCTTCTGCCAGGCAGCCAGCAGGTTCGACACACTGCCAAAGGGAAGCGGCCTGCCCATGTGAGTTTGACTATAGATGTCTGCATTCCATGCCATAATTTTCCCGTCAACAAGATTTGCATCCAGTTCAACCAACATTGCCGGGCTCATCGGTTCCCAGAGATGTTCATCCTCGCGATGCCACTTCAAGGAAATGGGGTGAGCCCTGTATGCCTTTGCCAGCAGAGCGGCATCCATCGCCGCATCATCAGCGCCATTGTGACCATAGCAACCTGCATTTTCCGCGTGTATTACCGTTATCTGCTCAATTTCCATCCCCAGTACCTGTGCAATCGCGCCACGTAATAATCCAGGTCCCTGGCTGTGAGAATAGATGGTCAGATGCCCATCCTGTCCATATTCTGCAATGGCAGCAGAAGGGCCAATTGATCCATGCAGATGATACGGCTTGAAGTAGGTTGCCGCATGGCTGATTCCCGAATTCGAAGCTAACCTTGGAGGGATGGGTGTTTCCGTTGGCAAGCCATCTTCAACCAACAAGCTGGTATCAACTTCTTCTCTCAGGAATTTTGCTATGTCAGCAGGCAGTGCCTTATCTGAATCAGTCTGCCATTGCGCTAAATCGATCAGTTTTTGTCTCGCACGGATGGCTGCGAATTCTGTTTTAGCAATAACACCAATAAAATTTCCGTCGACAACAACGGTACAGACTCCCTGAATTGTTTCAACGGTAGAAGTGTTGATAGCAGTAAGGCTAAATGCTTTGTTTCGAGGCCGCACAACCCGCGCGTGCAGCAATCCAGGAAGTTCCAGATCCTGTATGAAAGCAGGTTGACCGGTAAGTTTTGCTTCAAGGTCGACCCGAGTAGTAGATCGACCCACAATACTGTATTCACTAGTCGGTTTAAGGGGTGGCTTACCTTCAATCTCAAAGTCCAGTTGTTTACCATCGAGCAGTTGCCAGAATGATACCTGCTCATTTCCATCTGGATTGATGATAACGCCGTCGATGATCCTAAGTGTTGCTGGTTCAACCTCGAACAGTTCTGCGGCTCTGTTGATAAAAAAGGATCTTGCCGCCGAACAGGCATGGCGAACAGCCATCCCGCTACCTTCTATCGACATGCTGCCTGCTGTTATAAACTCGTTAGGTCCCCTGTCAGTTCTTCCTGTCTGTATCACAATCTGGTCGATGTCAACGTTGAGCTCTTCCGCAGCGATCATCGCAATCGCAGTGGAAATTCCCTGACCTAGTTCGACTTTTCCTGTTTGGACAACGACCTTATCATTGTCAAATCTCAGCCACGTCGACAACACAGGATTCTGCTGTAGTGCAACGGGAAGCTCATCAATCATCGTCACTCTCAGCAACAGACTGGATTGCCTTAATAATCCTGTTGTGCGCACCGCAGCGGCAAAGATGGCCATCCAGTGCCAGTTGAATTTCCCGTCGATCAGGAGAACGATTTTCTTCTAGCAGCTTATCTGCAGTAATGAGTATTCCAGCAAGACAATAACCACATTGGCCTGCATTAATGTCCAGGAATGCCTGCTGCAGTGCGCCTGGTTTATTGCTCTCTGTCAATCCCTCAACGGTGGTGATAATTGTTTTATCGGCGTCTTTTAGGAGTAGAGTGCAGGCGAATAACAAGTTGCCGTCAACCAGAATGCGACACGCGCCACACAACTCGGTTCCACATCCGTATTTGGTACTCTTGATGTCTAATTCACCTCGAAGAATGTAGAGCAGGGGTGTATTGCCGTCTGCGTCTATGACGTGATTCTTACCATTAACATTAAGCGAATATTGAGTCACAATATGTGTGCGTAGTTGGGAGTTGCAGCTAATATACAAGCGAATCGATAGATTTACATCAGACAAGTTGTCTTGTTCCAAAGTACGAGACTTCTTCTCAATCACAATTTTCTTTGATTTCTATTTCGAAGTCATCTAGTTTATCTTGTCGTTCTGCACTGCTAAGAGTTCGATATTCGCCATCTGCTCCTTTTAACCTAATGCGACTCCTGCCGATATAATTAGTCATTCTTTTTCTGGCGTGGCAACAATTCGGCTGGGTTTGCTGCGCAAAAACCCTTCATGTTTTTTCGAATTCCTGCTGCTACTGCCATTCGATCTCATTTGCGGTCTAGCCATCGGTCCTGGTGCGAGCAGGCGAGGTAGATTCAGCGATGGGTTTGTCATACTTTCGGGTCTAACCTCTGAAAGGCCTAATACATCGATTCGAACGCACCTGATTTTCAAGTATGGTATTGCAGAGTTACAAAAATTGTATACAATATTGATTCCTTTCGCCCGGATACTCGAAACTCCATGAGGAAATTATGTAATGTCTCGTGCAGCTGAACATGCATATCGCATTATTCGCGAGAATATTCTCTCTGGTGAGTTTTCACCGAATAGCCGTCTCAAGGAGGCAGAGCTGGTGGTCCAGTGTGGGTATAGCCGTACGCCGGTAAGAGAGGCCCTGAGACGCCTGGCTGCAGAAGATTTTGTGTCATTAAGTCGAAATCAAGGTGCCCAGGTAAAGGCCTGGACCATGGACGATATCGATGATCTGTTTCAGCTCCGTGCGCTTCTCGAAGGGTATGCGGCTGCTCGCGCAGCTACTCGTATCACATTGATTCAATTGAATAAAATTAAGGATTCTATCAGTAAAATGGATGATGTTCTGGCTAGCGCTTCTTCCCCAGAGAAAAAAATAGAAGACTTCCTGATCTACAATAATATTGTGCACACATCTGTTTGGCAGGCCGCTGGCAGTGAGCGATTGGAATCCATGCTCGGGCGCCTGATAGACCAGGCGCTGGTCATTAGAACAGCACACCGGTTTTCCCTGGAACGAATTGCGCAGTCACACCACCACCATGAAGAACTCCTGAACTCGCTCGAGGCGAATGATGCGCTCTGGTCAGAATCAATTATGCAGGCGCATATTCATGCTGCGAGGGATGCATTGGTAGTACGGGCTGATGACTAAATTGTATGCAATTATAGAAGTAGGTATTGATTGAATCATGAGCAAGCCGCTGGCAAACATTCGCCTGCTCGATCTTACCCATATGTTATCGGGCCCGTACGCGGGCATGATTCTGGCTGATCTGGGTTGCGACACAGTGAAAGTAGAGCCGCCGGGGACGGGCGAAGGCACTCGACGGCTGTTAGAAGATGACCCAAATAACTCAATCAGGGGCATGGGCGCGTATTTTTTTACGTTGAATCGCAACAAGCGCAGCGTTGCTATAGATTTGAAGGCCAGGGAAGGTCTCGACTACTTTTTCGAGCTGGTAAAGGTGGCGGATGTCGTGCTGGATAACTTTTCTGCGGGTGTGACATCGAGACTTGGGATTGATCACAGTGTGCTGGAAAAGATCAATCCACGGATTGTTTCCTGTACGGTGAGCGGATTCGGCGAAAGCGGTCCGAGTTTTAAAAGGCCTGCCTTTGATCAAATTGTGCAGGGCCTGGGAGGAGGCATGTCCATCACCGGAGATGGGCCTGGCAACGCCGTCCGTGCTGGAATCCCAATTGGAGATCTGGCGGGAGGCATGTTTGCAGTAATGGGGATTCAGGCTGCATTGTTGTCAAGGGAACAATCAGGGCGGGGCCAACATGTCGATATATCCATGCTTGACTGTCAAATAAGCCTTTTAAACTATATGGCCACAATGTATTCGATGTCGGGAGAAATACCGACTCCAATTGGCAATTCCCACTTTGTACACACACCGTACAACACATTCGATACTCTGGATGATCAAATTATTATCGCTGTCATTGGCGACACATTTTGGCCTGCAGTCGTAGAGTTACTCGGCATAGACGAACTGCGTAACCCGGTTTTCTCGACTGCGAAAGAGCGACTGGCGAAGAAGACTTACATTGAAGATAAGATTGCAGATGTCCTCGCTGACAAGTCAGCAGATCATTGGTTAACGGAGCTTGAGAAAGCTCGAATTCCGTGTGCCCGTGTGAATAACCTGGCGCAAGCGTTGTCCGATCCACAAGTTCGGTTTCGTAATATGGTTGTCGATCTTGAGCATCCTGAGGGAGGTGGTGCTGAGGTTCCGGGCAATCCGATTAAATTTTCAGATACTGATACAGAAAGCTTCGGACCGCCACCATTATTAGGTGTACATACAAAAGAAGTATATCGTGAGTGGACGACCCTCTCAGAAGAACGGATAGCTACCGGCATCAATGCCGGATTTATCGCGGATGGTGGCTAATGGAACAGGTCATCGTTAATGAAGTCGGACCCCGTGATGGCTTGCAGAATGACGCAACAGCGGTGAAACCTGAAGATCGTGTACGGCTGATCAGATCCCTCCTGGATGCGGGGCTTAGATCAATTGAAGCAGCTAGCTTTGTCAGTCCGAAAGCCGTGCCAAAAATGGCAGACGCCGACCAGGTGTTTGCCGGTTTGAACCTGGATGAGGCTGATTTCAGTGCGCTGGTGCCGAATGTCAGGGGCTATGAGTTGGCAAAATCAGCTGGTGCAAAGAGCATTGCAGTGGTTTTGTCGGCGACTGAAACAATGAATCAAAAAAACATTAATATGAGCCTTGATGACACGATTTCGGTTTGTAAAGAGATCGTTGCTCTGGCCAGGCGTGATGGCGTCACACCCCGAGCATATATCTCAGTTGCCATCGAATGCCCCTACGAGGGATTGGTCGAGGAATTGACAGTTGAAAAACTCAGTGCAGCGATGTTCGAAGCTGGTGCTGACGAGGTGATCATTGCCGATACAATTGGCGCTGGCAATCCTGCGCAGGTGAAGTCGCTGTTTACTCGCCTGGTATCTGAATTTGGTGCCAATAAATTATCAGGTCACTTTCATGATACTCGCGCCCTGGGATTGGCCAATACATGGCAGGCTTTGGAATGCGGTATTCGCAAGTTTGATGCAAGCATTGCAGGTCTTGGTGGCTGCCCGTTTGCCCCTGGCGCGTCAGGTAACCTGGCGACTGAAGACCTCGTGCTCATGCTCAATGAGACCGGGTTTGATACCGGGATAGATCTTGAGAAGTTATTAGACTCTGTCGCGCTCACAAAAGAGCTGGTTCAACATCAGGTCGGAGGTAGATCGTTGGCGTATTTAACTGGTAAGGTCGGATGAGGCTAATGATGGTAAAAATGGAAACTCCAAATGACCTATAAGCTAGGGGTAGATGTTGGCGGTACCTTTACCGATGCCTTGCTCGTCAATATTGAATCCAAAGAAACCTATACCGCGAAGGTGCTTTCAACGCCAGAGGATTCATCCATTGGCGTCATCAACAGTATTATCAGAGTCTGTAATACCGCTGCGATAGAACCAGATGCGATAAGCCAGGTTACGCATGGGACAACGGTTGCAACTAATGCCATATTGACCGGGCAGGGTGCGAAGGTTGGACTTATAACAACCAGAGGTTACCGGCAGATTTTGCAGATTGCACGTTCCTATGTGCCCGGCGGATTAGGCGGTTGGGTGGTTTATGATAAATCCGCACCACTTGCACCTTTGGAATGTACGGCAGAGATTGGTGAGCGTGTGGGCGCAGACGGGAGCATCGTATCAGAGCTTGATGAGGCTGATGCAAGAGATGCATTAACCCGGCTTAGCCGGTTGGGAATAGAAGCTTTAACGGTTTCTCTGATCAACAGTTTTGCCAACCCGGTCCATGAATTGAGGGTGGCGGAGATTGCCAGGGAAGTCATGCCGGATATCCCCGTATCCATTTCATCGGCAGTTATACCGGAGATGCAGGAGTACGAACGTACGCTAACAACAGTTGCGAACTCCTACGTTCGACCAGTAGTTTCGAGTTACATCACGAATCTCCAGCGAGAACTGGATTCAAGAATGAAAAGTCCACAATTGTCTATTCTCCGTTCTGATGGTGGCCTGTCGACTTCCAGTGCGGCTGAACAATTCCCGGTGAATTTATTGATGAGCGGTCCTGCAGGAGGAGTAACCGGAGCACTGTGGATTGGTAAACAGAGTGGTTATAACAATATATTGACGTTCGACATGGGTGGTACCTCAACCGATGTTTCTCTCGTTGAAAACAATAAGGCGTTGATTCGACGTGAGACCACGGTAGGTGATGTCACTGTGCGGGCGAGTTCACTGGATGTTCGAACGGTAGGTGCAGGTGGTGGTTCAATTGCCTATGTACCTGAACTAACAGGTGCATTACGGGTGGGTCCGAATTCGGCAGGTGCTGATCCCGGTCCGGCTGCCTACAAGAAGGGGGGAGAACTCCCAACTGTCACCGATGCGAATGTTGTTCTTGGCTATCTGCCTGCTCAGCAAAAACTCGGTGGTGATATGGAGATTAGTCAAGAGGCGGCGGAACGAGCCGTCCAAACGATTGCAGATTCGATGGGCTTAACGCTGAAACAAGCAGCTGAAGGTATCGTCAAAATCGTCAATGAAAATATGTTTGGCGCACTACGCCTTGTCTCTATTGAGAAAGGATATGATCCACGAGACTTTGCACTAATGGCCTTTGGTGGTGCAGGTCCCCTGCATGGCAATGCACTTGGGGTGTTAATGCAATCCTGGCCGGTGATAGTACCACCCGGCCCTGGAGTGCTCTGCGCTTTTGGAGATGCGACCACCCGGATGCGAGATGAAGCATCCAGAACCTTCATCGCTAAACTAGCAGAGACAGATCCGAAAACTATTGTTGAAGAATTGTCCAGGCTAGAGCTTGCTGCCAGATCTGCCATGTTAACGACGGATGCTGATAAAAAAGCACTGATATCCAGTGAGGAAGTGACAGCACAATTTCAGGTTGATTTACGATATTCAGGTCAGGGACTTGTTTTAACAATCGAGACTGATGAGCAAGAATTGTTAGAGCAGGGTTTTAAAGCTATAGGAGAACGATTCGATGCACTTCATGAGCAGTTGTTTACGTTTTCATTGGCAGCAGAAAAGGAACTCGTCAATTTGAGGGTGGTTGTTGAAGGCCCGGAATCTGATATTGAAGTAACCACTAAAGTCCTGGATGTTGGGTCTGTAGAAGACGCTATCGTTGGGGAGCACTCTATCTACGCAGAAGGTAACGACCACCCGGCAAAATTATATGATCGCCGGAAAATAGGTGCTGGTCATCTGATACCAGGCCCTGCCGTCGTGATGGAAATGGATTCAACCACATTGATCCTGCCCGGTCATCATGCGCTTGTAGATGAACAGGGTAATTTGATTATCACCCCCGATGATTCCTGAGGATAACACTATGGCCAGCAAAATAGTTCAGACCAATAATGAGCCTTTCAAGAAGCTGGAAGTTGATCCGATTACCCTGGATATCATCGAAAATGCGTTGAGAAATGCTCGAGTAGAGATGGACGCGACTCTGTTTAGAACTGCAATGTCCCCTGGCATCAGGGAACAAGGTGATGCGTTTCCCATGATCGCCAATGTCGAAGGCAAGATGGTTGTCGGTCAGTTTGGCTCGTTTATCAAAGGCTTTCTTGATGTCTATGACGGCACTCTGGAAGAAGGCGATATGATATTTACTAACGACCCATACAGCTGTGGTGGAGCGGTGTCACATTTAAATGACTGGCTGGTCATGAAGCCAATATTTAAAGATGGCAGGCACCTTTGCTGGGCAGCACACTTCGGTCATATGACTGATATTGGTGGGAAAGTCC
>Ga0114949_10000179_pt1 | contig 29968 bp, 26 predicted proteins | sample N074metaG_FD_83505 | JGI IMG/M metagenome (GOLD analysis project Ga0114949, IMG submission 83505) | Deep subsurface microbial communities from Kermadec Trench to uncover new lineages of life (NeLLi) - N074 metaG | ecosystem: Environmental > Aquatic > Marine > Ocean trench > Sediment | place...
CTTCGTCATTAACGGTATTTGGCGTGAATATTTCAAGTAATCTGGGCTCATTCGATCTATCATAAAAAGTATTTAATTGGCTTTTAACCTCTGTATTATTCGTGGCCGAAAAATATTCGAAGCCAAACATCTTACATAAATGAGAAGCATTTAAATGGTGAGGAGTTTCAAAATATTCTAATGCATTGGTTGATTTTGGGCCGGGAATAAATCTAAAAATCCCTCCTCCTGAGTTGTTGATTAAAATGACCCTAAAATCATTTTTTATATAATTATTCCATAAGGCGTTGCTGTCATAAAAAAAACTTACATCCCCTGTAATAAATACGGTTTGCGAATGATGTATAAAAGCCGCACCTATAGCTGTAGAAGTACATCCTTCAATACCACTCGTACCTCGATTACAGAATACTTGCAAACTATTATTCAAATCAAACAGCTGACAATACCTTATTATTGAACTATTTGAGACTTGCAAATGTAAATGCTTTGGTATTCCATCAAAAATGGTTTCAAAAACTTGTAAATCAGAAAATTCAACTTCACTTAAATAATTATTGTGTTTTTTCTCTCTTTTATTTTTAATAGTCAACCAATTGCGTTGGTAATTATTGTTCTTTTGAACTGAATTCAAGGGGAATTGGGTTAAGTTCAGCATAAGAAACTGGCTAAAAAATAATTGCGGTGTAATCTTAAAATGATGACTTAAACAATGAAAGGTATTTCTTGCATGATATCTATCAATATGCCAATGATGCTTAGGTTGATGTTCTCGTAAAAATTGCTTTACTTTTTTAGAAACAATCATGCCCCCTAACGTCAATAAAATATCAGGTTTTAATTCCTTTAAATTCGCTTCATTCAAAGGAAAAATAACTTTATCAATACTGTTTATGAATTTTTTATGGGATACATTAGAAGTCGTTTCGGTGAATATAATTACGGATTCATCTGTAATTATTTTATTGAGCTGTGTCTGTAATAATTCATCAGGATAATTGGCACCCAGCAAAATCATTTTTTTTGACGAAGAATTCCAAATATCGGCATATTTTTGGAGTTCATCAAGATTCAATGTTACTTCCTTTAATATACTATCTACATTTATTTTGCTTTCTTTGAAATCTAATTCATATACTGTTTCATATAGTGGTTCATCAAATGGAATATTAATATGCACCGGACCTTTTTTTTCAATAGCCATTTGAATCGCTTGAATGATCAATTTTTCGTTAGCAGAATTGGATTCAATCGTATTTTTATCTATTAAATTAGCTTGAAACAAAATGTGATTTTCAAATACATTTTCTTGTCTAATCGTTTGTCCATCGCCTATATCAATCAAATGTTTGGGCCTATCGGTCGATAAAATAACTAAGGGAATATTACTGTAAAATGCTTCTGCCACGGCGGGATAATAATTCAATAGGGCAGAACCAGAGGTGCAAACAAGTGCCACCGGTTTTTGGCTTTGTTGAGCCATACCCAAAGCAAAAAAAGCCGCACATCGTTCGTCAACAATACTCGTGGCATTAATATTAGGATGATTGACAAAACCAATCGTTAATGGAGCGTTACGTGATCCGGGAGAAATCACAACATTTTCAATATTATATGCAATGCAATTCTGTAATATTGATTGAGCCAGTTTGTTTTTGGGGTATTGTTGCATTCAAATATTTTAATGAAAGACAAATGTACACAAAGAGAATTTCAAGCAGAAATTAAATCTAATATTTGAGAAGTATTTTTATTATAGATATATTATTCTGCAAAAAACAAATAAGATATTTCTTACAAAACTCTTTTCATCACCTCACTTTTTAATACCGTTTCTTCCCATTCTTTTTCAGGATCACTGTCCTTGGTAATTCCTCCTCCAACAAAAATTTGTATTTCTTCATTTTTAACTTTCATACATCTTAAATTCACATACAAATTAACAGAAGTCTCTCCGTTTACTTCCCCTAAAAATCCTGTATAATATTCTCGATTATAATTTTCGTTTTGAAGAATAAATTGTTTGGCTGTTTCTTTTGGAATTCCACATACAGCGGGAGTTGGGTGAAGTGATTTGATCAAGGAATGTAATTGATTTTCAGAAGTTAATTCCCCCTCAAACTTTGAACAAATATGAACCAGACTACCCGCTTTCTTTGTAAAAGGCTGGCTTATTTTCAGACTCCTTATATTGAGATTAGCTTGAATATATGCTGTAACAAATTGATGTTCTTGCTTTTCTTTATCCGACCAATCAACATCCAAGGTTCCTTGATAACTTTGAGTACCTGCCAAGGCCATAGTTTTAAACTTTTTACCTTTCACATTTAACAATGATTCTGGAGTTGCTCCCATCCACAAACCCGTTAACGGATGAAACCATGCATATACAAAGGCATTGAAATATTGATCTAATAATTTTCTGAAAGTATCTACAAAATTGAAATCTTTAACCTGAACTTTTTCGATTCTCGATAGAACAATTTTATCCGCTCCACCATTTTGAATAAAATCAATTCCTTTTTGAATTAAATTGATATGAGATTGTTTGTTTTTTTCAAAACTCAAATTATCTGCTTTTTGTTGAGAATCAAAATCAATTATTTTTGTTGAATATGATTCCCGCTCCGATTTACTAAAAGGAATAATCAATGTTTTTTCAGAATCATTAAATGGTGCAAATACAAATCCGTTTTCGCTATAATCAGAAGTATAATTGATCGATGAATCGTTTTGAAAAATACATTTAAATTCATTAGAATTAGGTATTCTATAAAGCACAAGAGGAAAGTTATTATCAATAGACATTGCTATTTTATTTTTTAATTCCCTCACTCGACAATCACTTTTAAAATTTCATTTTTAATTATTTCAAAATTAGTCCAAATCAAACTATGAGTTCCTTTTTCTAAAGTTATTAAAGTAAATTTATCTTTATCAAAGATGTTGGTTAAAAACAAGGAATTTTCATAGGGCACAATTCTATCCAAACTACCATGAATAGAAATAACTTTCGCATCACTTTGATTCCATACCTTTTCAAAGGTTTTCAATTCCTTAATATGTCTTAATTTTTCTTGAGTTGCCGCTTGAAAAATCTTAGGAACAAAGGGTCTGGTCAATTTCCACTTGTACAAATTCAATGCCCAAAACATAGGCTCCAAATCTCCTTTTACCGCCGCTGCCAATAGCATTTTTTGATTAATTTTTTTAGGGCTTGCCAGCACTGTTGTCCCTCCATAGGAATATCCTATTAAAATAAGCTTATCGGGATTTAAATTTTCAATAATTTTATGCAATAACTCAACCTCTTCTTCTATGGAGTTTAATATTTCACCTCGATTATTTTCTCCATACCCCACTCTGTCATAGGATATTAAGTTTGCCTTCTTATTTAAATCTTCATCTTTTAAATACCTTTTAAAATCCATTAATGACCCGGGAGAACCATGCACAAAAACAAGTGTGGCCAAGGTAGTATCAATTACTTTCTGCATGTGAACTACCCTTACTTTTTTACCCTTATAATCGATATAACTGATTGTGGGTTGAACCGATTCTGTTTCAAATTTTTCCAAAATCTCCTCATCGGATAAAGGTCTGAAAATTCGATAAAATAATATCGAAAATGAAATGATTACAAGTAAAAGTAAGATTCCAACAATTTTTAAAATCTTTTTAAACCAATTTTTTATTTTCATTTATTAGATTCATTTTTAGCTAAAATAATATTTGTCAATTTACAAATTGAAATTAAATTATTCTCTTCATCCACAATTCTAATTTCCCACAAATGAGTTCTTTTTCCTTTATGAATTATTTTGGCTGTGGCGGTTACTATACCGCTTTTTTTACTCTTTACATGGTTGGCTGAAATCTCAATACCTCTGGATTCATATTTATTGTGATCTATAAACAATTGTGATGCCATGCTTCCAACACTTTCTGCTAACGAAACAGTAGCACCTCCATGTAATAGACCCATTGGTTGGTGTACCCTTTTGTTAACAGGCATAGACGCAACTAAATAGTCATCACCAATTTCAATATATTTAATATCTAAAGTTTCCATAAGTGTATTCTTACTTGTAGAATTTATTTTCAATAAAGTTTCTTTTGAGTTCATTTAATCAAAGTATTGGTGAACCGTAAAAGTAATGTTTTTCATTTATACTATAATTATCCGTCGAATTATTTCTCTACTATTTAAAGGTTTATTTATCTCCCTTCTTATTTAATAAATAAAATTTATTAGTAATTTTACAGCCCAACTCAGACGAAAAATGATTTATAAAATTAGAGCCATATTAAATACAAAAGAAGATATTATTAGAGATATTGCCATTCTAAAAACAGATACTCTAGAGGATTTGCACAATGCTGTTTCAAATGCGTTTGGATTTACGGGGCATGAAATGGCTGCATTTTATCGTGCCGATGAAGATTGGAATCAAGGTGAAGAATTTCCTTTATTTGATATGAGTGATGGTTTGGATCGTAAAATTTCGATGCGGGAAATGGTCATTGAAAATGTATTGGAAAAAGAAGGTCAAAAATTAATTTATGTTTATGATTTTTTAACCATGTGGTCATTTTATATTGAACTTATTGAATCTGATTTGGTACAACAGGATTTTGTATTACCTAGTCTTTTATTTACCTTAGGAACGATACCTAAAATTGCACCGAATCTACAATTTGAAAGTGAAAAAGTATCCAATGAATTTGATGATGAGGAAGATGAGGACTTTGACGAATTTGGTTTTGATCAATATACAGAGTAATATTTGAACAAGTGCTAATTCAAAATTAAAAACCCAAAATAATCAGGTTTGTGAAATTGAGGTCTTTTACTCATTGTACTACTCCAGCAACCATATGTTGAATTATCTGCATTATTTTTCCAGTTTTCATCATGATGATCTTCGTTTGAAATAATTCGATACATATTTAATCTAAAAATTGAATCAGAAACATCCTTGGGGTATTTTAATAAATCCAAAGGAATTTCCAAATAACCAATCCAAGTATTATTTATTTCATTTTTCTCTACGAAATGTTTAACACCAACTATTTTTTTATCTAATGGTTCATTCTCATAATGATTATCACCTTTATAACGATTCGTTATTTTAGCTAAATAAAGTGCATTATTAGGATTTAATTGAATTTCCAAATAATTTTCCAATGATCTTTCTCCATTCGAAATGAATAACTCAAAAACTTCCTGTGTAAACATAGGAGAATTGTCCTCGGTATAATAATTCTGATTCATCCTGGGATTGTTTCTACATTCAAATTTAATTTTTAAATATTCATCGTCATATTTCATTTGCACCTCGGTTTCCTCTTCTATGGGCTCTCCTCCTACTGAATGGTTGAAATATAGATTTTTAACTTTGGTGTATTTCTTTTTATTTATGATTAAAACCGGTACTTGAATACTGTCTTTATCGATATAGCTTATAACCCATTTTTTCTGGTTCGTTTGACGCATACCCGTACAAGAAATTAAAAAAGGAACGAATAATATTGACAGGAATATATATTTCACGTATAACAATCTGATTTTTATGGATTATAATTTAAAATGATTAAGATAACTATTAATTCAATAAATTTAATCATGTAAACATCGAACAGCTCTATTGGCTAAGAATTATATTCAAAAATAAGTCCGTGATTTCTTATTCTTAAACATTTTTAAAATTACATATTCTATTTTTTTTGAAACAAAGCCTTAAAGCAAATCGCGTCATTTTCTATACCTTCTTCATATGAAGCATAATATCGATCCATAAAATTTGATGCTGAGCTCCATACAGTATGTACCATCCCTTGATAGCGATCTTTCATATCAGGAGTAGCATTTTTTCTTAAATCCTGCATTAAAATCAATTGCTGTTTCGTAATATCCAGTTTACGCCATGATGATGTAGCAACATTAAATCCCTTCATCGCGAAATATACCGCTGTTGGATCAACTCGTTCATAATGCCAGTCACAGATCATGACATCTTTTGGGATCAAATCAATAGCCCTATGTGTATTGTTCATACTAGCTTCCCACATTCCCATTCCTGTTGTTTTCCCATCCAATAACCGATCGCCCCAAATCCATAATTTATATCCCTTTAAAGCCAAATGATCGTGTATTTTAGAGACTTCTCCTGCAAATAATTCGGCTTTATCCAGTCCATTGCATCTTGGGCAATCTTTGTCTCCAATATAAAATACTTCATCCATTCCGGCATGAAAAGCATCTGCCTGAAAGGCTTCCATGATTTCATCCATCAATGCAAATACAACTTTATGAACTTCCGGATGAAGGGGACAGTAACTTTTACAGTATAAACCATCATCATTGGGCCATTTATACTCTTCAGGTATTTTTACTCCTGGAGTTTCATCAAATTCCGGGTACACTTCCAATAACTTGCCTAATTTACTGGCCCATGATTGATGCCCCAATAAATTGATTTGCGGTACAATTGAGATATTGTGATTTTGACAAGCCTTAACAATTTTATCCACATCTGATTGTGAGAGGGGATTTTCATCAGACAATTCAGGATGTGATTTAAATTCAAAATTATTATCGACTCTTAAAACCAGCGTATTTATTTTTCGGGGAGCCAGTTCTTCATTAATAAATTTTACAAAACGATCCACCGTTGCTTTGTCAGGGGCTGCGATGGCCAAACCACGTAGTGGTAATTCATCTTGTGCCAAACATGAATAACTCAAACTTATAATAAATATTAGAATGATAAATTTATTCATTGATTCACGCTTTAAATCATTTATCTTGATATACTTCCACAATCATTTCAATTTCAACGGCTATGTTGCCCGGTAAGGAACCCATGCCAACGGCAGCACGTGCATGTTTGCCCCTATCGCCAAAAACTTTGACCATTAAATCAGAATAACCGTTAATAACCTTTGGATGATCAGTAAAATCGGAGGTAGAATTTACCATGCCTAATACTTTGACAATCCTTTTTACTTTATTGAGATTACCCAATTCACTTTTGAGTACAGATAGTTGATTTATTGCCGTAATTCGGGCTGCTTCATATCCTTGTTCAATACTCAAATCGGCACCTAGTTTACCGGTTATATTTTCTCCATTTGCTTTCAAGGGCCCTTTACCCGACATAAAAATAAGATTGCCTACACGTACTGCGTTTACATAATTTGCTACCGGAGATGAAGGTTCATTTAGTTGTATGCCTAAATCTTTTAAATTAGATTGCGGATCATATTTATCAGATAACGGTTCAACAATCTTAGATTCCTTATTATTCTTCTGATTTGGTGAACAATGGATACAAACCACCAGAATAATTCCAAAAAGAAATATTTTCATAATTATTTAATTTAAATTCTCATCGAACTTTGTCAATTAATAATAACATCAACAAATTAAGAATTTTCTTCTAAAATTTCTTTCAATCGAATGGCAACAGTCCTTTCCTGACCAGGTTCCATCATCCAGGTTGTGATACCCACATTTTCTTCTCCTCCAACGGTTTCAATAGATGGATGTCCGTCTCGCAATTTCTTACGCAAATCTTCCGGGCTGATTTTTACAATATTTTGATCCCAGGATACTCTAAGTGATGGTACATGATTGGCATATTCTGGAACATGAATCTCGGTTTCAACTCCTTTTACCGACAAGGCGTTGTCACTGATTAAATTTATCTGATTTTCCCACATTTTCCATTCCTTTTCATGATCTCGCTCAAGGTACAATTCCAAAGCTACCAACATGCCAAGAACTTCTTCTTTATTCACCTTCATACCTCTACCAATAGTTGTTCCGCGAGGTGGTGTATGCAGTCTTGCCGCTTGAATAAACTTTTTATTCCCCAATAATAAACCGGCACTTTGAGGACCTCTTATGCCCTTTCCACCCGAAAATGCCACCAGATCAAATCCCATTTTCGTGAATTTAAATAAATTCTCCACCGGAGGAACATCGGCTGCACAGTCTATAAAGGTAGGTATATCATGTTTTTTTGCAATCTCTAAAAACTCTTCATGCCTTATTTCAGCACCATCTGTATGGGCATTTAGAAACCACATCATTGCTGTTTTTTTATTGATAGCCTTTACCAATTCCTTTCTACCCTTTACATTGATAATTTTGGCTCCCACATTTCTCAAGGCATGTGTATATCCTATATTATGGCCTTCCTGAACAATTACTTCATCCTTCAATCCAGTCATATCAGGTAATTGAGCTACCTTTTCGTTGTCCATTCCTGAAACAACACCGGCAAGCCCAATGGTCATTGCTCCGAATGCACCTGAACTGACCGTTGCATATTCACAATTTAATAGTTTGGCTATTCTCTCTCCTACTTTATCATGTAGCTCATCCAAATCAACATATTCAGTAGCGCCATAAGTAATAGCATCTGTTACCTCTTTATGCATTAAAGAACCTGTCATTGAAGTATAGGTGCCTGCAGCATTGATAAAAGTTCTTAATCCCAATTCCTTAAAGAAATTTCTGGTAGACGGAATAGCAACCGTTTCTGTTAAATTATTAGCAGAAAGTAATTGGGGCCCTAACAAACTACCGGCGAAGGGCAGTATTGACAATGTTTTAATTAATTTTCTTCTTGTTACCATAATATATTGTATTTAATCATTATTAATCTATTGCTGCGATACAATCCATTTCAACCAACGAATTACCGGGTACACCACCATAGGTAGCCACCGTAGTTCTTACTGGTGGATTCTTACCAAATCGACCGCGATATACTGAATTCATTCCTTTATAATCTTCTAAATCATGCAGGTAAACATTCACTTTTAATACCTGCTCCATGGAAGATCCATGTTTCACCAATTCCTTCTCCAACTCCTTCAATACATGATCTGTATGTGCTTCGATATCTCCTTCGAAATGAGCACCTTTACCAGCAACATATAAGGTATTTCCATGCTTTACTGCTCCTGAGAATAGTGGTCCTTTTTGATCTTGTTCGATGTCTCCAACCACTTCTTTTTTAGGCTTATTGTCCCTTGCCATGGCATTGGCAATACCGATTCCAAAGGTTCCAATAATGGCAATCCCTATTTTTTTCAATGATGTTCTTCTGTTGGTTAATTTGTCCATTTTTAAATATATTTAGTTATTAATTCCTTTTTTATTACGATTATCTTTTGATATATATTCTGATCAATCAAAATTTACCACATTCTTTTTTTCAAAAGTTCTTGTATTTGTTCCTTAGGTACAGGAAGTTCATTGATATGGTCATTTAACCACTTGGAAAAATCCTTTTCAATTTCATCTGACCATTTATTATCAATTTGACCGGGACTGTATGTACCTTCTTTCAATCGAGTGATACCAAACAAATCTCTTAGTCTTACAACTTCAGATGTGATCACAACTTTTTCGGCAAGATGAGCAGGTATAAACATCACACCTTCCTTTTTCGCCAATACGATATCACCGGGTAAAACGGTTACGGCTCCCATGCGGATTGGCGTATTAATACTTAAAAGCATTACTTCTGTAAGAAATGATGGATGCCAATCTCTTACAAATGCATTAAAACCCTCTATCTGAGAAAGTCCTTCCATATCCCTGCTAGATGAATTAAAAACAACTCCTGTTTTAGATTTTGCGTAAATGGCATTACCAAGATTATCGCCGATTAATGTTCCATCAATAATTTTCCCAAAGGCATCAGCCACATAAACATCCCCTTCTTTGAGCATATCAATAGGCCATGAATTGGGGTTGCCAATTCGTCCATCTTCCTTTCCTTTTTTCTTAATTTGATTCGAAACGTCAGGGCGATTTGGCACATATCGAACTGTCAGGGCGCGGCCCACAACAGGTACATCATCATGCAGAGGCTTCCAGCCTCCTTCAAATTGATTGTGATATCCTTCATTTCTTAAAACTCCCCATGCTTCCTCTATGGTTACCGTTTTAATTCGTTCTACTATATCATCAGCAACTCTTGGCCTTCCATCAGAAAAACGTTCTCCTTGCCATTCTGAAGTGAGAAAAATCATTTGCTCTTTTGAAATCGTTTGTGCATCAATATTATTATATCCCATTATAAACAGGCCAGCCAGAAGTATTAATTTATTTATGTTTATCATCAATATTTATTTTTACTTAATCTTAATTTTTTCTTTCACAGAGGAATTATTTTCTTTTGTTTCCGATTCCGGTACTCTGTTCCTCCACCAGATTGCCAAAGAGGACCCGGAGATATTCATCCATGGGCCAAAAACTGCCGGTGCCAATCCAACGGTAGCGACTTTACCCATTTCGAGCGCAATACCGGAAGCCAATCCTCCATTTTGCATACCTACTTCAAGTGCTATGGTACGGCAATCTATTTCATTCATTTTAAAAACTCTTCCTCCCCAATAACCAAGAAAATACCCGGCAGCATTGTGTATGATCGCAGCCAATATAAGGAGTAAACCAATAGATAACAGACTATCCCTGCCTGCAGCCGTTATTAACGTAATAATAAGTGTTATCCCTGCCATAGAAACGATAGGCATAGCTCTATCAAGCCATTTGGCTTTACCGTGAAAAAGCCTGTTAAATATCAATCCAAGTATGATGGGTACAATCACGATTTTCGTAATGCTCAACATCATCGACCAAAAATCAATAGGAACAAATTGGCCGGCAAATACTTTCATCAATAATGGTGTCATCAAAGGTGCAAGCAAGGTTGAAACTGCTGTAAGAGTTACAGACAAGGCCAGGTTTGCTTTGGCTAAATATGCCATTACATTTGATGCCAATCCGCTTGGAGAAGATCCTATCAAAACGATACCTGCGGCTATCTCAGCCGAAAAACCGAACAAATGAGCTATTGTAAATCCTAAAATTGGCATGATCGAGAATTGACATATCAGTCCCACCAAAACTCCTTTGGGCATTTTTATCACACCTAAAAAGTCATTGATACTCATTGCAGTTCCCATACCGAACATGATAATTTGTAAAAGTGGAACTATAAGTAACTTGAGTTTAAAATCACCAAAACTTACAAAATATGAAGGATAGAACATCGATACTGTAACAGCGGCAAAAATCATAATTGTAAATGAAAACCCTTTAAAAATTGAATGCCCTCTTGCTGCCAGGGCTAAAAGAATAAAAAAGGAAACAAGGAATGGCCCAGTTTTTTCTCCTTGACCCATCACAAATAGGATCACGGAAGTTATCAGGCAAATTATTAAAATTATTAGCAAAATTTTATAGCTGTTTTTCATAGGTTTAATTTTATATTGGATTGAAAAAATTCATATTCATTTTATTTTAAGTTTTATTATTCCTTCCACAAAGGCTTAGATATTCCATTTAAATCCCAGACGACTTCCCCTTCTCTCAGGGTTAATTCACACTCCAGTTTTTTGTTTCCCTTTATTTTTAACCTCTTCGTGTCAACAAAACCAAAATCTCCTTTTCTAAGTTTTAAAATAGCAATATCGGCCACCGCTCCAACAGATAAATGCCCTAAATCAGTTCTCTTAATTATTTGTGCTGGATTCCATGTTGCGCACTTTACAACTTCCATGATAGGCATATTCATATTCAAAAATTTTGACATAATATTGGTCATATCTTTCATTCCTCCATTCATACTTCCTGTATGTAAATCAGTACTAATTGAATTTGGATGCAAACCTTGCTCCATAGAAGGTATTGCCTGATTGAATACGAAACTACCTCCTCCATGCCCAACATCAAATATGATTCCCCTTTCCTGAGCCGCAAAAACATAATCTCTTACAACATCATGTTCATCAACAATTGGAGTTCTATTCCCCAGTTGCGCATAAGTATGAGTAAAAATATCACCCGGCCTTAATTTTTCCATCAATAATTTTTCAAGCGATAAAGCTGGTTCGCTTCCACCAAAATCAATCATCACAGGAATATTTCCCAGAGTACCTGCTTCAACTACTTTATCAATTGGTGTCCAATCATTACCACTGAAATGAGCAAGTTTGACACCTACAACTATTCCAGGATACTTTTTTGCAACCATTGAGGTAAGCTTAGGGTTCATATCATCCAAATTCTGTTCGATTGCTCCACCTTTCATTCCGGATCCAATAATATTTAAAAAGGATAAAACCCTGGTTTTTGATCGGTCAATGGTTTGTTCTTTAAAAACCTTGAAATTTCTCCAACCTGCACCTCCTACATCAACTATGGTGGTTACTCCGCTCCTAAAAGTAAATCCATCGGGCGGTAAACTGCTATATCCATTACTGAGATATGAATCAGATTGGGTACCAAAAAAAATATGACCATGAATATCAATCAAACCAGGAGTTACAATAAGCCCTTTGGCTACTATAACTAAATTAGCCTGTTTTTCTGGAATATGGTCAGCTATCATAGCAATTTTACCATTCAAAATAGCAATATCCATTATGCTATTGATTTCATTTTTAGCATCCATAACATGACCTCCTTTGATAAGAATATCATAGTTTTGACCAAGAATTATTGTTGAAGAAAAGAGAAGAAGAATTGCAATGAGAATTGTGGTTTGTTTAAATTTAATCATAGTATTCTATTTAAATGGATTATTTTATAATCGTTATATATTCAATAATATATTAATAAAAGTGAATCCTTTATTTGTTTCTAGCTTGTGCTTTGATATAATCCTCTAATTTAGATTCTTGCGAACCAATATAATGAAATCTTTCCGCCCATTCAAGTCCATACATTTTACCAATTTCTTTATCAGATGGTACTCCACGTAAGGCTTTTGAATCAATATCAAGCATAATATGTTTGATATAATTTCGATTAGCGCTATCATCGCTTTCTCCCACAAGGGTAAGTATTTTCCTTCCTTTTCCAATTGATTCTTTAGTCGGACACCGGCATTTCCTCCAGGGCCTTGTGATACAATTACTCGATTGGCTTCTACTTTTATGTTTATGGTTTCACTAATATCGACAATTCTATTCACCAATTGTGGTCCTCTGGCAAAATAATATCTCTCTTTCACCACATGGGGTGTTATCCCGGCATGTAAATGTTCAGGGTAATCCAGCCTACCTCCTGCCATCCAACGAGCCGACTCAACTGCGCTGGCAGTAATATAATGATCAGGATTTTCCTCATAATGCCCCCAGGGGTCATATGTGATGATGGTATCTACTTTCAGCATTCTAAACAGAAAAATTAATCGCCCTCTTAATTCCTGAATGCTCATATTATCCATTCGATGATTTCGGTATCCCAGATTGAATACTTTGCTCAAACCCAAAGCCTTTGCAACTTTATCATTATCCTTTTCATTATTGTGAATCACTTCCCCCTCAGAATTTCCTTTTCCGGCATGATCATCATTACTGATTCTTATAAGGTATCCCTTATATCCTTCTTTTATTAGTTTGGCTACAGTTCCTCCGGCAAAAATCGGTATGTCATCTGAATGTGGCTGGATAGCAGCCAATACTTTTCCTTTATGTGGTTTTCCAGGCTGATATTTTTCTATAATAACTTCTTCAGTATTGTTTATTTTTTGATGATACTTGAAAGTTAAAGGTGCCATACTTACTGCCAAACTATTACCTATAAATGATCTTCTTTTCATAATTTAAATATTTCATGCAGTAAGAATCTAAAATAATCAAATCAATTTATGAGCTGTTACTTAGGTCATAACAAAAATTCTCCCTGAAAGATATCATTATAAGGATATTTCATCATCCTTAAAAAGTTTTGTCAAACATTAATCTACTACATGATTTGTCATTATTCTAAAGTCCTATAAATATAAATTCTTTACCGCTTTTATTTAAAATATTTCGACAGATTACAAAATTGAATGGATTAACAACATGAATATGATGCTGATGGTTAATTCTGAATGTTAATTCCGTCCAAATCATAAATACTCGATTAAAAATCTAGTTCTCTGTTATTTATTCCTGTTGCCGCTTTTCACTAGTCTCAAGTCAAGCATAAACCAACGTACCAAGTCTTGTTCTTTTTCGTTTTTACTTCATCATAAAAAGACTCACGTCCGTCAGGTGACGGATGCTTACTTTTCTGATCCGCCAATTTGCGGATACAAAAAATAACATCGACTTATACATCATTTTGCAATGACTTGACACTAATTTAATTATCCTTTTTGAAATCATTTGACTTTACATGTAAGTCCATCTGGGGAAAAGGAATGATGATATTATTCTCAATAAATTTTCTGTTGATAATCTTTCTAATATCGCTTTTTATTTTTTCAATATGAAATATATTTTTACTGTAAAACAATAGTTGAAAATCTAATGATGAGGCACCAAAATCAACAAAACGCGCGTCTAACACATCTTTTTCCAATACTTCCGGATGTTCAATAGCACTTTTTACAAGAACGTCAATGACCAAATCAACATCACTTCCATAAGCCACCCCAACATTGATACTGAATCTTGTTTTTTTCGTTTGGTGACTCCAATTGATAACTTTATTGGTGGTAATTATAGAATTGGGGAGGATTACAACTATTTGTCTTCTGTTCAGGCCCTTGGAGGTACGTAATCCAATTTCCTGTATAATAACTATATCCCCATCAATTTCTAATATATCATCTACTTTTACAGACTGTTCAAAAAGGAGAATGATCCCAGATAAAATGTCAGTAAATGTTTGTTGAAGTCCCAATCCAATTCCAACCAGAAGTGCTGCTGACCCTGCTAATAATATGGTTACATTTATTCCGATATATTCTAACATAAAAGCAATTGCCATGACCCAAACTACGTACTTTATAAGTTGAAACAAAGCAAATGAACTTCCCTTATCAAGTTTGTTAAGGTTGGTTTTATGAAAAAGAGCTTTTTTAATGAGCCATAGGATTAATTTGGTGATTAGAAATATCAACATTATAGCGACCAATTCAAATATGGTCAGAGAATATTCATTAATACGAAATATTTCAAATTCGAAAAAATTGTTCATTATTTCTATTGTTTTGGCTTTACAGGTAAAAATCTGAATTAAAATTATATTATTATTTGTTGCTTGTATTCAATTTATATCCCGACCTGTATGGATATTCATCAAACTTCTCTCCTCCACCGATAATACGAGGGTCTTTTGAAGTTTTTAAAATTCCATTGAGTTTTTCAGATAAATTCTTTTTGACTTCTGCATATTTGGAGTTGTCTGCAAGATTATTAATTTGATCAGGATCATTTTTTATATCGTATAATTCTTCAGCCGGCCGCTTTGCAAAACTCCATTCAAAATAAGATTTGTATTTCGGGTCATTGGCATTTTCAATTAGAAATGTTTTTGTCGGGCCATTATCAGAATCAGGAAATATATTCATCGGGTGCGTGGAACCTTCGGGTACTCCCACAGGCCAGCGATCAGGGTGAATATTTCGAATATACAAGAATTGTTCGGTACGAATTCCACGACTAGGGTATCCTTCTATTGATGGCGAAAGCTGAGCAGGGACATGACGTTCTTTACCAAATACTACATGATCCCGATTCGGTTCAATCCATCCTTCCTTATCAGATAAAAGAATTGGAATCAAAGATTTACCAGTCATTTGCTCAGGTATATCAACACCTGCTATATCAAGAAAAGTAGGAGCCAAATCAGTCAATGAAACAAAATCTTTGACAATTTTATTTCCTTTTAATTGATTACCCCAGCGAATGGCCAGAGGCACTCTAACGCCCATATCATACAAATTACTTTTACATCTGGGAAACGGCATGCCATGGTCACCGGTCATTACAATGATTGTATTTTCCAACTCTCCCATTTCTTCCAGCAAATTTATCGCTTTGGCTACATCATTATCAAAACGTTGTACTTCATAATAATAATCAGCTATGTCTGAGCGTATTTCTTCTACATCTGGATAAAATCCAGGAACATGAACCTTGTCTAAATCTATTCCGGATTCTTTACCACTACCTTTTTTATAGGGCCTATGGGGATCATTTGCTCCCAACCAAAAACAGAAGGGTTCATTATCGGTTCTCGCATCCAGAAATTGTTTGAATCCTTCGGGATAATTCTTTCCTCCGGGATATGTATCTCGATAACCTCCTGCTGTAATATCCCCAGGACCCCAACATTTTCGCCAATATCCCACATGATATCCGGATGCTTCCAATATCAGGGGATAAACAGGTGTATTTACATCCAATGTCGACCATAAATTCGCACTCTCCCCAAGACGCCAATGATATTGACCTGTAAGTATTGCACTTCGACTAGGTGTACATGATGGACTTGAAACATAGGCGTGATCAAAAAGTACTCCTTCCCTAGCCAACCGATCAAATGTTGGAGTTAACACTGCCGAATCACCTAAGACACTTGCATGAGGCCAACCCCAATCATCTGCAATACAGAATAGGATATTGGGTTTTTTGGTGCTATTTTTTTTATCATTTGTCCTAGGTTTTTCCACAACAAAAGAATAAGCTAAAGCCCCTATCAATATGGTAATTAAAAATTTAAATGATAATTTCATGCTATTATATTTAATTCATTATCTAATAATATAGGTATTCACACTTTCATAATTTCTAATGACAAAATCAAAAGCGACACTCAAAATTTCGCCCATATTATTGCAGGATTTAAAATTTTTATCATTGGTAAAAGTATTGAGCTCATTTTTAAGTTTTTCGACATTTTCAGGAGTAGATATTGTATCATGTTTCATACATTCCAACAAATGATTGATCCTGTCATGAGATCCCTTTAATCTTTTGGCAATAATGGAACGCTCTTCTTTTTTATATTGTTCAATAGATTCAGGTTGTAAACTTTTATCAACCATTTGGACAAAGGGATAATTTTCCTTAAAAAATTGAGGGCGATAAACCCTTAATTTTCCCTCATAACTCTGCTGATCAAAATCCATGGCTCTGATTCGATATTGCACCTGATCAAAATCGAATGTTGGGACTATTACATAATTATATGACCGCATGTCTCCCAACAAACTAATAAGACATCGTTCATTAAATTTGACAAATTCTTTTGATAATCTGTGCTTTTCAGCCTCCGATAATTCAGCTAAGCTTTCATCTGCAAATATATCTCCAGGAATACCTAAGACATGTTCTTCAATCAAGGTGTCTTTATAAACCAAAAAATTGATGTTATTTGGTGAAATTACATCTTCTAATTCCAGTCCATATACACGTGAGGCATCTCCTTTTTTAACATAAATATACGTGTAATTATCATTTAATACATTTCTAATTTTAATTCGAAAAGGTTTGGAATTTCCAAAAGTGCAAAAGTCAATTTCATCAACCATTAAATTTTCAAAATTATCTTCCGTACCATCCCCATGTAAAATATTATACATTTTTTTCAAACTTAAGGCTATTTCAGCTTGTTCAAATTCAGGATAATAAACCCGAACCCATAAAGTATCATGATCATTTTTATCATAAACAATTACAGAGCCTGAAAACCGTAAAAGATCGTCATAAAATATGGGTATTTTAATATTTCTATTGTATTCAGATAAATAATCGTACAATTTTTTATTGATTGGAAAACTAGGTTTCTTTTTTGAAATTAATTTTTGTTGCATCACATAAATTCAATATTGCTAAGGTTAACCAATATAATGAAAATCCTTGATTAATAACAAGATCATGATAAATATTGGGCTCCCTAAAATATTCGGTAACAAATTTTAACTTTAATCGTCATACTACTGAATTCATTAATAAATCTACTTTGGAAACAATTTTATCCTTACATAATCTCAACAAACATTATGGGAAAATTCATGCTGTTAATAATCTTTCTTTTGAAATACAAAAAGGTAATGTTTACGGAATCTTAGGGCCTAATGGAAGTGGTAAATCAACGACACTCGGAATTATATTGAATGTAGTTAATAAATCTTCAGGTAGCTATAGCTGGTATAATGGAAATACCTCTACGCATGAAGCTCTTAAAAAAGTTGGTGCCATCATTGAGAGCCCGAACTTCTATCCATACATGACTGCAGTCCAAAATTTAAAATTGATCTGTAAAATCAAAGGTGTTAACTATGAGAGAATAGATGAGAAATTAAAAGTTGTTAATCTTTATAAAAGAAAGGATAGTAAGTTTAAAACTTTTTCATTGGGGATGAAACAACGCCTGGCAATCGCCTCAGCCCTTCTAAATAATCCTGAAATTTTAATCCTTGACGAACCGACCAATGGTTTAGATCCTCAAGGGATTCATGAAATCCGTAAAATAATTAAAGAAATTGCCGGCAAGGGTACGACCATTTTACTGGCTTCTCATCTATTAGATGAAGTTGAAAAAGTTTGCTCACATGTTGTTATACTTCAGGAAGGAAAAAAAATATATTCGGGCACTGTTGATGAAATTACATCTTCTCATGGATTGTTTGAACTGAAGGTTGATAGCGATAATGATAAATTAATTGATTTGCTTTCTAAATTTGATGGAATTGAAATGGTAAAACAAGAGGAACAAATCATTATTGCGACTTTAAATAAACCGATAACTGCAAATGAAATAAATAGTTATATGTTTAAAAACAAAATCATATTATCACATTTGGTAAAACGAAAACCAAGTTTAGAGCAACAATTCCTTACACTTACGAATAACCATATATCATAATGTTACGATTACTAAATATAGAATTTCATAAATTAAAGTATAGTAGTGCAAGTAAAATACTGAGTATTATATATTTTGTACTATTGACCTCAATAGCCTTAATTGCAGCGATAAAATTTGATATTGGACCCATAAAATTTCATTTAGCTGAACAAGGGATTTTTAATTTTCCTTATATATGGCATTTTAATACGTTTATCGCTTCCATTTTTAAATTTTTCCTGCTCCTGGTAATTGTTTCTATGATGGCAAATGAATACACAAACAGAACCTTGAAACAGAATTTAATTGATGGATTAAGCAAGAAAGAGTTTATATTATCTAAATTCTATACAGTTGTTGTTTTTGCATTAATATCTACTGTATTTGTATTTATTACCTCTTTAATTTTGGGAATGGTTTATTCTGATTATGACGAACTTTCAATCATTTTTTCCGATTTAGAATATCTTTTAGCTTTCTTTATTAAATTGGTTGGATTTTTCTCTTTCGGGCTTTTTGTAGGTATTTTAATCAAACGATCTGCCTTTGCCGTTGGTGCCTTAGTAATATGGTTTATTGTTGAAAGTATGATCAAAGGATATTTGCATTGGAGGTTTAGAAATGGTGATAGTTCTATTGTTGGAGAAATCATGCAATTTTTTCCTTTGGAATCTATGTCAAATCTTATCAAGGAACCCTTTACGCGCTTAAGTGCGGTTCAAAGTGTTGCCAAACAGATAGGTGAGGATTTATCAAAAGATTTTTCTGTGCATTGGTATCAAATTGTGATTACTTTAATTTGGACAGGTATTTTTATTTATTCTTCCTATAAAATATTGGAGAAAAGAGATTTATAATTTTACTGTTTATTTACAAACTATAAATATTTAACCCTCTTTCTTTCAGGTATTTAAATTATATTACTTGAATGTAAAAATTAATTTTTTATTTTTCTTTTAATTATACATTAATCAATAATTGACTCTCCGTTTAAATTGGTTGTTAAAACCTCACTCATATAATCAAAAAACGGACGTAGTGTTAAAAAACTATCTTCAACAACATTCAAAAAATTGGGATCTAAAACTTCTTTATCTGTAAATTTTCTAATGGCAATAAATCCTTTTTTTCTGATCAAATCAAGATTTGGGTGCTCTTTATCAAAACCTCTGGGAGCAGTTTTTAATTCCTCTCCTTCCAGGATACCTCCGAAAACGGAAACAAACTTTTCTTCAGAAATTATCTTACGAATTACTTGATCATCAAATTCGAATTCTTTTCTAATTCTAAATAGATCTTCTTTATTTGGCGCCCAAAACCCGCCGGCCAAAAATGATTCTCCCGGCCGAATTCTTAAATAATATCCTCCTCTGAGCTTTTTTCCTGTTCTTGAAAATGAACCTGCAAAATGGGGTTGATAAGGGGTTTTATCCTTTGAAAACCTTACATCCCTATAAATTCTGAATAATTTGAAATTTTCAATTTCATCCCGTTTGTTCAAGTTATCCATAATGGCATGATAAAAATCCTTTGCCTGAGATTGGACTCCTTTAAATTCGGACTTATGATCATTAAACCATTCCCTATTATTATTTTTCTTTAAATCTAATAAAAATTCTAAAGTTGATTTTTCGATTTTCATTTTTTCGGATTTTATGACTTTTAAAAGAATGTGATGAATTAATCCAATAATCGTCGATGATAATTTATTTGCCCGAGATGATAGGTTAGATGCGTGGTTAAATGTACAAGAAAAAATTCTGTAGTCATTTTTTCTTCGAATACTTTGCGAGAAAACTCCTTTTGTAAATCCTTTGCTGTTAGTTTTAATAATACAGCTTCTACGACAATAATCACGTCATTTATTTGACGAATTAAGTCTTCTCTGGGTACATTTTTAAGTGAAAATTCAAGGTCTCTTTTTCTTATGTATCCCGTATTACCAAGATCATGACCAATAAAAGCATTTAAGTTACCAATGATATGCAAACATAAATTTCCTGCGCAATTTGTTATTTCCTTATCCGTTACCCACAAATTACTTTCATTTTTATATAATTCAATCTCCAATTTAAGTTTATTTAAATCTCTCTTAAATATTTTTATTAAAGTATCAATCATCATTTAATGAAATTTTAAAATGGTTGTTTACAATACATTATCCATTATTTCTTGTACCACTTCAGGATTTAATAAAGTACTTATATCGCCCAAATTGCTCGTATCATTGCACGCAATTTTTCGTAAAATACGCCGCATAATTTTTCCACTTCTTGTCTTGGGTAAACCACTCGTAAATTGAATTTTGTTTAGTTTGGCAATAGGCCCAATATGTTCTGTAATTATTTGATTAATTTCTTTGCGTAAATTATCATGAAGCCTCGATTCTCCACTTTCTTTCAAGGTTACATAGCCATATAAAGCATTTCCCTTAATATCGTGCGGATAACCCACAATAGCCGATTCTGCAACAGCAGGATGTTCGTTAATTGCATCTTCAATAGGGGCAGTACCTAAATTATGTCCGGAAACAATGATTACATCATCCACTCTACCCGTGATTCTATAATATCCTACTTCATCTCGCAAAGCACCATCACCTGTAAAATACAGATTCTTATAGGCTGTAAAATATGTCTCTCTATAGCGATCATGGTTACCCCAAATCGTTCTGGCTATAGAAGGCCATGGAAATTTAATACACAAACGCCCATCCACTTGATTACCTTTAATTTCCACACCGTTTTCATCCATCAAACAAGGTTGTATTCCTGGCAATGGCAAAGTAGCATAGGTTGGTTTTGTTGGTGTTGAATACGGAATGGGTGAAATCATGATTCCTCCTGTTTCAGTTTGCCACCATGTGTCAACAATTGGGCTCTTCTTTTTACCTATATTATCATTATACCAATGCCATGCTTCTTCATTAATGGGCTCACCTACAGAGCCTAATACCTTTAAAGAGGATAAATCATACTTTTCTACAAAATCTAAATTTTCTTTTGCTAATGCCCGGATAGCTGTTGGTGCCGTATAAAATTGCGTGACTTTATGTTTTTCAATTATTTTCCAAAAACGACCAAAATCAGGATAACTTGGTACACCTTCAAACATAATTGTTGTTGCTCCATTGGCTAAGGGACCATAAACAATATAACTATGACCTGTAATCCAGCCAATATCGGCAGTGCACCAAAACACATCATCTTCTCTGTATTGAAATACATTTTTAAAAGTATATGCTGTGTAAACCATGTACCCCGCAGTTGTGTGAACCATTCCTTTAGGCTTTCCAGTAGATCCGGATGTATATAAAATAAATAGGGGATCTTCCGCATCCATTATTTCCGGATCACATTCTTTTGAAGCTGCATCCAATAAGGGTTGTAACCATTGATCTCGACCTTCTTTCATGTTGATATCAGAATTAATACGTTTCGCCACCAATACATTTGACACATTTGGGCAATCTTCCAATCCTTCATCAACAATTCCTTTTAAATCAATTGTTTTTGAACCTCTATAGGATCCATCAGATGTAATGACCATTTTACAATCGCTATCATTTATTCTTGTTGACAACGCAGTCGATGAAAACCCGGCAAATACAACAGAATGTATGGCACCAATTCTAGCGCAAGCCAAAAGAGAAATTGCCAATTCAGGAATCATCGGCAGATAAATACAAACTCTATCTCCTTTTTTTATACCCTGATCTTTTAAAACATTTGCAAATTGATTTACTCGTTCATACAATTGCTGATAAGTAATGTGTTCTGCCTTTTCATTTGGGTCATTGGGTTCAAACAAAATTGCCGTTTTATCTCCACGAATTCTTAAATGCCTGTCGATACAGTTTTCCGTAATATTGAGTTTAGCACCTTCATACCATTTAACCTCAGGTTTTTCAAAATCCCAACTTAAAACTTTATCCCAACGTTTGCGCCATATAAAATGTTCTTCGGCTACTTCTTCCCAAAAATTTTGCGGATTTGTAACAGACTTTCTATACACTTGATAATATTCTTCTAAGTGCTTTACATGGTAATTACTCATTTTATGATTTTTAAATTTTATTTAAAATAAACAGTCTGTCAAATGTACTTTTTTTCTAAAGTAATATAAAGAATATAGCTTTGAATTATTTTTTATACACAACATCAAACAATCAACACAACCATAATTTTTACAAATTAATGATGCGTTGCATTGCTAGCTCCAGAGGGTATTCTGATGTCTTCAACTATATCCTGCACTTCTTGAGGTGGTGGAGGTGTAAATTTAGATATAACTATAGAAACAATAAAATTAGCGGCCATTGCCACCGTACCAAAACCTTCGGGTGATATACCAAACCACCAATCTTCTTTTAATCCGGCTACGGCTTCTTTTCCGCCATCAAAAGTTCCAAATTTAAATTTTAACATATAAAAAATCATGAGGCATAAGCCAACTACCATCCCGGCAATTGCTCCTTCTTTATTCATTCGTTTATAAAATATTCCCAATACAATGGCAGGGAAAAATGAAGCTGCAGCCAATCCAAATGCAAGTGCGACGACGGCTGCGACAAATCCCGGCGGATTTATTCCAAACCATCCGGCAATCATAACCGCAACTACAGCACTTAAGCGGGCTGCAATTAATTCATTTTTTTCTGAAATGTTTGGATTGATCATTTTTTTAATTAAATCGTGTGAGATAGAGGAAGCAATAACCAAAAGTAAACCTGCCGCTGTTGATAAAGCTGCTGCCAATCCTCCTGCTCCTACCAAGGCAATTACCCAATTGGGCAATTTTGCAATTTCAGGATTTGCCAATACCATAATATCTCTATCAATGGTCAATTCATTTACAGATTCATCTGCGACATATTGTACAATTCCATCTTTGTTTTTATCTTCAAATTTAAGAAGGCCCGTTGTTTCCCAATTGCCAAACCATTCCGGTAATTCATCATATTTCTTTTCACTTACTGTTTCAATTAAATTAATTCTTGCAAATACAGCAACTGCCGGTATAGTAGTATACATTATGGTAATAAATAATAAGGCCCATCCTGCAGATATACGTGCATCTTTTACTTTTGGAACTGTAAAGAATCGTACAATTACATGAGGTAAACCTGCAGTGCCTACCATCAACGCAAATGTAATGGCAAGTACGTCCACCATAGATTTACTTCCAGAAGTATATTCGTGAAAACCTAATTCTTTTTGTAAACCATCTAATTTATCCAACAAATAAATACCATCTTCACCCGTACTTCCAAACCCCAATTGTGGAATGAGATTTCCGGTCAGTTGAAAAGAAATAAATATTGCTGGAACCATAAAGGCAAATATGAGAACACAATATTGAGCCACTTGAGTATAAGTAATTCCTTTCATACCTCCCAAAACAGCATAGAATAAAACGATGCCCATTCCTATATAAACCCCAGTATTAATATCAACTTCTAAGTATCTTGAAAATACAATTCCAACACCACGCATTTGTCCGGCTACATAAGTAAATGATATAATTAAGGCCGCTACAACTGCCACGAATCTCGCAACGTTGGAGTAATATCTATCTCCTATAAAATCGGGAACTGTGAATTTTCCAAATTTTCTAAGATAAGGCGCTAACAACAGTGCAAGTAAAACATAGCCCCCTGTCCATCCAAGCAAATAAACGGATCCATCATATCCAGTAAATGAAACGATTCCGGCTAAAGATATAAATGAAGCTGCCGACATCCAATCTGCAGCAGTAGCCATTCCATTAATTATTGGTGGTACACCACCTCCTGCTATATAAAATTCTTTTGATGTATTTGCTCTTGCCCAAATGGCTATTCCTATATAAATTGCAAATGTGATCCCAACTAAAATCCAGGTCCATGTTAATATTCCCATAATTTGTTTATCCTATTAAAATTATTTATTCGTGAATGTCATATTTTTTATCCAGTTTATTCATCAATCGAACATAGACAAATATTAATACAACAAATACATACATGGCCCCTTGTTGTGCGAACCAAAACCCTAGTTTAAAACCACCTAATTTGATGCTATTCAACTGATCAACAAGTAAGATTCCAAAGCCATAAGAAACTATAAACCATATAGTTAATAATATTACCAAGTATCGGATATTTTCTTTCCAATACTTTTTCATCTTTTCTTTTTTTGGCATAATTCTTAATTTTGACCACTAAAATAGCAGTTTATTCCCAATAGCAATCTATTTTTATTATCAATTGTTTAATATTATCGATTAAAGGATGAAGAAATGTTATTTACTTTAATTTATAAAATGGCTTTTTGCCTTCTATTTACGAGTTAAGAATCAACTTTGGAATTTATTTTCATCCTCACTGAATCAATACCCTAAATTTTTTAATCACCTTGCTAATTACCTAAGCAACTCTTTGGAAAAGATTCTTGAGCATTAGAAATACATATTATTCCTAAAATAAAAAAGCACAAATAATTTATACATCAGTTTCATTCGGATTTTTTATTTATTTGAATGCAAATTATATTATTTTTGTGGGATGCAATTTAAAATAAAATCAAATTTTAAACCTACTGGAGACCAACCACAGGCTATTCAACAATTGATTCAAGGATTGGATGATGGTGAAAAAAACCAGGTTTTACTTGGTGTTACAGGCTCGGGAAAAACTTTTACAGTTGCCAATGTTATTGAAAAAGTTCAAAAACCAACCTTGGTTTTGGCACATAACAAAACGTTGGCTGCTCAGTTATATTCCGAATTCAAAAATTTTTTTCCAAATAATGCTATAGAGTATTTTGTATCCTATTACGATTATTATCAACCGGAAGCTTATATGCCAACAACTGGTGTGTATATTGAAAAAGATTTACAAATTAATGCTGAAATAGAACGTTTGCGTTTGAGTGCCTCCTCATCCTTACTTTCCGGTAGAAAAGACATTTTGGTCGTTGCCTCCGTTTCTTGTATTTATGGTATTGGGAATCCGGTTGAATTTAAAAAGAATATAGTAACTATTGAAGTTGATCAAGTTATTACTAGAACTAAATTTTTACATCAACTCGTTACAAGTTTATATTCCCGAACGGATGCAGAAGTAAAAAGCGGCACTTTCAAGGTCAAAGGAGATACCATTTCAATTTATCCTTCCTATGGCGATATTGGCTATCGTGTGCATTTTTTTGGAGATGAGATTGAAGAAATTGAAAGTTTTGATTTGGTGAATAATAATACGCTTGAAAAATTCGAAAATTTAAATATTTATCCTGCAAATTTATTTGTTACCTCACCCGATGTGCTGCAAAATGCCATTCATCAGATACAAGAAGATATGATGAAACAGGTAGATTATTTTAAGGAAATTGGTAAGCATTTAGAAGCTAAAAGGCTCAAAGAAAGAACGGAATTTGATTTAGAAATGATTCGAGAATTGGGATATTGCAGTGGTATTGAAAATTATTCACGCTATCTCGATGGCAGATCAGCCGGATCTCGCCCATTTTGCTTATTGGATTTTTTCCCGGATGATTATTTAATGATTATTGATGAAAGCCATGTGACCATCCCACAAGTTCATGCTATGTATGGAGGAGATCGATCCAGAAAAGAGAATTTGGTTGAATATGGATTTCGACTTCCTTCGGCAATGGATAATCGACCCTTAAAATTTGAAGAATTTGAAGCCATTCAAAATCAAGTTCTTTATATTAGTGCTACTCCTGCGGACTATGAATTAAAACTAGTTGAAGGTGTTTTTGTCGAACAAGTTATCCGCCCCACAGGGCTCTTAGATCCTGAAATTCACGTACGTCCAAGTTTGAATCAAATTGATGATTTAATTGAGGAAATTCATCTAAGAGTTGAAAAAGATGAACGTGTTTTAGTGACCACCTTAACCAAACGTATGGCTGAAGAACTAACCAAATATTTGGCCAGAATTCATATTCGCTGCCGATATATTCATTCTGATGTTGATACGTTGGAACGGGTTGAAATTATGCATGATTTAAGAAAAGGATTGTTTGATGTGCTTATTGGTGTAAATCTGTTAAGAGAGGGTTTGGATTTGCCTGAAGTTTCTTTGGTTGCTATTTTGGATGCAGATAAAGAAGGTTTCTTACGAAGTCACCGCTCACTAACTCAAACGGTAGGAAGGGCAGCCAGAAATATAAATGGAATAGCTATCATGTATGCCGATAAAATTACGAAAAGTATGCAACTCACTATAGACGAAACCAATAGAAGAAGAGAAAAGCAAATGGAATATAATATTAAAAATAATATTACTCCCAAACAAATTCAAAAAGCTATTGATAATTCCCTGACTAAAAAAGAGATTAGTTCCTATCAATATGAATCTGCAAATGCAAAAGCAGCAGAAGTAGATTTGCAATATCTTACCAAACCTAAAATTGAAAAACGGATTCGTGAAAAACGAAAATTGATGGAGCAGGCCGCTATGGCATTGGACTTTTTAATTGCGGCAAAATTTAGAGACGAAATAAAGGAACTTCAGGGTCATCTCAAGTAATAATCAAGCCAATAGATATTAAAACATCAACTATACTTTTTGTATCTCATCAGAATTAATTATTTGGATACCGGGTTTTGTATTGGCCAATTGAATCATTTTTTCTGCAATTTTTTCGGCATGAATTGCTCTGTATTTTTTTAGTTTACCGATAAGTAAAAATTGAAAAAAATTAAACATTGCAATACCAATTGTTTCACCCAATCTTTTTTCTGTTCGATTACCAACAATAATTGAAGGCCTTAAAAAATAAGTATGTCTAATATTTTCTTTAGCTACATCGCGTTCCATTTCACCTTTAGTTTTGCTATAAAATATAGAGCTTTTGGTATTAGCGCCTAAAGCGGAAACAATCAATATAGTTGATATACCGTTCGATTTACAGAGCTTCGCCGATGAAACCGGAATTCCATAATCAATTTTTTTATAAATAAACTTATCCGGAGTTTTCTTTGCGGTGGTTCCAATACAACAATACAATTCATCCGCTATAAAGTCATCTTTAAAATCATCCAATTGTAAAAGGTTTCCTATTTTTTCGATAATTTTAGAATTTCTGATATTCATGCTCTTACGAGAGAATATTTTTATGGTTGAATATCTTTCATCTTCCAGTAGTTTATCCAAAACAAATCTACCTGTTAATCCGGTTGCTCCAATAATTATTGCAGTTTTTGACATTTGTTATCCTTAAAGATTAATACCATCGTTTCTTTTTCTTTTTAGAGGCTTCTGATTTTCTACCTTTTTTGTATTTGCTTCCCTGCTTTTTATAAACTTCGGGTTTTGCTTTTGGATCCAGTGGATAAGGGTGCTCTGTATCGATTTCAATTTGTTGATTGATTAATTTCTGAATATCCATTATATAATTCTTTTCATCTGCTGAACAAAATGATAAGGCTATACCTTTTTTACCGGCCCTACCTGTTCTTCCTATTCTATGTACATAAGTTTCAGGTACATTGGGAATGTCAAAATTGATAACCACATCCAGATTATGAATATCGATCCCTCGAGAAGCTACATCTGTAGCTATCAAAATATTAACTTCTTTATTTTTAAACTTCAATAATGCTTCTTGTCTTTCCAATTGTGGCTTATTGCCATGAATACTATCCACTTTATAATTATTCTTTAATAAAGTCCTTTCCAATTTATCTACACCGTATTTGGTACGTCTGAAAATTAGAATATTACCTTTTATAGTATTTCTTAAAAGATGCAAACACAATTCAATTTTTCTAGGTTTTGGTGTATAATATAATATTTGATGAACACCCTTCGCTGCTGATGAATTTGGTGAAATTTCAATTTTTTCCGGATTTTTTAAAATAGATTTTGCAAGTTCCACAATCTTAAAAGGCATCGTTGCAGAAAATAATAAAACTTGTTTCTCGGAATGGCATAACCGTTCAATTTTTTTGACATCGTCAATAAACCCCATATCCAACATCAAATCGGCTTCATCCAGAACCAGAGTTTCAATATAATTTAAATTAACGAATTCCTGTTTGTGCAAATCCAGCAATCTTCCTGGTGTTGCTATTAAAATATCCACACCTTTACGAAGTATATCTTTTTGAGGTTCAATTGAAATTCCGCCAAAAATAACGCTTGTTCTTAAATTTGTATACTTTCCATAAGCTTTAAAATCTTCTTCTATTTGCAAGGCCAGTTCTCTTGTTGGACTCACTATCAAAGCTCTTATCTTTTTCCCTTTTTTCGATGCATCTTGTTTGTCAAACAATAATTGAAGAATCGGTAAAGCGAATGCTGCTGTTTTGCCGGTTCCGGTTTGGGCCGTGGTAATCACATCTTTTTTTGCCAATACTAAGGGAATCGTTTTCTCCTGAACCAAGGTAGGAATATCGTAATTTCTTTCTTCAATCGCTTTTAAAATTGGTTTGTTTAAGTGTAGGTTTTTAAATGTCATATTCAATTAATTGGAAACAATTTGTAAAGATACAGTAAAATATCAACGGATTCATTACATCTGAAGCAGTTATCAAATTAAGTTCCTTATATAGAGTGTCTTATGTCACATTATATGTTCGAAGTTTCAACATAATTCTAGTTGAATTTGGTCACATCCAATTATAATTTTATCTTTACTCCATCAAGCTAGAAAAAGATATGATAATTGGAATTCATCTTATTTAATGGATTGTAGCAGGTCAAAAAATAAAATCAGAGTTTTTTGAAAAAAAAATTAATTTAGTAATATTGAAAACTAAAGTATTAATTATATTCATATTATTTAATTTATCCTTTTTATATGGACAAAAAGAAGCTGCCCATTGGTTTTTTGGCAATAAGGCCGGGTTAGATTTCAATAGTGGAACACCAATAGCTCAAAAAGGGTCCTTAGTTACCAAAGAGGGTTGTGCTTCGATTTCAAATAAAAACGGTAAATTATTATTTTATACAGATGGCAGTACTGTTTACAATTTCAACCATGATATCATGCTCAATGGCGAGGGATTATTAGGAAATAATTCAAGTACTCAATCTGCAATCATTGTGCCCAATCCAGGAAGGAATGGATTATATTATATTTTTACGGTTGACAATGCTGAAAAATTTTTAAGCGAAAAAGTTGGCAAGGGATTGAATTATTCCATTGTCGATGTGAATTTAAATGGCGGATTGGGAGCTGTGGTTGAAGGCGCGAAGAACAAGCATCTAATTACCTACGATGTTAACAATTCGATTCAAAATGAATGGAAGTGTTCTGAAAAAATTGCGGCCATTTTACATGAAGATGAAAAAAACTA
>Ga0114949_10000180_pt1 | contig 29954 bp, 30 predicted proteins | sample N074metaG_FD_83505 | JGI IMG/M metagenome (GOLD analysis project Ga0114949, IMG submission 83505) | Deep subsurface microbial communities from Kermadec Trench to uncover new lineages of life (NeLLi) - N074 metaG | ecosystem: Environmental > Aquatic > Marine > Ocean trench > Sediment | place...
AAGCTTCGCATAAGATTAGCGGATCAAAACAAATGAAAATCAACAATCGTCAAAATTGGGCCGAGGAGGATTTTGAAATCCATAAGGAATTCGAGGATGTGTCGAGTGCCCTGGACTCCATCAATTCGTTCGTGCCCAGGGTGCCAGGGCACCTTGACCGCAGGATTCGCGATCTGGCGAACTATTCAACGGCCAGTGAATTGAGCCAAAACTGGATTTTCAGCAGAGCGCCCCAGCTTGCACTTGCAGCAATCCTGCTGTTTGGAATCGGCGTTTATTTTGTATTGGGGATTGAACAATTTAATGAAGCAGAACCGGCCCTGGGATCGAAGGTAAATTCAACCAGCCCTTACAGTTCGGTAGTACCGGTGCCACCACAACAAGATTCCTTGGATGTTTTGGCTGATAGTGCGCGCAATCAGCGGGGTGAAATCGCAGATGATAATGGTCGATCAGGCGCTGAGTTAATGGCTGAATCTATTCACTTTTCATCCGGTTACAGCTGGGTGAAGTTGAGATTTAATGTTGATGACTCGGGTGAAGTGCAGGAAATCACAGTCATTGAGAGTTGTTTAAAGAATGTGCCACGAGATCACTGTATAGATGATGGTGTTCATGATAGCTACGCAATTGAACAGGTGAAGGGCAACACCTATCCTGAACCCGGTGAGACAGAGGAAATAATTATTATTCCGTTTGAATATGTCTCCCCGCGGCAGTGATGTCGTTGTGAATCAAAGATTGCGAATCGTTACTTTATGATCTAACACGGATTCTTCTTTGAAAATAAACCAGGCATCCACGATTTGTCCCTTGATGACATGGGGGAGCCAGGCTTCATCATCCTCCCACATTTCACCGTAAGGTATCTCATCGAGATTAAACCAGAGTGGGATTGCCTCATCCGTTTCGGTTGGTGTTCCCTCGTAATCTGAAGCGGTGTAGACGAAACCGTGAATTCGCGGCATGTCCTCGGCATGGAAGAACAGTTCGCCAGCGAATTTTACATTTAGCGGGTTTATCAGGAGTTCTTCCCTGGTTTCCCGAATAGCGCATTGTTCTGGTGATTCACCGGATTCAATCCTGCCACCAGGCCCGTTAATCTTGCCCGCACCCAGGCCTCTTTTTTTCCTGATCAGGAGAATCGCACCGTCCTTGATGACAAACATCAGGGTTGCTGTTTCCTCGGGTATCCAGGTACTCCAATTGATGTCGCTGATTTTCATAGGGCGGTTTTTAACAAGGTCATCTTTCTAAAGGCCACCATTCATAAACAAAAGGGCGGCGAATCTAATCTGCAAATACGCAACGTTCCTTTGCCCAACGACGCAGGCTGTCAATTTTTTCGTGCATAACGACCGACAGGGGATTTGTGTTGCGGATCGAATATTCCAGTTGTTCGGATGTGAGTGATTCATTAATAGCCGATACAGAATAAAGCGCGCTGACGACTGCCTGCTCGATTTCAGCACCCGAGAAGCCGTCGCTAATTTCTGAAAGATACTTTAAGTCAAATTCTTTGCAATCCTGGTTGCGTTTTGCCAGATGGATCTTAAATATCTCCTTGCGAACTCTTGCACCGGGCAGGTCCACAAAAAAGATCTCATCCAATCTCCCCTTACGCACCAGTTCAGGTGGTAACTGTGTAATATCGTTGGAAGTCGCCACAAGAAAAACCTGGCTCTTTCTTTCCGCCATCCAGGTTAAAAGGGTCCCAAGTACTCGCTGGGAAATCCCCGAGTCATTCTGGCTGATGGAGATTCCCTTTTCTATTTCATCCAGCCAGAGGACGCAGGGTGACATCATGTCTGCAAGTTTTAGCGCTTCCCTTAAATTCCTTTCTGTTTCTCCGAAAAATTTATTGTAAAGAGAACCGAAGTCCAGTCTCAGCAACGGAATGGACCACATTCCGGCAACCGCTTTAGCGGCCAGGCTTTTTCCGCTGCCCTGGATGCCCAGTAACATGAGGCCTTTGGGTGGGTCGAGATTGTTATCGTTTTCTTCAAAGAATTCATCCCGTCGTACTTCAAGCCACTTTTTTAGCTTGTGTAACCCGCCGACCTCGGTAAATTTGGCGGTGTCATACTCGAAGCTGAGGACACCTTCCATGTCCATCAAGGCAAACTTGGCTTTGTTCAGCTCCGGAAGGTCGGATTCATCTATGGCGCCATCGTCGTAGATAGCGCCGCGAATTAGCTGCCTGGCATCCTGCACCGACATGCCTTTAAGATTGTTGACCAGTTGGTTAAAAGTTTCAGTGCTGCTACGGACCGGCCGGTTACCCTGGTTCTTTGACCAGATGCTGGCTTCCTCTCTAACCAGGTTCATTAGTTGCTCTTCGGTTGGCATGGAAAGTTCGAAGCGGGCACTGTAGCGCTTTACTTCATTGGGGAGATTAAAAGCGTGGCTCAACAGGATAAGCGTGTGGCCCAGTTTCTGGTGCCGCATGGCTATTTCCCTTAACAGCCGAATATTCACCGGATCTTCGGTTACATGAGGATGAAAGTCGCACAGAACATAAATTCCCGGCTCCTCAGTGCCCTTAATCAGGCGTAACACATCGGTTGCGTCTTCCGATTTATCCTCTGGGCTCAGCCGATTACCGAATCCAAGTCGATTGAGCCCCTCGGTAATTGACCAGGCATACAATGGCAAGGCCCGTTTCACTGCAAGCCGTGTGATCATCTCCAGAACCCGGGGTTCCTCAAATGACTCGATGACAAGTATTGGCACCTTGGAATCCAGTAACAAACCAAGGTCCTTTAAATCACTACTCACGTGTTTCCCGATTCAGTTATTATCAAGCTCTTCCAGCGTTTTAGGCCAATCTTTTTTGAGTAGCCTTGACAAACCCCGGTCTGCCAACAGATTACCCTGATTCTGACACTGGGCACAATAATTACACTCGTTACTGGCATATCGGACCCGCTGAACGGCCTTGCCGCAATCGGGACATGGCTGCTTGTATTTTCCATGTACAGCCATCTCATCGTGGAAGGCAGTGACTTTCATCGGGAATTTCCCTGATGACTCCTGTCGCAAAATATCTACCCACTTTTTTAGAATATGCTGGCAGGCGTCATAAAGAGATTGCCATTGTTCATCCGTCAGGAACCGGGTCTGGCGCATTGGGCTTATGCGGGCATAGTGTAAAATTTCATCAGAGTAGGCGTTGCCTATACCAGCAAGAAATCGTTGATCTGTCAGGGATCTTTTTATTGTGTGGTTTTCCCTGGACAAAACCGCCCTGAATTCTCCAGCATCGATGGATAAAACTTCCTTGCCACCGGCATTAAATACAGCGAGATCATCTTCACCTTTCACCAGATATACAGAGGCGCGACGTTTCTGGCCTGCTTCGGTAATGACCAGCGTGCCTGAAGTAAAATCGAATGCTATGAGCCCAATTTTACCCGGTATCCTGGCGCCGGATTGATACCAGCGAAACCGTCCTGCAATCATCAGGTGGACAACGATAAAATAGTCGTCCTCCAGTTCGAGCACTATGCGTTTACCGATCCGCTTTACGCCGGTAACGGTGTGGCCGACAAGGTCTGCTATTGAAGGATTAACCGAGCGCAATATAAAGGCATTGGCGATTCGAATACCCAGCAGGGTCCTACCATCAATACGTATCGACAATGCCTCCAGGTAGATTGTTAAATCCGGTAACTCTGGCATGAATCCCGGCGCTCCCCGTCAAGCCTGGCTGCGGGTCAGATTGGATACGCCGTCGACGATTCTTTTCCAGGCGCCCACCGGCAGATCGTGCCCCATGCCTTCGATTAACATCAACGTTGAGTTCTTGATATTCTCATGGGTATCTATTCCACCCTCTACCGGTACCAGGCAATCATCGGTGCCGTGGATGACCAGCGTTGCAACGGATATCTGCTTTAACCTTTCCCGGCGATCACCGTGCGCCGCTACCGCCGCCATTTGCCGCGCAATTCCAGCCGGGTAGAAGCTCCTGTTAAATGCTGCAATGGCTTTACCAGTCGCCCTCTCAATATCAAATTCAAAACCCGGGCTACCTACCACGGCGTTCATTTCAATTGCCCGTTGCACCACGGCTGCCTCGTTTTCCTCCGCGGTCGTCGTCAGTGCGGTCCGTGCCTCCGGTGAAGCTGGTGGCAGGTCCGGGTTACCGGTGGACGCCATGATGGATGTCATGCTCCTGATACGATCACCATGATTGATGGCCATGGCCTGGACAATCATGCCGCCCATGGATGCGCCACAGATGTGAGCCTGATCAATGTCAAGCGCATCGAGCAAGCCCATTCCATCTGCAGCCATGTCATCGAGTGTATAGGGTACTTCCGGGGTATTACCTTCCAGGAAATCAGCCATCATCTGCGCCATATCGGGTATGGAAAACTGACCCATTTTCTCCGAGAGACCGATATCCCTGTTGTCATAACGTATGACGAAATGTCCTGCTTCAGCGAGCATGTCGCAGAAGTCCGCGTCCCAGTGAATCATCTGTGCACCAAGTCCCATGACAAGCAGCAGCGGGCGATTGGATTCTTCTCCGAAAGTATCGTATTCGAGGTTGATTCCGTTTGCACTTATCTGCGCCATTTAAAACTCCTGGTAGGATAAAATTATGTTTCCTGATTCTTCGACAATGGCTGGCGGCCTGGGCAACTTGCAGGTGGCACTTGTCGGAGAAAGGCATTGCCCCGTCTCAACGTTGAACCGATATCCGTGCCATGGGCAGGTGACAGTCTGGTCGTCGCTATCGATATCGGACAAGGGACCGAGTCGATGTGGGCAGATCGTCGAATAGACGATCAGTCTGCCATTCAGCGACCTGATTTGAAACTCACCTCCCTTCAACTGTATCGTGAGAGGCAAACGATCTTCCAGATCTGTTAGTGGTCCAAGATCGAGCCTTGATTCCGGACTTCGGGGCGCAAAGAGCCGACGCTGGCGTTCAATCATCATGGCTTCATCCTCATCCCAGAGGTGCTCATATAAACCAAGATAGATTTTACCGATCTTATCAATAGCATCGGGTTTGATTCCCGTTGCGTAAAATTCAACATGGATATTGGTTTGTTCTTTTTTGGGTGTAAGGTAAGTCCAGATTTCGGATACCTGGTCACCTGCCTGGTAACTTCGGGCGACGTACTGTGAATCGTCAACACACAATTCTATATGTGATGTTCTGCCAGCGTTTGACCAGGTTCGCCATCCCCATTCATCTGCTTCATCCAGTTGCACATGGTTAAATGAAGAACTGTGGAGGTGTGGCAGATGCTCCCAGTCCAGTACATTCTCCCAGACACGTTCAATATTAGCTTTAATGTCCCTGTCGTAGCTTGCCACCAGCGTCAGATCGAGTTTATTTGGATTAAATGAAATCGGGTTAGTTTGCAGGGCTGGCATGGCAGGAGGTTGAAATGGATATACTCCTGATTCTAGCCCGCATATTTCACGAAGACCAGCAGCGATAAAAGGTCTCCGGCCCGTGCTATTTGATCGAAATCACCAAAGAATGATAAATGGCTCTTGAAAACCAGTTTTCAGGCCCAATTAGAGGAACATTGCTTAACAATTGTGTTCTAACTGATTGTAACCAAATGAATTTTTGAAGGAGATATAAATGGCGGCACTAAGTCAGGCTTACCAATTACCGGTGCTTAGCACGGGTAGTCTGCAAGGCTATCTTGGTTCGGTTCAGCAGATACCCGTGTTGAGCAGAGAGGAAGAGATTGAGCTGTTTCAGCGGTTCCAGGAGCACGAAGACCTGGAAGCCGCCCGTAAGATTGTGCTTTCAAATCTACGTTATGTTGTTTATATCGCACGTGGATATGGGGGTTATGGCTTGCCACTGGAAGATATTATCCAGCAGGGCAATGTTGGGTTAATGAAATCAGTCAAGAAATTTGATTTGAGCCGCGGAGTTCGCCTGGTTTCTTTCGCCGTACATTGGATCAAAGCTGAGATCCACGAGTATATTCTGAAGAACTGGAAGATCGTAAAAGTAGCAACGACCAAGGCACAACGGAAGTTATTCTTCAATTTGCGCAAGACCAAGCAACGCCTGGGCTGGTTTAACAAGCAAGAAGTTGAACAAGTTGCCACGGATCTAGGCGTAAAACCGCAAGAAGTCATGGAAATGGAAGCCCGCCTGTCAAATTATGATGAGAGTTTTGAGCCGGTTCATGCCAGTGACGATGAAAACAATTATGCTCCAGCCACCTATATCACGGTCGGCGAGGCGGAAGACCCTGCTCAGGTTGTCGCGGACCAGCAAATCTCCGAGCGCCAACATGGCGGGTTAGTTGAAGCGCTGGAATCCCTGGATGATCGCTCAAAAGATATCGTGTTGAGTCGCTGGCTATCAGAAGAAAAAGCGAGCTTAAAGGAGCTGTCAATTAAATATGGCGTTTCTCTTGAGCGTATTCGTCAGGTTGAAGCCAAAGCCTTCGAAAAAATGCAGCCATACCTTCAGGCAGCGTAAGTAAATCAGTAAAAGGGGTCGAAAAAAAAAGGGCCGGAGCATTCATATTCAGATCCTGAATATGAATGCTCCGGCCTTTATTTTTGCTATGGTTGACGGAATTAATCCTGGAGGAGAGAAGTGATGTCAGAGGAAATGATTACGACAGATCAATCTGGATTCGATGGGCCGCAAATTGTTGCTGATCTGAATAAGTGGTTACGCCTGCGAACAACGCCCATCGGTATGAAGATGTTCAAAACCAGGGAAGAAATGGAGGCTGTGCCGAGGATAAGACGGCCGAAAGACATTCATACCACGGACCAGATCGTTGGCCAGGCAAGCAGGAATGGTTGGACAGTGGGCATTACGATGGAGGATCTGGTCGGTGGTCAGTGTGGGACCGTGCTGGGTCTGCATCCAAGGAACGAGCAATGGTTATCCGGAGACAGAATGACGGGTGTCTGGTACAGCACTCAGGAAGATGCCGCGGCTCACCAGGATGCGATGGATGTGGTGGATTTTGGGCAATATGAAGCGATGGCAGTCAGTCCACTGGCTTCCGGCCGGCTTGATCCTCCTGATATCTGCTTGATTTATGCGACTCCGGCCCAGATGATCCTGTTTATCAATGGATTGCAGTGGACGGGATATAAAAAACTGGAGTGGGGTTGCGTTGGCGAGTCATCCTGCGCTGATTCCTGGGGAAGGGCACTCAAAACAGGGGAGCCCAGTTTATCCATTCCGTGTTTCGCCGAACGGCGTTATGGTGGGGTGATGGAAGACGAACTGCTAATGGCCTTGCCGCCATCTTTTCTGCCGAAAACACTCGCTGGCCTTGAAGCGCTTTCAAGCAATGGCCTGCGTTACCCGATTCCCCAGTATGGCGTGAACAATGACGTACGGGCAGGTATGGGCGTGAGTTATTAGGCTAATTTTGCAGGGGGTCAAGGAAAATATCTGCTGTTAAGCGGGTCTCATATCACATGAGATATCTAAACCTGCTCCTTGTGCCTTTTGCAACACTTGTGTTGTCGTCGAATTCAGCTGCCACGAGCAAAAATGGCTTTGATCTTACGGATGCCCTGATTCCCGTGAATGAAATTCTTTCCGGTGGTCCACCCCGGGACGGCATACCGGCCATCAACCAGCCTAAATTTGAAGCTGCATCTGAGGCGGGTTGGATGCGAGATAAGGATCGTGTACTTGCCCTGGTTGTTGGCGGACAAGCAAAAGCCTACCCCATCGGTATTCTCAACTGGCATGAAATCGTCAACGACAAGGTCGGTGACCAGCATTTTGTTGTGACCTATTGCCCTCTGTGCGGAACAGGTGTTGTCTTTGCCGCCAATATTGCCGATACCGCATTGCAGTTCGGTGTTTCCGGATTGCTCTACAATAGCGATGTTCTGCTCTATGACAGAAACAGTGAGTCATTGTGGTCACAACTCCTGGGAAAGTCGGTATCAGGAAAATTGAAGGGAGTAAATTTGCACCAGTTACCAGCCTCTCATACAACCTGGAAAGACTGGCAACAGAGATATCCGGATACACTGGTGCTCAGTCGCAATACCGGGTTCACCCGAAACTATCGTGAGAGTCCTTATTCAGGATACGAGAAAACCAGGCGACTTTATTTCAAGGTTTCGAACAAGGCTCCGGCTGACTATCATCCGAAGGAGAGAGTTATTGGCCTGGAGATTGATGGATTTTTTAAGGCCTACCCTTACAGCGAACTGTCAAAAAATGCAAAAGCAGGATTTAACGATACTGTTGCCGGGAAAACGGTGAGGATACAGTGGAATGAAGAAGCTCAAAGTGGCGGTATCACCCATGAAAATGGCGATGCCCTGCCGGTCGTTTCGAGCTTCTGGTTTGCCTGGTTTACCTTCCATCCCGACACTGAAATATTTTCAGTGAATTAGGGTCTATTCTTCTTCCGCATCAGGATTCAGGAGCGACCAGGCCTGGATACCCAGGTGCTCTTTGGTCTGACCAAAGTCACGAAGTGTCACACTCATGACGGCCTGATAAGTCTGATTCCCGGAAGCCTTGTGCAGGGTGATATCGAGTCCGGCGTTGATGCTCTTAACGCCGGTTTGAAGCGCCTGCAGGGATTCGATGCTTATTTTGTTTTCCGTTATCTTAAATTCATCTGGCGCCAGTTGTTCGGTGATCTGGCCCACGCCGATACTATAGTGAGGGTAATTCAGTAATTCCGCACAGGCTCGTACATTGTTGTTATTGAATTGATGAGTGAAGTCCTCGATCAGCTTGAAAGTGCGATCTTCCAGACCGGAAGAATCGTGGTCAGGCTCAGCGTGGTCCGAGCCAAACCTGGATTGTATGCCCCATACCCCTTCTACCCTTGTGACAACGTAAACCACAGGGTTGATGTGGATAACCGTGCCTTTTGCATCATAACGGCTCCATTGTCCGGCAACGTGAATCTTCTCCGGTGATGTGTGAATGATTCGTTTGTAATCCCACTCACTATGGTCCCAACCGGTGGCAATAACCTTTGCGAAATCCACTCGGGAGGCATATTCAACGGCATCCCGGGCAATAACAATGGGGCCAAAGGGAGATGGCCGAACATGGGGATAGTTTAGTGATGCGGCCCAGCGCTCAGGATCACGACTGTTCCAGGTGGTAATAAATTTATCGACTGCATCCAGGCCAATTTTCTCTAAATCCTGGGTCATGGTTGTGATCCTTTTTGTCTAACGTTTGTTTTTGATTCGTTACAACTCGTTGGCTGATACCGGGATAGACCGTACTATTAATCAGCAATTTACCAGCAGACAAATCCACTGGATATTGCCGGGTCGCCCGATTCTGTCAGTACGCAATAGGAAAGACCAGAGTCAGTTTCGGAATGAATTTGCAAGGTGAGTGTAGAGGGCATTAACACCATAGCAGTAAAGCGGCCTCCCAGCCGTTTGATCTTTTCAGGTTTGCCGTCGGCGAAGTGATGTACGATTTGTGAAATTGCCAGGGCCAACGTTGCCGTGCCATGCAAAATAATATCCGGCAGTCCTGAGGCAAGCGCAAAGGCCCTGTCACTATGAATAGGGTTAAAGATTTTTGCCGTCTCCGTGTAAATATTAGCGGCGCCTTCTGCAACCGGGATGGAGAAAACTTTTGCTTCACTGGACGGAGAAAAATCCGGCCAGGTCGGTGGCTCTTCCATAAAGGATCTATCGCCGCTGACCTCCACTCCGCGCGAAATGCTTAGCTGGTAGGTCTGGGTGACCAGTTCGCCGTGCTGGTTAAAAGTGTCCAGTCGGAGGTATTGTGCCGCGCCAGGCCTAATTTTCTCAACGCCGATGACGGTTGCGTGGGTGCTTAGCACATCATCCGCACGGATAGGTTTGAGTATATGCAGGTCGTGAGATGCATGGACCCCACGGGCAGCTTCTTCGGCACTCATACTGTCTGCACCGGCCAGATTGCGAGCATCCAGGATGACCGGCCATTCAACGCAGACCGGAAATACTGGATGGGCAATCACATCATGGCGAACCCCCGTGTCCATGTAACAGGCAGCAGGGTCATTCAATCCTGCTGCATAGGCCATGGTCCACCTTGCATCAATCTCGTGTTTGAAAATCCTGGTTTGTTGACCCACGCTTTCAGTACTTACGGGCATAACGTTTCCTGCAGTTCGAATTTAATGAGTCTAGCCCTAATCCGGTTGCTCGCGACAGCCTGCTTTCTGGTTTGTTGCGCAATTGAGTTAGAATAAAAAAATACGCTGCCTGCAGCTGTCTGCCTAAAGGGGAGCGCCAGAAGTCAACAGGGTGCTGTAGATTGTGACGAGACCAATTAGTTTTTTTATTGTGTTATAGCTGATCAATTTCCTGTTCCAGGTTGTATTTATTGTCAGTAATAATTTTCTCCAGAACCTGAATGCGATTCTCCAGTTCAGACAGGCGATCACTCGTTTCTTCGCCTGGCGAGTATTGTACTGATTGCGCATGTTTAATCTTTAAATAGCGGTTAGCAACTCCGGCAAGACAAGAGACAATAACAATTACAACAACCATTTCGGTTATACCCATACCGACACTCCCCTTGTTTCGACCCTTAGGTTAAGTTTAGTGGCTGATGATCCACCCTAAATAACACCTTCTGTTTTTAGTGCATGGATTGCATCTTTTGAGTAGCCCAGTGAGAGCAAAACCTCATCAGTGTGCTCGCCAAGTAATGGTGGACCATGGCGAACCTCAGGTCCATCTTCATTTGTCACATATCCAGCTTTAACGAGGGTGATGCTTTTATCCTTGTCCAGCGGTGAAGGCATTGTCTCAAAGACACCGCGATAGTCGAACTGAGGATCATCGATTACTTCCGGTAGTTCTCTTACTTCTGCCACCGGGATACCTTGCCTGGCGAGAAGATTCATCCAGTAAGCGGTCGTATTTTCGCTCAATGCTTCACTTAAAAATTTGAAAACCAGGGAGGAATTTTTCACTCGCGCTTTGATGGTGTTGAATTCGGGTTTTTCAAAGTCAGCAGATCGATCCAGCGCAATAAACAATTTTTCTATCTGTGGTTGGCGGATTGCGGTGATCTGAATGAAACCGTCTTTCGTCGGAAAGACATTGGCCGTGGGTTGTCCCGTTGGAGAAGCGTTGCCTAACAAACCGATGAGATTTCCATGGTTTAAATAGTTGTTGTACTGGGTTGCTTGCACAACGATAGCGGTGTCCATCATTGCCAAATCTATTCTCTGGCCCTTGCCAGTTGTTTCTTTTCGGTAAAGTGCTGCTGAAATAGCGAATGCGGTATAGAGTGCCGTTGACATATCCACGGGCATAAAACCCGTTCTCGTGGGACCTGTTTCCGGGTGTCCTGTTTGGGACATCATTCCTGAGGAAGCCTGTATGGCGCCATCATATGCCGCTTCACCCGCTTTTGGTCCTGTTTGTCCGTAACCGGTCACGGAGCAATAAATAAGTTCGGGTTTGATCTGTTTCAGGTCCTCGAATCCCAGGCCTAAGCGCTCCATGGTCCCCGCTTTGAAGTTCTCGACCACGACATCGGCATCAGCAACCATTTTTTTGACGATCTCGACGGCAGCGGCAGATTTCAAATTCAGCGTGATGCCTTTTTTGTTCAGGTTCATGCCCATAAATGAAGGAGACATGCCTGCCTCTTTGCCGGAGTTCATCAGTCCCCGCGTCTGGTCACCTGTACCGGGTTGTTCGACCTTGATGACTTCAGCACCCAGCAGTGCAAGCTGCATGACACCAAAGGGTCCGGCGAGGACTTGAGTAAAATCGATGATTCTTATTCCGTCAAATGCACCGGGCATTGAATTCTCCTTAGGACCTGCCTATCAAAGCTGACCAGCATGGCTGCGGTTAAATTGATTCTAAAAAACTGAATATCCACCATCGATAAGAAAATTATCGCCTGTATGGTATGCGCTCGCCTCGCTCATGATATAGACGGCAATGGCTGCGAAATCTTCAGGTTGGCCCCAACGCCGCATCGGTATGCGGGGTATCACATTGTCTACAAATTTATCCCAACCAAATGCGCCTTCAGTCATAGCGGTCTCGATCCAACCAGGCAATATGGTATGGGCGGTGACCCCATATCTTGCGTATTCAACCGCCAGTGCTTTAATCATTGAAACGAGTCCACCTTTTGTCGCTGCATAATGTTCGCCTTTTGCCTGGCCTGAAACTGCAGCCAGACTTGCTGTGCCCACGAGCCTACCGAATGTATCGCCATTACCGGCGCGTTCCCGCATGTGTTTTGCTGCATATTTAAAAGTGTAGAAAACGCCATTCAGGTTGACGTCGATAATTCTGTCCCACTCTTCCTTTTCTATGTCATCAAAACGATTTCCACGAGAGCCTATGCCTGCATTGGCGAAACAACCGTCGACGCGGCCGTGATTCTTAAGGGTATCACTAAAACAATCTTTGACTTCTTGTTGATTGGATACATCACATTTAAGGGCGGTCACTTTCGTGCCGTGAGTTTTCAGCTTTTCGAGCGCTGCTGCATTTTTTTCTTCGTTCGTGCCCCAGATGCTTATCTCGCAACCATGCTGTGCCATGCCCTCCGCCATGCCAAGACCAATGCCACCATTGCCACCGGTGACCAGCGCCACGCGACCACTCAAATCAAATAGATTGCCCATACATCAACTCCATTATCTAATGTCGTAAACCAGTGCTAAACCAAAGTGCTAAACCAAAGTGCTAAACCAAAGCGCTAAACCAAAGTGAAATCCAACTCCACCCTTGAAGTGGTCACCAGGCGCTAAGAGCTTATCAAATTGCACATCGTTAGAACCAGTATAAGACTTCTTGCTGCAACAAATTCGGCACTTCCCGATCCAATAGTTTCAATCCGCTTGCTTGCAGGGCACTAGAATTCATTCTTGACTTTGATGGAAATTTCGCTGCTGTTGACCTCACCGTCATCCCGGTTGGTCATGGGGAATGCAAAATCGATATGGATGACCCGTCCGGCAGTAGCTTTTGTCGATGCCAGCCTGAGTCCAAATCCGATGTTGGCAAGATAGTCGTCCTCAAAACCACTCTCGACGCCTGGTTCCCATGCTTTACCGACGTCGACAAATATCGCCCACCCCAGCCTGAACAGGTTGAACAGGTGGACATCGGAATACAGCCTTTCTTCCAGCGATAACGCCACTCGCCGGGTACCGACCTGCAATCGGTTCTGGTAACCCCTGGCGCCAGTATCACCACCGTAGAACACCTGCTGGTTTGTGTTCAGGTTCCTGGTGTAAACGGCGTTGAAATTGACAAAGAAGGACCGGTGTTTGGTCTGGTTTTTAAAATAACGCATCCGGTAGTCGATAATGATATCTTCAGATCTGTCGGTATCCAGATTCCAAAGGCCTGTCCATTCCAGCTTGTGTCGCCAAAAAATATTACCGTCGTAAATGATAGTATCATCGAACCGCCCTTCCAGAACGATCCGATTACTGTCGGATCCAAATGCTGAGGCTGCGTAACCAAGACGAGTGAACAGTGTATGCCCGAGGTGCAGGTCTTCTGTGCGGTGAATCTGGTTCAGGTTGGTTGCGGTCGTATAGTCATCAACGACCGATGAATATTCGAAAAAGGGATAGGAGAGTCGTCTGTCGATCGGAAATTCTTCCGGTGGAGGAAGTTCATCACCTGGGCCAAACGTATCATCGCGAAACCGGTAACCCAGTGCCCAACGTCGAACCAGGCCGTCTTTTAGGCCATCCGCAAAACCGTAACTGAGTAGATAGTCCTCGCGATCGTGAGTGACTTCAGTAACTTCGTTGCTTTTAAAAAACTGAGTGTCAGTACGGTCAAACTGGTGAAACCTGACCCGCCAGGCGCGACGCGAGTCCAGTGAGTAGAATGGAAGTTGAACAAAAACAAGTTGTTCCGATCCGTCATCATTGTCAGAGAACCGGGCTCGCCCGGCCACTCGGCTACCCATCATGTTGTTATTTTTGTAAAAAAATTCATTCGATGTGCGGTCAAGGTCTTTCTTCACCCCCACAGATACCTCCCGTCCGGAACCGAGAATATTGGTATCTCGCAGGCTAAACCGGTATGTATTCTCTCCGCCAGATCTTTTGAACGAAATTTCGGGTGTGAAGGACCAGACGTCACGAGTGATAACTTCCAGGTCAACAGTTTCGCCGCACTGGCTAACGGGCCTGACATCTGCGTCGTACAGGTATTTTCGCTGGCGAAGCAATCGCGCCGTTTCATCGACAAGGCGAGGGTCGTAACGATCGTCAGCATCGATGAGTGATTGACTTTCTATCACTGCCGATTTTGTTTCGATGTGAAATCGATTTGCCCAGCGAAACAACCAGTTATTTTCCCTTGGATCTGATTCGTCAAATATGGGTAGTTGCGTATAGTGAACCTTGCCGACTTTTTGACCCTCTGGAATAATGTACTCGTTAGAATGTTCTTTCTCAAATTGATAGCCACCAGGTGCTGGATTGAATTCAGCCAAACATTCAACCTGGATTGGTTGTGCGGCCAGGGCGGAACAACTGTAAAAGGCCAGAAATCCAATTGGGATGGAAATCTTGAAAGCTTGTCTTGGTGTCATCTGTATCTAGTAATGAGACTGATGTCCATTAAACCATAGAAAATTGTGTGCCATTCATCCCCGCCTTAAAAGAGCACTATGGGCAATTTGATGAAAAGAATGCCAATAATTGAGAACAAAAACCCACTTTGTACAAAAATCTGCTTGTTGTTTAGAGATTCAACGTAAAAGTTCAAAAGTGGGAAAATATCTATCTATAGGTAGGTCAATTTAACCAATGTAGAAAACATTAGCTATTTTCTTCGGCTAGTTGTCGATCCTCGTCTGTTTGATACTGGGGTTCGGTGTTCCGCGGTGATCTAGTATCATCACTTTGAACGCTTCTCTCACGATTTTTCACTCGCTGCCATCCGGCATCCCACGAGTGGGGTAGTGGTTTGATGCCTGGCTCCGTGAATGTCTCAAATCCTGTTAATCCCTGCCTCATTACATCCAATTGGCCTGCTTTGTCCTGGTAGGGACCCGCCTCAAACCCCAGGGGGAAGTTCAGGAACTGGGCTCTCGGCGGTCGTCCTGCTTCCAGGATGTCCAGTGCGCTGCCCATGATCAGGGTTGGGAGACTTAAGGACTCAAAGTGTCTAGCAAGCAGACTCACGGTCTGGTGACAGACTGGTCACAATGGAACGAGCAGCAGCAGATCCAGGTCCTGTTTCAGGATTACAGCTTCCAGGTTAGGAATCAGTTCCTGGACGACGCGATTCTGGGAATAGATTCCGCCCATGCAGGAATAGTATTCGTTCGCCAGTTCCCCAATAAATCCTTCTTCCTCGAGCCTGCTTAAACTCTGTAAGGGAAAAACAGTGCCGGTGTCTTGCCGGGCTTCTACCAGGTAGTTCTCAGTAATATGAGAGAAACGGATTTTATCAGTGGGAGCATCTTTTGGAATTGCGCGAATGCTGGTGTCGTCCTTGTAATAGTAAGCAACCTGACCCTGAAGGTAGGTGCCTGCAGTAGAAATCATACCCAGGCGACTTTCCGCCAGTGGTTTTGTTACCGGAGTGAAGGCCGGGGCGGATTCCGCTTGAAACCAGCGATAAGGCGGGTAACCCAATTTGTCGTAAGTTTCCCTTGTTCTCTCGATGTATTTGACTGGAGACATTGGCTTGCTTTGTTCCTCTGCTTCGTTCCTGGGGTGTTCTGCAGATATTATGCACGGATGCATGCTCTCTTGGCTAACCTCCATTGTGAATATTTATCATGAAGACAAAAAACTCACCGCTGTCTGTGAAAGTCGTCCCTTCTTCATCCAGGGATATCATTGTTCAGTAGTCGATCTGGTTCAAAACGTTAGTACCACCTTAATGCTTGATATGCGGTAATATAGGCGATCATTTATTCAATGGAGTATTACCGGGTGAACAAAGTAGGCATTACGTTTGGCGCGTTCGATCTCTTTCATGCGGGTCATATTTTGATGTTGCAGGAAGCAAAAACGGTTTGTGATCACTTGATTGTATGCATACAGACGGACCCGTCACTTGATAGAAACGAGAAAAATGCACCGGTGCAAAGTATTGTCGAACGCCAGATCCAGGTTACTGCCTGCAAATACGTGGATGAAATCATTGTTTACGACACAGAGAAGGATGTGATGGAAATTTTGAAATCTGTTGACTGGAATGTGCGCATCCTCGGTGATGAATATCGGGATAAACCTTTCACCGGTCGTGAAGAGACAATCGATAGGTGTTACTTCAATCGGCGGCCTCATACTTTCTCCAGTTCGGAGTTGCGGCTGCGAGTCGTAGAAAAATCCACGAAGTAGGAAAGTGTTGATATGACGATTAAGCTGTTATGGCCATATACGCGCTGGCCCGATGAAAACAAAGCGGAAATTGAAAAAGCGGGAGATGATGTTGATTGTCTCTTTGCCCGGAACCCGGAAGAAGTGACAGATGAACAATGGGCGTCTGCCGATGCAATGATTAGTTCACCGGACCCATTGTCACGACAAGAAATAAGCAAAATCGAAAACTGCCGTATCTTTGTTACACCCAAGGTTGGTTTCGACAATATTGATCTTGAAAATTATGGTGCTGCTGGTATTCCCGTTTGCCATGTGCCGGACTATGGCACACAGGATGTTGCGGATCACGCCATGGGATTGTTGTTGGGTCTGCTAAAGGGCATAAACCGATATGATAATCGGCTGCGGCAGAATCCGGTAAATCACTGGCGCCCGATGGATCATCCGCTGGCTATTCGGTTGTCGGTCGCGAAGATGGGAATTGTCGGTTTAGGTCGAATCGGCACGGCAATGACCCTCAGGTGCAAGGCATTTGGAATGGACGTGACTTTCTATGATCCTTATAAGTCGAACGGATCAGACCTCGCCCTCGGCATTAAACGGGCGGAAAGTCTTGAAGAATTATTCGCGGAGTCAGACATTATCAGTCTCCATGTGCCGCTGACAGGTGAAACCAGGGACCTGATTGATGCAGAAGTATTGTCCCACGCAAAGCCCGGTTTGGTTCTCATCAATGCGGCCCGGGGGGAAGTTGTTGATATCGATGCATTGCACGATGCCTTGAAGTCTGGCCAAATTGGCGGTGCAGGGTTGGACGTCCTGTCGGAAGAACCATCGAATATGGATCGTCCGCTAATTGATGCCTGGCACAAGGAAGAAGAATGGATTCGTGATCGAGTGTTGATCACTCCTCATTCTGCCTTCTATACCCCACAAAGCCTGTATGACATGCGCACTAAGGGTATTACTGTTGCTTTAAAGTATCTTCGAAAAGGCAGGCTCGAAAACTGTGTCAACGATGAGTTCCTGGTCAATCCCCGCTGATGAAATGCGGAAGGATCCCGTCGGAATGATCCCGGTCGGAATGATCCCGGTCGGAATGATCCCGGTCGGAAGGATCCGGTCGGAAGGATCCGGTCGGAAGGATCCGGTCGGAAGGATCCGATCATGCAAACCTACTATAGTGAGCGAGCCGCTTATTATGATCGTGTGTATGCAATTCCCGAACGGCAGTCCGACCTGCGCCTTCTTGAATCAAGAGTGGTCGAGACATTTCGTTCCAGAAACGTACTGGAAATTGCTTGTGGTACCGGTTACTGGACCCGGTTAATTTCGCCCGTTGCAAAACATCTTACTGCCACTGATATCTCTGTTGAAGTCATTGATATCGCCCGGCAAAGAGAAAATTGCGAATCCGTTAATTTCAGGATCGAAGATGCGTTTGCCATGAAACTGGATCCAGGGTACTTCGATTCATTGTTTAGCGGCTTGTGGATTTCACATATAACCTGCCAGGCACTTCGAGGGTTTATCGAACATGCTCATCAATTTTTGGCGTCCGGCTCAACAGTGGTCTTCATTGATAATTCACGCCGCCAATGCGAAGAATTGCCTATCGTACACACAGATGGTGCTGGAAATACCTACCAGGACAGGGAACTCGATGATGGAAGTCGTCATCGTATCTTGAAGAACTTTCCAGATGCGCTTGCGCTTGAATCTGCCATTGAAGGCATTGGCGACAATCCGCAATTCGAAGAACTGGATCACTATTGGTGGTTCACCTATTGCGTTAAATAGGGTGCACTTATAGAGCGAGATAATTACCGGTGCCGTTTGATCTTAAGATTCATACCCGTATATATTGTGCTTAATGTTAATCTGAATAGGAAGTGATTCATGTCGCAGAATGAATTCAGAGAAGAAGTAAGAAGTTGGCTGGCAGATAATTGCCCGCAATCCGCCAGGGGAGCAGGCGAGCCAATCACAATTGGCAGCAAGCGAACCATGGCAGACCCAGCGCTCCTTGAGTGGCGGCATAAACTCGGCGAGCGAGGATGGACAATTCCAACCTGGCCAAAAGAATATGGTGGCGGCGGGTTAACAGCGGAAGAAAGCAAGGTGCTCATGGAAGAACTTGGCGCAATAGATGCGCGAGTACCCATCGGTGGTATGGGCGTTTCGATGATTGGGCCTACCTTGCTGGAATATGGAACGGAAGAGCAAAAGTTGCGCCATATTCCTAAGATTGCCATGGGCGATATCGCCTGGTGCCAGGGGTATTCCGAACCTGGAGCAGGGTCTGACCTCGCCGGATTACAAACAAAAATGATCGACAAGGGTGACGTCTTCGAAATCAATGGGCAGAAGATCTGGACTTCCGGTGCCAATTTTGCCGATTGGATATTTACCCTGGTACGTACCGATACGGATGCCCCGAAACATGAAGGCATAAGTTTTGTCCTGATTGATATGGACCAACCCGGGGTAACGGTTAAACCGATCAAATTGATATCGGGAGGTTCTCCCTTCTGCGAAACATTTTTTGATAATGCGACGGCGCGAAAGGATGATCTTATCGGCCAGCTGAATCGAGGTTGGACGGTTGCCAAGAGATTGCTTCAACACGAGCGGTCAGGCCAGGGCGGTTTGCGTGCCGGTGGCGCAAGAGGGCAGGTACCGCGCAATATGTTGGCTGAAACAGCCAGGAAATATGTAGGACAAACTGAAAACGGAAGAATATCTGACCCGACGGTGAGGGATAAAGTGATTCAATTTGCAATGGATCAACGTAGCTTATCCATTACCCAGAAAAAGGCCCGGGATGAGAACACATCCGGGGCAACGCCAGGTGAAGCCACTTCAATCTTCAAGCTGTACGGAGCGACACTGGGGCGTGATACTGCAAACTTCCGGGTTGAACTCATGGGTTCCCAGGGTTATGGCTGGGAAGGCGCCGCCTTTAGTGAAAAGGAACTTGAGGCCAGCAGGACTTTTCTCTCAAGTCGCGCCATTACGATTTATGGTGGTACCAATGAAATTCAGATGAATATTGTGGCAAAACGGGTTTTGGGTTTACCGGATTGATAGAAGTGCTTCATTAGGGTTTGTCCAGAAATTCTGATATTGATAAACATATGTGAAGTCAATCGTCGTTACCAACAGGTATCTTCTTGCCGCACCGGCGTGAACCCATCCATGGGGCCTGAGGCTGCGCGCCCCGCTAGGCTGCCGGAAGGCCGGACCCCCAGTCCTCATGTCGGGACGCGCAGTCCTGCTGCAAGAAGATACCTGTTGGTAACGACTTGGTAAGTGAGTAATCAGAAATTCTGGACAAACATTATTTAGGGATTTATACCTTGTTGTGGCAAAAACATGAAGGGAGAAAGAGATGAAGTACAAGATGCTAGGTAGTAGTGGGCTCAAAGTATCTGAGCTGGCCCTGGGTGCGATGACATTCGGTACAGAAACAGGTATTGGTGTAGACAAGGACGAGAGCCGTAAGGTTTATGATGCATTCAGGGCTTCCGGTGGAAATTTTATTGATACGGCTAATGTTTATAACCGGGGTACCAGTGAGGTATTTCTCGGTGAATTCTTGAAAGGTGATCGTGAAAGGGTGGTACTCGCAACCAAATATACCGGAGCAATGCGAGGCAGGGACATCAATGCAAGCGGCAATTCGCGCAAGAATATGATGGACTCGGTCCATGCGAGCCTGAAGCGGCTCAACACTGACTACATTGATCTCTACTGGGCACATGCATGGGATCCCCTGACGCCAACAGAAGAGTTGATGCGAGGTCTCGATGACCTGGTTACCCAGGGGAAAGTCCTGTATGTCGGAATATCCGATACACCGGCATGGGTTGTTTCCCGCGCAAACACATTAGCCGAGTTGCGTGGCTGGTCCCGGTTCGTTGGTTTACAGATACGTTATAGCCTGATCGATAGAACTGTGGAGAGGGAATTACTGCCAATGTCCAGGGCGCTTGATATCGCGGTGACGCCCTGGGGAATTGTCGGCTCGGGAATACTGAGCGGAAAATACAATGCGGATCCAGCGGCCAAAGGCAGAGCATCGGCTCGTGGACAGATTGATGAACGTTCACTGGGCATCGCTGCTGAAGTTGTGTCGGTTGCGGAAGAAATCGGCGCTTCAGCCACTCAGGTTGCTATTGCCTGGTTAATAAAGGGGCCAGCGAACATCATCCCCCTGGTGGGTGCCAGAACGGTTGAACAATGGGATGAAAACCTGGGTTGCCTTGATGTCGAGTTGACCGAAGAGCAAATGCAGCGATTGAATTCGATTAGTTCCATATCACCGGGTTTCCCTCACGACATGTTGTCCGGGCAAAGTGAAGGCAGGGAAAAGCGAATTGATAATCACCGGGACTGGTCCATGGGTGCTTACAGATGACTTAGCTATCCAGGTAGATGACTTCAGTCCGGGTAATGTTCCCGTTGATTTCGATTCTTCGAATTGGGAGTCGTGCCTTGCTAACATTGAGTTCGCAGTCCTGTAGATTCACCTCGAAAGCGGGTGACGGGGTGACATGCAGGTCATATCCCCCGACAGCTTTATGGTCTGTATGAAAATGGCCACAAAATACATGCGATATGTTGCTTTTTGCGATAGCAGCATCCACCTCGAGCAGGCGCGCTAGCGGATAGGTCCTATCCATAAAACCATCAGAAATTTTTCGAGTAGGATAGTGCGTGAACAGGACAGAGTGGCTTCGAACCCTTTCCAGGTGCCTTAGTTGCTGCAGTGGGAAAGTTCCTGAGCCGGAATTGGTAAAGACAATATCAATTTCCTCCAATTCAACGGTGTGAAAAAAATCGGAGTTAACACATATTTCCTCACCGAAAGCTTCGTACAGGTTCGCATCAATGTCGTGATTACCGGGAATAACGTAGGTTCTTTGTCCTGCCGGTAATTGCGATTTCATCCACCGGTATATATCCATGTTGCCGTCTTTGTCCGGCAGGTCTCCGGTGATGACAAGAATATCTGCCGGATTTTTCCTGACATAGTCCATCAGCTCGACAAACTTTTTCCGGGTCAGCTTATCTTCCTCCTGGGGAACATGGGTGTCAGTAATCTGGTAGATGAGGGTCATTAGGTTTGTGGACCTGCTTTTCCGGTTCTAGTTGCTGTTACCTGATTCTCGTCGTTCAATATTGTTTTCAGTGATCAGGACAATAATGAATCCTTCAGGCGACTACCTTTCGCTCACGAAGATCAGAAATTTCTTCTTCCGACAGATTTAGGACCTGTGCCAATACTTCATCGGTGTGTTCACCGAGAAGTGGCACCTGTGTGGATGTGGAAATATCCACTCCTGCAAATTGGAAGGGTGCATTCTGAACCCAATAGGTACCCTTGGAATCTTCGAGTTCGGAAAATGCTTTTCGCGTCAGCAGTTGTGGATGAGCGAACAGGTCCTGCGGGGTGTTGTACATACTGCAAGGTACGCCGAATTGATTCAATTTTTCCTCGCACTCTGTGGCAGTCAATTCAAGGGACCAGGATTCTATTTCCGCTATAAATTCCGCAGTATGACGAAATCGTAGCCTTCGGCTGAATCGTTCATCCTCAAGCATGTCCGGCCGATCCATGGCCTCACATAATTCCCGGAGGTTTTTTTCTGACACAATGCAGATCATGACGAATCCATCTTTTACGCTAATGGGGTGAAATCCACCCGCCGAGGGTGCGTTGTCTACCTGTGCCGCCTGAATTTGACCGGGAATAAGCGTCATCATTGACTCCATCATGGTCACGTCAATATGCTCACCCAACCCCGTTCTCTGGCGTCCGAGTAGTGCGGTTTGGATTGCACCGAAAGCATATGAGCCGGTCAACATATCGCCGATCATGATTCCCCAATTTGCCGGTTTTCCGTTCGGATCTTCCTGGGAACGGGTATGCGCGATATCAAAGCCACTGGCAGCATGGGCAATAGGTGCATAGGCGGCGCGATTGACGAAAGGGCCAGATTGCCCAAAACCGGATATTGAGCAATAGACAACTTTCGGGTGAATTTTCTTGATGGAAGCGTAATCCAGGTTAAATCGTTTCATCACTCCTGGGCGAAAATTTTCGATCACCACGTCAGCTTCGAGGGCGAGTTTGCGTGCCAGCTCCTGGCCACCAGGATTTTTCAGGTCGATGGCAATGCTTCTTTTGCCGGTGTTAAAATGAACAAATACCCGACTCGTTCCTTTTGGACCGCGAATGAGGTCACCGCCGTTAGGCGGTTCAACTTTTACGACGTCTGCACCACAATCTGCAAGTAAGCGAGTACAGATGGGACCGGCATAAACGGCAGAGAAATCGAGAATCTTAAGGCCAGCCAGGGGTTTGTTTTCGTTCATCAGACTTCCATTTTCCTCAATAATCCAGCTTATAACAAATTTTAGTGGGAACGCGATGTATTGACCGCATCCTCACTATTACCACGAACCGAGTTGGTTCTGCAAATTCGTTATCTTATTCTCTAATCTGCTACCACGAATTTGCCACCAGAGAATTTCCAACATCCCATAGATCATCTCAAAATAATGAATGCGCGGCAGTAAGTCTGGAACATTACCATCGTAGTGGGTCAGCAGCTGTGAAAGCTGGCGCTCCCCCAGGTCGTGAGAATAGGAGAACACCGCGAGATCAAAAGCCGGGTCAGATAAGCTTGCGTACTCCCAGTCAATGGTAACAATCCTTTCTTCCGTGCGTATCATATTTTCGAGTGTTAGATCCTGGTGACACAAAACCTTAATGTCCGTTTCCATTGAAGGGATGTCCAGCAGCTTGTTGAAACAGCGGGTAATTGATGCGTCGGGTTTAGCTTGCAGAAAATAGGTTTCAAGGTGATTTGCAAGGTTCAGGGACCGTATATCGACATCAACTGAATGGATGAGTGAAAATAGCCGGCCAATTTCCGGCAGATCATCCAGGCCGGGTTTGCCGCCTTCCAGGAACTCGGTGACCAGGCATTCATTGTTGGAATAAACGATCGCTGGAGCAATGCCCGCACGGTAAGCCGCCTGGTGGGCGATTATCTCGCTCTGCAGGTCTTTGCCTTCGTCTGCGAGTTCACTGTTCAGGCGAACCACCCAGCCCGAAATCCCATCGGTGACCCGGAAAGAGAGATTTGTATGCCCTCCAAGTTGCGAAACCAGAACAGGTTTGGTTGCCGAATTTCCCAACCAGTCCTTCCAATTTGATAAAACCCTGTTCAGGCTACGATTGATGCCTGGCGATAACTTTTGAGCCATGAAAACCAGCCGAAGAAAATGATAATGATGTAGATTGCGAACAATAAGGCTGTGAAATAGAGTTCTCGATCAAGGTACAGGAAGATGGATGCAGCATCGATAACCAGCCAATACAGCCAATTTTCGAGAATCTTTTTCGCCACCATATAAGTGGTGAGAACGCTGGACCAGGTCGTGAATGAATCGAGGAATGGCAAGCGGGCATCAGTTCCGGCGCCAAGCACATAACCTGAAACCATTGTGGCAACGCTAATCAGTACAGCGGCAGTGATGTGCTGCTTCAGATTCCAGCTGGATATGGTGAGTGTGGTCTCGCCTTCACCGGACCGGGTCCACTGATGCCAGCCGTAAACAGCCATACCGATATAGTAGATTTGTAACGCTGACTCCATGTAGAGCCTGACCTGCCAGAAGATAAACAGAAAAATGAAGGTTGAGACTAATGCCGCAGACCAACAGAGGATGTTTTCTCTCACCGCCAGAAGCAGGTAGGCGATTGCGAATAGAACCGCGATCAGTTCCGGCAGCGAACTCTGTTGAAACTGGCTCGAGATAACATTTAGCGTTTCACTCATCCGCCAGACCGCGCAGGTCGCCAAGAAGATATTTAATAACAAAAATACCTTTTCCGTATTTTTCCCAGCTTGTTCGAATTTCCGACTTGAGGAGATCCATAACAACATCGTAGTCGCCGAAAAGCTGGGTTGATAAATCATTTCTCGTCACGATGACATCGGGATGTTGCGGCAGGGATTCAATAAATTCCTTGATCGCTGGAATATAGTCTTCATTGAGCGGGTAAAGGCTGATATCAACTGAAACTTTCATATGCTGACCTCGAGGGTTAGACCTACAATCCGTGGTTCGCCAAATTGGAAGTAGGGCTCTGTAATGTAGTTCTTACGCGGATCGTTGCCGAAGCTGCCGAAGGCCCTGGTGAAGTAGTCTTTATCCGTCAGGTTTCTACCCCAGATGCTGATCTTCCATGATTCAGCTTCATATCCAAGGTTGGCGTTTAAGAGCGCATAAGGGTCACTCTTGACCGCGTGTCTGTCCGAGAAGTAGTAGTCATCCTTGCCATCAACGGAGACCTGGAAGAACCAGTTGTGAATCCGGTAATACGCCGCCAGATTGTACATATATGAAGGTGCCTGCGCCTGGTCCCTGCCGGATAGATCTTCACCAAATTCGTTAATGAATTTATCGAATTTTGCATCTAACAGTCCGACACTGGCGCTTATTTTGAGGTTGTCCGTTGCAAACCAATCTAACTCAATTTCCAGCCCCTTGTTTGTTCCCTCTGCAGCATTGCCGATGAAATCAATAAATTCAGCACTACCGTCAGGCCTGACTCTAACGATCGAACTCTTCACCTGCTGGTCGTGCCGGTCATCATAAAAAAGTGTCGCGCGAAAATGTAATCGGTTATTTAGCCATCTTGATTTAACCCCTAACTCATACTCGATGAGGTACTCTCCATCGAATTCACGCAGATCCGGATCGAGCGTGCCATCAGTATTGAAACCACCAGCCTTGTATCCCCTGGATATACTGGCGTAAGTCATTGTGTTTTGACTCGTAAAATATTTTAAGGCAAGTCGCCCGCCCCAGAGATTTTCACTCGGATCAAATTTTACTAAGTCAGAATTATCGTAGGTGGTGTCCCGCCGTTCGAACCTGAGTCCAGTGGAGAGTATGATATTTTCTGTCAGGGAAGAATCCAGCTGGAAAAAAATGGCATAGGTATCGAAGTCATAACTGCTGGTGAAATCAGAGGCCAAGAAAGTGTATTTCCTGAGCAGGTCTTCATTACTGCTGAGCAAAAATGTCCCCACCACCCATTCGGTTGACCCGGCAAAAATTTTGCTTGATTCATTCGAGACAAGCCTTGCCTCCAGGCTGAATGTCCTGCGATCACGAAGATAGTTGTCCGTGGAAGTATAACCGAATGGATGAAAACCGGTGAAGGTCCAATCCTCATCGTAGCCGTATTCAATGTCAGAATCCGCGGCATTTATGATCCCAACCAGGTCAAACCCGGTGAGATTCCATGTGCTTTCCACGCCGATACTTATTGATTCCTGGCGATCATGCCCTGGTTCGTCAGACAGGGTATGTCGAATGTTATCCAGGCTGAAGGCATCATATCCATTGTCCACGTCTATGTGGGCTAGCGTAAATTTAAGATCCCAATTGCTATTAGGTTGGAAATTTAGCTTGCCTCGAAGCGAGAGTTCATCACGGCCGTTAATGTCATCTTCATCAAGAAAATCATTCTCATAGTATCCATCTGAACTGTGATCTTCTACCGCCAGGCGATATTGCAGCCTGTCGCCCAGCGGCCCCGTAAAAACGGCGCCAATGGTTTGTGTTGCATACTCGGCTGCACTGAACTTAAAGTTTGCCGAAAACGTATCTTCCGGGTCATGAGTTTTAATATTGATGAGTCCTGCAAGTGCATTTGCGCCATAACGCGTTCCCTGTGGGCCTCGAAGAACTTCGACCTGCTCAACATCCATCATGGTGGCGACGGTACCGGCACCGCTGAAATCGACGTTATCGATGAGCAGCCCAACTGACGAATTCAGCGGGTCGCCGAACTGGCTCCGCTCGCCGATGCCGCGTATTTGGAAGAAACGGGCACGATTCGTTCCGCTGGCGAAATTAACGTTGGGGACGGCATTGATGAGGTCCTCGAGATGCTGAGCCGCCCGTGAATTGATCACTTCCTCCGTCAGGACGCTGATGCTGTAAGCCGTATCGAGTTCATTGGCCTCACGATAGTCTGCTGTAACGATAATTTCCGGCAAGGATGCATTTGCTATCGGCGCTGCAAGTAGTGCGGCTATCGCGATCGAACAAAGGTTCGCTCGCCTGGATGTGACTATTGAAATCATGAGTCTCTCCTGTAATGTTTAAAGAGACCCGGTTTTAACTTGACGTGGTGACTAGATGTTGAGGCAGCCTTTTCCTACGCCGGTATTATCCGGATCAGGTTCTAGGGTTTACTGGTAAGCCAGAATCTCAGGTCGTCTAGACCACCCCCAAGGAACGACAACGATTATAAACTATTTTCAAACGGCATTCTCCCCCAGTGTTGGGTCATCGCTTCGGGGCGGTGCGCCATACGGGATTGGCCTGTTGAAAAGCATAGGCCAACTGTAATACGGATAGCTCCTGGTGGTGTCTGCCAACAATTTGCAGCCCCACAGGAAGACCTTCGTCGGTGAATCCACATGGAACAGAAATGGCGGGCAGGCCTGTGTTTGAAATGTAATAACTGGATTTCATCCAATCAATGTAAGTCTCCATTTTTTGACCTTCGATTTCGGTGACATACTCCTGGCTAACATCAAATGGTGGCACTTGTGATACGGGCAAGACCAGGTACTCATATTGCTGCATCATGTCACCGATGCGGCGGAACAGTTCGGTTCTCATGCGTTCAGCCCGGGCAATGTCAAGGCCGGATAGCTTCAATCCTTCTTGCACATTCCAGATGATGCTCTGCTTGTAGAAATCCCTGTGCTTGCTGATGTTGTCATGGTGCAAAGCAGAAAATGACCAGGCGCGAAGGGTCTTGAATACGTAATCTGCATCGGTGAAATCCGGACATTTTTCTTCGACAGTGCAATCGATGGATTCAAATATCCCAATGCTGCCCTTTATGATGTTCTGGACGCTTCTGGCCACAGGAAGTTGCCCATCGAAATCTGCGCTCAATGCGATCTTCACGCCTTTGAAATCTCGTTGTAGGGGTTCCAGGAACCTGGCTCCTGACTCATCAATCGAAATAGGAACCCGTGGGTCGGGACCGGCAATGGCGGAAAGTAACAACGCACAATCCTCCACGGTTCGCGCCATGGGACCCACCACCGGCAACGTAAACCAGGCAGATTCTGATGGAAATGCCGGAACTCGACCGGGAGAAACACGGAGGCCGACCACATTACAGAAACTGGCTGGATTTCTTAATGATCCACCCATATCGCTTCCATCCGCGATGGGTAGCATCCTGCTTGCCAGTGCCACTGCCGCACCCCCTGAGCTTCCGCCGCAGGTCTTGCTGGTGTCGTAGGGATTTAAAGTTGCCCCGAATACGTCGTTAAAAGTCTGTGATCCAGCGCCCCATTCAGGTGTATTAGTTTTGCCAAGTGTCACAGCACCGGCGTTAATAATTCTCTGCACGATGAGTGAGTTGCTGTCCGGTACATGATCTTTAAATAACCGGGAACCGTATGTTGTGCGGATACCTTTAGTAATAAACAGGTCTTTGTGGGCAACGGGAAGACCCGCTAGCAAGCCCGGGTTCTCACCGCGTGCTATTTGATCATCGACCGCTTTTGCCATTTTTTCTGCATGCCCGGGTACCAGGGTGACAATAGCGTTGACAGCCGGGTTGACCGCTTCGATTTGTGCAAGATGTGCGTGCAACAATTCCATAGCTGAAATGGACCTGGAGTCAATCAGGTGGCGAAGTTCTGTCGCGGTTTTTGAACAGAGTTCCAGGCTGGCGGTCATGGACAATTCCATCGGAAAATCGATCTTGTAGCATACACAATCCCGGGCCATCACTGGCACACATATTTCATTGTGATGTTCCGCTGCATTCGCTGCCTCGTGCACTGATTGGTTTCCACAAATACAATGTCAACAGGTACAGCGCCAACAAGTACAGCGCTAAAACTGTTATCTTACTTCTGCTATCGACTATTTTGCAACCAGTGACCTGGGTTGCCGCGACCAGTTATTTGCTGTCAAATTTGTCTCTGGCGTTTAACCTGATACGCGGCGTTTCTGTGTATCGAAAATTTATTACGCTGGCAGAGGTAGCGGATCGCCTGAAATCGGAGTGAGTAACTTGTGTTTCATCAATGCCAGTTTTGTAACGGTGTCGGTTGCATGACCGAGTGGAGGTCAAGTTCAGCCAGGTCATACGGTTGCCGTTTGTCGTAAATTTTGGCCAGGCATGGTATTTGTGCGAAAATGAAAACTTGTTCATGAAAACGTTGTTCATGAAAACGTTGTTAATAAAAACATTGTCCAAACGAGGAATAAACTATGGGATTCGCTTTATCCAACATCAAACTTTCAAGCCCTGTTTTCGATCAGGGATGGATGATTCCGGGTAAGTATACTGGTGAGGGAATGGATGTATCACCGGCGCTTGAATGGAGCGATGCTCCTGAGGGTACCGCTGCCTATGCGATCATCTGCCATGATCCGGATGCACCCCTGGTGACCGGTCTGGGTACTTATGGGTTTGTGCATTGGGTTTTGTATAATATTCCGGCAGATGTTAACCAGCTTGATGAGGGTACTGATCAATATACCTGTGGGAAAAATGATTTTGGCGTTGATGGTTACGGGGGACCCATGCCGCCAAACGGACATGGTAAACACCATTATTATTTCTGGGTGTTAGCGCTTGACAAGGATCTTGAACTGCAGAAAGGAATGACCATGTGGGATTTTCTGAAGCACATCGAACCTAACCTCATTGGCATGAATCGCCTGGTTGGGGTTTATGAACGCGACTGAACGAGCTGCCTGACGAACCTACAGATTCACAAGAAAAAGATTACCCGGCGTCCTTTGGAATGCCGGTTGTCTGGACTGCCTGTAGTTGATTCATCATATCCCTGGCGCGTTCTTTTTGAGCACTGCTACCCGTCGGCATGGAAAAACCCATCCGGGTAGCATACTCGCGGTGGTTGGTAACAAAATTCGCATAGTCATCGAACTTGCAGGTTTCAGCGAGTTCGAGGAGATCATCATCGGTGATGACTTCCTGCATTTCCTTCCAGCGGCCTTCCAGGGAGAGGGCGTGTAACTTTAACCCCAGGTCTTCCAGACCATGCAATCGCAAAACATGGTGATAGCTTCTCGTTGATCCGTAGAAGGACAGGGGAAGCCTAAGTTTTTGCAGGTTATCGTGGATTTCTTCATCACTTTCCCCGAGAACAAGATAACCGCTCATGGCAATGTCAATGTCGTTCCAGGCCCGGCCGGAGCGGTCGAGGCCAATTTTCACATTGGGTAATAGTGTCTCACGCATGTATTTATCCGTCATGATGCCGCCGTGAGGCAATATGCCATCAGCAACTTCTCCAGCGACCCTTGCCATGGCTGGGCCAACAACCGCCAGGTAAATCTTCGGTTTCGGAAATTCAATGGGACCAGGATTAAAATTGGGCGTCATCAGCGTATAGCGATATTCCTTACCGATAAATTCCGGTGCTGTGCCATCCTGCCAGCTATCCCAGATGGCTTTCATCATCTGGATATATTCCTTCATGCGCGGTGCCGCAGCGCTCCAGGACCCTCCAAAACGCCGTTCGTTGTGTCCTTTTACCTGGCTGCCAAGTCCGATGCTAAATCGTC
>Ga0114949_10000184_pt1 | contig 29625 bp, 26 predicted proteins | sample N074metaG_FD_83505 | JGI IMG/M metagenome (GOLD analysis project Ga0114949, IMG submission 83505) | Deep subsurface microbial communities from Kermadec Trench to uncover new lineages of life (NeLLi) - N074 metaG | ecosystem: Environmental > Aquatic > Marine > Ocean trench > Sediment | place...
CACATCCACTACCGCAAGGCATGGCAGTATGGACGCAATGATACGCAGATGTTGGCAAGGTTTTCGGGGATTGCCCTGCACAACCAAAATCTCGAGGAGGCTCTGTACTTACAGCGTCAGGCCGTGGCTCTGGATCCCTTGAGTTACATCAGTCGAGGAAATTTGGGGGTCCTGCTGTATTGGAGTGGGCTCTTCGACGAAGCCCGCGCGGAGTATCTCCATGCAAAGGTTTTGAACCCCACGAGAGCTGCCCAGATTAACAAGGATCTGGCCCTGGTCTTAATTCAACAGCACAAATACGCGGAGGCCGAACAACTCCTGTTGGATGCCAATAGCAGCTCTCAACGGGATAGGGTGCTGGCTATGGCTTATCACGCCCGAGGTAAGCCACTAAAATCACAGGCTGCAGCCAATCGTTTGAGTACTACTCCCGGTGTTGAGCCAGCCGTTTATCTAGCCGAGGTTTATGCCTTCATTGGTGACTTCGACGGGTCTCTGGATTGGTTGGCTGTAGCCAGTCAGCGATATTTTGCCCAGGAGTATTTCCTGCAGGACTGGCGCACGATGCACGATGCATTCTTTTCGCCTTTTCTTAAGCCGCTGATGGGTGATCCACGTTTGCTGGCCTGGCGCTCGGATACGCTCGAGGAGCTCAGAACCGCTCGCGCCAACAGCACCGAACTCTATGCTGACACAGGCCTGTAAGGCACTTGACTTCACATTGCCGGTGGCGCGCATTTCCCCGGAATACCGGTGTTCAATTCACGCTGGGAATTAGTGCGGTGCAATAGTAGACTGTGCGGCCTTTTGTTATGTCTGATTTGCCCTGTCAGCCTGGAGTTGTAGATGTCTGAAGTGAACAAAGTTGTACTGGCCTATTCCGGTGGCCTGGATACCTCGGTTATCGTGCGCTGGCTGCAGGACACGTATAACTGCGAGGTGGTGACATTTACCGCCGACATCGGGCAGGGCGAAGAGGTGGAGCCCGCCAGAGCCAAGGCGCAGGCAATGGGTGTCAAAGAGATTTACATCGATGATTTACGTGAGGAATTTGTGCGCGATTTCGTCTTTCCCATGTTTCGCGCCAATACCATCTATGAAGGCGAATACCTGCTGGGTACTGCCATCGCCAGGCCCCTGATCGCCAAGCGACTGATAGAAATTGCCAATGAGACCGGTGCGGATGCCATTTCACACGGTGCCACCGGCAAGGGCAATGACCAGGTGCGTTTCGAGTTAGGTGCCTATGCCCTCAAGCCCGGTATCCGGGTGATTGCCCCCTGGCGGGAGTGGGAGTTGAGCTCGCGTGAGTCATTAATGGCCTACTGTGCCGAGCGTGATATCCCGGTAGATTTTGCCGGACAGAAGAAGAAATCCCCTTACTCCATGGATGCCAACCTGCTGCACATTTCCTACGAGGGCGACATTTTGGAGGACCCCTGGGTCGAGCCGGAAGACGATATGTGGCGCTGGAGTGTCAGCCCCGAAGCTGCACCGGACACGTCAACTTATATCGAGCTGGAGTACAAATGCGGCGATATTGTGGCAATAGATGGCGAGGCCATGAGCCCGGCCACGGTTCTCGAGTACCTGAACAAGGTGGGCGGCGCCAACGGCATAGGCCGCGATGACATCGTAGAAAATCGTTATGTGGGCATGAAGTCACGCGGCTGTTACGAAACACCCGGCGGCACCATTATGCTGCGTGGGCACCGGGCCATGGAGTCACTCACCCTGGACCGCGAAGTGGCGCACCTGAAAGACGAACTGATGCCCCGATATGCCCAGATGATTTACAACGGTTACTGGTGGTCACCCGAGCGCAAGATGATGCAGGCCATGATCGACCAATCCCAGGACGTTGTGAATGGTGTGGTGCGCCTGAAACTCTACAAAGGCAACGTGTCTGTCGCCGGCCGCAAGTCTGCTGACAGTCTGTTCGATGAAACCATCGCCACCTTCGAAGACGACGCCGGTGCCTACAACCAGGCCGATGCCGAGGGCTTTATCAAGCTCAACGCCCTGCGCTTGCGTATTGCTGCCAATAGAGGCCGTTCTCCGCTGTAAGTGGTCAGGCTGAACTTTCGAATAATAACGTTCAGTGCTCCCCGGTTAGCGGCACAAACCGCACGGGTAGCACAGATCGCCTGCTGATTTGTCCGGCTTCGTCCACCTCCACCAGCAGAAGTTCCTGATAACCGTTCTCCTTGCCCACGGGTATTACCAGTTTGCCACCTGTGGCTAACTGCCTGAGCAGTGGGGGAGGAATCTCCTCCGGCGCAGCGGTGACGATTATACCGTCGAAGGGGGCGTGTTCCGGCCACCCGGCATAGCCGTCACCAGCGCGCACCGTGACGTTTTGATAGCCCAGTTCGGCCAGCACTGCTGTCGCACTGGCGGCCAACTCGGGAATAATTTCTACGCTGTAAACATGCTTTACCAGCTGTGCCAGCACGGCCGCCTGGTAGCCGGAGCCGGTACCCACTTCCAATATGATGTCGTTGGGTTCAGGCGCCAACAGGTCGGTCATCAGCGCCACGATTAACGGCTGGGAAATTGTCTGGCCAGCCGCTATGGGCAGGGGCGTATTGTGGTAGGCCCGATGGCGATAGGCCGGCAGGACAAACGCTTCGCGCGGTACTGCTCCCATGGCCTGCATGACGCGTGGGCTCAACTCGCTGCGGCCGGTGTACCCGGCAGAGCTGCGTACCGATGCTGCAATGGCTTGCAACATCTCCTGGCGCTGCGCCGCAAACTCAGCGCTGTTTGTCGCAAATGGCATCAATGCAATCACCAGTATTATCGGGATGAGTACGTACCAATTTTTTACCCGCTTTCCCATACTCTAATTCTAGACCCTGGTGGCGCAATTGCCACTTTATCACGCGATGGCATCGGTATCCCGGTACTAATGAAAGTCCCGGGACTGCACCGGCAACGCCTCTAATTCACTGCTGTAATCGAGCAGGGCGCCGGCCACGATATGGATGACATTGTCTTTGGTTTCCAGGGTGCCTTTTACCAGCAGCAGCTTGGCGCTCATCAGGGCCTGGCGAAAATGTTGCTGGGTGCTTTTCCACACCACGATATTACTGTTGCCGGTTTCATCCTCCAGGGTCAGGAACAGCACGCCAGATGCGCTACCCGGCCGCTGTCGACAGGTAACAAGCCCGGCAATGCGAACGAAGCGATTGTTGCCCACCTGCGGCAGGTCGATGTGGCGCTTGCAGCGGTTAAAAGGGTAGCGGTCGCGCAATAAGGCCATGGGGTGGGCCCGCAAGGTGAGGCCGGTGGACTGGTAGTCGGCCAGCACTTCTTCGGCGATGGCGGGGGTGGGCAGCGTGACCCCATCGTTGAAATACTCGGCCCGTTGGCGGTGTTCACCGCGCAGCAGGGGCCTGGGTGCCTCCAGCGCCATAATTTGCCACTGGGACTGAAAGCGATGGCCGCTGAGTGAGGCCAGGGCATCGGCGCTGGCCAGGGCTTCCATGTCCCGCTTGTTCAGAGCGGCCCGGTGGCGCAGGTCACTGATTTGGCGGTAGGGGGTGTGGCGCTGTTCCACCAGGCGCTGTGCACTGTTTTTACTGAAGCCTTTTATCAGGCGAAAACCCAGGCGAATGGGTGGCTGGTTTTGCGCACTGGTGCGGCTGTCCAATAACAGGTGGTCCCACTGGCTCTGGTTGACATCGATGGGAAGAATGGTGACCTGATGGCGTTGGGCATCCTGAATTAGCTGCGAGGGAGAGTAAAACCCCATGGGCAGACTATTGAGCAGGCCCACGTAAAAAGCCGCCGGGTGATGGCGTTTCAACCAGGCCGAGAAATAGGCCAGCAGGGCGAAGCTGGCGGAGTGGGACTCGGGGAAGCCGTAGCCCCCAAAGCCTTTTATCTGCTCGAACAAACGCCGAGCAAAGCCCTCGTCGTAACCGCGCTGCAGCATGCCCTGTATGAGCTTGTTTTCGAAACTGAGCAGTTTGCTGTTTTTACCCCAACTGGTAATGGCCCGGCGCAGCTGGTCTGCCTCGCCGCCGCTGAACCCGGCGGCCACCATGGCCAATTTTATCACCTGCTCCTGAAAGATAGGCACGCCCAAAGTGCGTTCCAGTACCTGCTTGATTTCATCGCTGGGGTAGGTGAACTGCTCCAGGCCCTGCCTGCGCCGCAAGTAGGGGTGCACCATGTCGCCCTGTATAGGGCCGGGGCGCACAATGGCGACTTGAATGACCAGGTCGTAGAAGCTCTTGGGCTTTAGCCGGGGCAGCATGGACATCTGGGCGCGGGACTCGATCTGGAAGACGCCGATGGTGTCGGCGGCCTGTAGCATCTTATAGGTGGCGGTATCCTCTTTGGGGATATCACTGACGGACTTAATGGACGGGCAGTAGCGGTGCACCAGCTGCAGGGTTTTGCGAATGGCCGACAGTATACCCAGTGCCAGCACATCCACCTTGAGCAGGCCCATTGCTTCTATGTCTTCCTTGTCCCATTGGATAACCGTGCGATCAGGCATACTGGCATTCTCTACCGGCACCAACGTGGAAATGGGGCTGCGGGTGATAACAAAGCCCCCCACGTGTTGTGACAGGTGGCGGGGAAAGCCCAATATTTGCTGCACCAGTTGGTAAAACAGCTGCGCCTGGCGGCTGTGGCTGGCAATGCCCTGTTCTTCAAAGCGCTTGGCGAGATCGCGGCTGCGATCCCACCAGGCCAGGGACTTGGCCAGGTCATCGACAAAGGTGGCGTCCAGCCCCAGGGCCTTGCCCACATCCCGCACTGCGCTGCGGGAGCGATAGGTGATGACGGTGGCAGCCAGGGCGGCGCGCTTGCGGCTGTATTTGCGGTAGATGTACTGGATAACCTCCTCGCGCCGCTCGTGCTCGAAATCGACATCAATATCCGGTGGTTCATCCCGCTCTTTGGAGATAAAGCGTTCGAACAGCAGCGATATCTGCTCGGGAGACACCTCGGTAATAAACAGGCTGTAACACACCACCGAGTTGGCCGCCGAACCGCGCCCCTGGCACAGAATTTTTCGCTCTTTGGCAAAGCGCACAATGTCGTAGACGGTGAGAAAGTAGTACTCGTAGTTGAGCTCCTTTATCAGCTGCAGTTCTTTTTCAATACGCTTGGCAATGTTATCGGGTACGCCTTCTGGCCAGCGTAGCTTGTTGCCGGTGGCAACCAACTCCCGCAGGTAACTGTTGGCACTGTACCCTTTTGGGACGACTTCCTCGGGGTACTCATAGCGTAATTCATCCAAAGTGAAATGGCATAAGCTGGCGATGTGCTCGGTTTCTCGCAGCAGCGCGGCGGGGTAGAGTTGCTGTAGCTTTTCCAGAGAGCGCAAATGTTGCTGGCTGTTGGGTAGCCGTTTAGTGCCCAGCTGATCGATAGGGGTGTTGTGGCGCAGCGCGGTGAACACATCGTGTAACGCCTTGCGCCCGGCGCAGTGCATTTGCACATTGCCGCAGGCCACCATGGGAATATCCAGCTCACTGGCCAGCTTGTAAAAAGACATGTAACGGTTGCTTTCATCATTGCCGAGAAGATGGCACACACCCAGCCACAAGCGGTTCTTGCACAGGCGCTGCAGTTGCAGGCCATAGGCGCGGGTGGCTTTATCGTCACTCTGGGGCAGCCAGATTAACAGGCAGCGTTTTAGATGAAACACAACGTCGCGCAAGGTGGCCTTGTAACTCCCCTTCGGGCTGCGCCGCCTGGCCATGCTGATAAGCCCGGACAACTCGCTATAGGCTGCCCGGCTTGGCACCAGTGCCAGCAGCTTGATACCTTCCTCCAGATTCAATTCGCTGCCGATAAGTAACTGCATGCCCACCTCTTTTGCGACGACATGCGCCTTAACTATGCCGGCAAAAGAACACTCGTCTGTGATGGCAATGGCGCAATAGCCCAGCTCGGCTGCTCGCGTTACCAATTCGTGGGGATGGGAGGCGCTGCGCAGAAAGCTGAAGTTGCTGAGGCAGTGGAGTTCGGCGTAGGACATGGGGGAAGTCAGCTGTCCAGTGGGCTGATAACACCCATGGCCCCACGGCCCAATACAGGGGTGTAAATTTCAGTTGTTTTGACACCGCTGTGGCTCGGCAGCTTTTGAATAGTACGAAGATCATAGCCTTGCTGTAATAAACGTGTGGCACCCAGTTGTTGGGGGTGTTTTTTCTGGCGAAAAAGAATAAACCGCTTTATCCAATGGGTATAAGTTTTTTCTGTTTTATAGGCGTAGCCCTTATCACGAAGGTCTTTACGGATGGTGTGAATAAATCGATTTGAGCTCGGGGGGTATGGCATGGCGTATATCGTCCATAGCAGCGGCCTGAATAAAATACTGTATATATATACAGTATAACACCATATAGAAATACAAGCCCCTTTTTCAACGGGCCGCACGAATTGGGCGGCGGGATAATTTTTAACTAATTGATTTTATTAAAGTTATTATAATTCGACCTCTGCTTTGTGAGCGAAATTGATGAATAATTTCTTGTGGATAATTCCGTCTATCGCTCCTATGCTAAAAACTCGTTCTTTCAAGCAATTGTTTTGTATGGAAATTTGGAATAAGTGCGGTTGCAAAAAAATTACATAGACGGAAGAAATGTTAGACAAGGAGCACTATGACCGAGAGATCAAGTTTGCCAGGCCTATTCATTCAGTCTTCCGTTATTGTTGGCAGCATCTTGCTTGCGTTCTCTATCGATGCGATGTGGGAGGATTACTCAGGAATCTAAGACGAGAGCAGAGGTGATTAGTCTGTTGATAGACGACTTCGAAGTCACGCAGGACGAATTGGATGTGGCAATTGAGTCGGCGCAAACACATTTTGAGAAAAACACACGACTTCTGGAAATTATCAGTACGGAGAGGATATCGATAGAGATGAATTTAGCGATTTAGCGTACAACTTTGTCACTTTTGACGGGTTTGCGCCTGCTTTGTCTGCCTATGAAGCTGCCGTTGGTCGAGACGGCTTGGCATCGATTCACAGCGTGCCATTCTCCAGGGCAGTCGCGAAATTCTACGAATGGAAAAAGTCATACGACATTCATATACAAGTTTCGGTCGATATGTACTACCTTGGATCGACTCACGAGATACGTCGTGAGTTGGGTAGCCTGGGAGTTTTACTGCGGGGTGCCAGGTCGTGTACCGGGCGAAGCTGTATTTACCCTGAACAATTTGACATGAGCATGGAAGAATTAAGAAAGTTCATTGTTCGACCGACCATATATTCCGGTATAGAAAATGCGCGAATTGTCCAAATAAACATGCTTGAGGGTTTACGTGGCATGGGTACGGCTACAATAAGCGTGCTCACAGAATTGCGCTCTATGCAGTAAAACATTTCTGTTGCGAGCCCGTTGAGCGGGTGTACAAGAATTCAAGGAACGATTGGTCAATAATTTGGCTATCATTGGGAGCTAAGCTGATGTCGCCTAACAAGGCCATGAAATCGGCCATTGAAAAGCATGGCCTGGGACGCGCATACAGCGCGCGCCCTTTATGGCGGCGTTAGGCCGCTTTAGTCCCAGCTTCACTATCGGAGAAAATAGGATGAGAAATTTCACGAAAGCTAGAACCCGCATCGAGGTTTCTGTTGGCGAGTCTGTAAAAATCGTCCGTGAGTTACAGGAACTCAGCCAAAACGCTCTTGCAGAACTAACAGGGATTTCCCGCTCAACAATCTCAGCTATTGAGTACGGACGTATCCAGTTAGGTGTAGAACGCTCTAAGTCTCTTGCTCGAGCCCTCAAGTGCCATCCATCAGTTTTAGTTTCCCCCAATTGGGATATCGAGCAAGAATCTGCAGCCTAACAATCACAGGCAAGCGCAGAAAGATGCCAGGAAGTTGGCCTCGTCCGGCCTTAAGAGCAAGGCCGAGGAGCTATTGCGAATCATCTCAGAAAACCCGTACCAAAATCCACCTCCATACGAAAAATTGGTGGGTGATTTATCGGGGGCTCTATCGCGCCGTATCAACATCCAGCACCGACTGGTATACCAAGTCTACGAAAAAGAGAAGAGCGTAAAAGTTCTCAGCCTCTGGACGCACTATGAGTGAGCCGTATAAGCAAGCCAATCAACTTCCCGCCTTCGGCGCCGGACGCTCGTACCTCATGGGATCATTGTTTCTATGTGTCTTACTGCCGAGGCTAGCGAAAAGGTTATGGAATTCTTAGCGGAGCAAGTTGTCAGTTGCCCATACTGCGGAGAGGCCATCGAAGTGCTCATAGATCACCAGGAAGCAGGGCACCAATATATTGAAGATTGTCAGGTATGCTGTAAGCCAATTGTATTCAATGTGGCGGTAGATTCAGCGGGCAATTTGTCTGTGTCAGTGCGTGATGAAAATGAAGTCTGGTAGTCAGGCACATAACAAGAACCAGCAGTTTGCCCCTACGGGACCAGACGCCAAATCCGCTACGTGATCCTGCACCACTTTAGTTGATTCATGTTTTGGACAATGTAATGCGTATGAATATGGGGCAGACTAGAAAGAGGCACTACGATAGATACACGCTAGAATTAAAGACAATGATTGTTAAGTTAGCGAACAGCCCTGCCGTTATGGCCAAGGCTGTTGCCAACACACTGGGTCTCCACCTGGTCATGGTGTACCGCGGGCAGATGGACGGTTGTCGAGGGAAACTGAGGGGGAATCCGTGCGTGACACGACAACTACCAGGGAAAACCAAGGTGCTCAGATCGCGAAAATTCGAGCTGATTGCACTCAGGGGATTTTACTACACCCTGAATCGCTAAAACTATGACTCTGTTGTGCGCCGGCGCAATCGCTGCATGCCATTCAGCCAACGATCAATGTCATTTCCCTTGCGGCGTACATACTCTTCAACTTCAGGATGGGGCAGGACATAAAATCTCTCATTCCTCAGCGTGTCGATAACGATTTTTCCAGCGTATCCGGCCTGGACGCGCCGGCGGAGCTGAATCGTTACATGGCGATGCTGCTCAGTGAGCGCCTGATGTTCACCACTCGAACCCTGCGTGCGGTGTCTGCCTGACGCAGTAGCCTGACCGTGCTGTCACTTGTCTGCAAAATTAGGTAGCATGGTGTCACCTAATAATAAAACCGGGGTTAATACATGAACGAATACTTCATTCTGCCACCTATTCTGGGTGCTGCAGGCCTGATAATTGCTTTTGTTATTTACCATATCATGACGCGCCACGACCACGGCGGCGGTCTGGCTCTTAAAATCTCTGAACAAATTCACCTGGGTGCCATGGTGTTCATGCACCGCGAGTACAAGATGTTGGGTGCCTTTGCCGGCGTGTTGCTGATCGGCATTTACGCGTCGCCCCTGGGTGCCGATACAGCGCTTGCCTTTGCCGTGGGTGCTATATCCTCGGCGGTAGCCGGTTATCTGGGCATGTTTGCCGCTACCAAGGCGAACGTACGCACCGCGGTTGCCGCGCACAATCACGGCGAGGCCCAGGCACTGTCCATCGCCTTTTATGGCGGCTCAGTTATGGGCTTGTGTGTGGCATCGCTGGGCCTTATCGGCCTGGGCGGGCTGTACTGGTACTTTGGAGGCGACAGCCATTCAATACACGCCATCCACGGCTTTGGTATGGGTGCCTCTACGGTGGCATTATTTTCCCGCGTGGGCGGCGGTATTTTTACCAAGAGTGCCGATGTCGGTGCCGACTTGGTGGGTAAAATTGAAGCTGGAATTCCGGAGGATGACCCACGTAACCCCGGTGTCATCGCCGACCTCGTGGGGGACAACGTGGGCGATATCGCCGGCATGGGTTCGGATATTTTCGAGTCCTACTGCGGCGCCATGATTGCCTGTATCGCCATTGCCTCAACCATGACCATCGCCACCCGGGAGGGCATGATGTTCCTGCCCCTGGCACTGGCCAGTATAGGCTTGGTGGCCTCAGTTTGTGGCATATTGATTGTGCGTATGCGCGCCTCCGCTGCGCCTGAGGTAGCCCTGCGTACCGGCACCTTACTGGCACCGGTTATCTTTGTCGCCGCCGCCTTTTTCATGATGGACGCCATGGGGCTGGGCAGAAACGTCTGGTGGTCGGTGGTGTGCGGCGCGGTAGGCGGTGTCTTCATCGGCTTGATTACCGAGTACTACACCGGCGGTGCGCCGGTGCAGAAAATTGCCAAGTCTGGCGAGACCGGCCCCGCCACTGTGATGATCACAGGGCTGGCGGTGGGCATGGAGTCGGTAGTACTGCCCGTACTGTTTCTCGCAGGTATTATCTTTGTCTCAACCGAGTTGACCGGATTGTACGGTGTGGGTATTGCGGCGGTGGGTATGCTCGCTACGGTGGGTATCACCATGGCGATAGATGCCTATGGCCCGGTGGCGGATAATGCCGGTGGCATTGCCGAAATGGCCGGCATGGGTGAGGAGACCCGTAAAATTACCGATGGTCTGGACGAAGTGGGTAATACCACGGCGGCCATTGGCAAGGGCTTTGCCATTGGTGCTGCGGCGCTGGCGGCGCTGGCTATTATTGCCGCCTTTGTGCAGACCGTGCAGGTGAACCACCCCGACTTCTCCCTGGAGATAACGAATCCTGTGGTGTTGGTGGGCATGTTTATAGGCGGCACTATTCCCTTCCTGATTGCCTCAATTACCATGACAGCCGTGGGTGAGGCGGCCTTTGAGATGATCAACGAGATTCGCCGCCAGTTCCGGGAGATACCGGGCTTGCTGGAGGGAAAGGCCGAGCCCGATACGGCGCGCTGCATCGATATTGCCACGACCGCTGCCTTGCGCCGCATGATCCTGCCGGGTGTTATCGCGGTGGGTTCGCCCATTGTTGTGGGTTTTGGCCTGGGTGCAGCTTCCCTGGGTGGCATGCTAACAGGCGCTCTGCTGGGTTGTGTGCTTATGGCCCTGATGATGGCCAATGCCGGTGGTGCCTGGGATAACGCCAAGAAGTATGTCGAGAAAGGCAACCTGGGTGGCAAGGGTTCAGACACTCACACAGCCGTTGTTGTAGGCGACACAGTTGGCGACCCGTTCAAGGATACCTCGGGCCCCGCCATGAATATCCTGATTAACGTGATGGCGATTGTCGCCCTGGTGATTGCGCCGTTACTCTAGGCGGCCAGTGCCAGAATTACGCTCTCCAGATTGTCCCAGGGCTTGCCATCGGCAAAGCCCTTGATGCTGCCATCGGTGGTGGCAGCTAACGCCAGGATGTTGGTCAGTGACTCGCTGTTGTGGCGTGTCACTGCATTTTGCATCAGTTGCAGGCGGTTATTCCACACGCGTTGATTGCGCAGTGCCTGCTGCACGTTCTGGCCTGCGTTGCACTCTGCCTGTACCAGCAGCAGTGTGCGTAATTCCCGGGTGAGTGCCCACAGGGCAACTGCCGCCTCGGTACCCTCTGCACGCAGGCCGTGCAGCATACGCAAGCTTGAGCGGCTGTCGCCGCGCAGGGCACCGTCTACCATTTCGAACAGGTTATAGCGGGCGTTGTCTGACACGGCCTCGGTTACTGCCTGGGCGGTGATGTGGCTGTCGGTGGTGAGCAGTTTGAGCTTTTCAACTTCCTGTACGGCGGCCAATAAATTGCCTTCCACACGCTCCGCGAGAAGCTGCAGGGCATCGGCGTCAATGCTCATCCCGGCATTGGCGATGCGTTGTTGCAGCCAGCGGGGAAGGTCCCTGGCACCTATGGGCCAGACCTGGATGACCGCGCCGGTTTTATCCAGGGTTTTAACCCACTTACTGTTCATGGACTGCTTGTCGATTTTCCCCGCGATCAGCAGTAATACATCGTCCGGGCTGGCCATTTCCACATAGGCACACAGAGCCTTGCTGCCAGCGGCACCGGGCTTGCCGCTGGGCAGGCGAATTTCCACCAGTTTACGCTCGGAGAATAAGGACATGCTGGTTGCGCTGCCGAGAATCTCCTGCCAGTCAAAATTTTTCGGGCTGGCATCAATCACTTCTCGCTCGGTACAGCCGCGGTCGCGGGCGGTACTTCGAATCAGGTCACAGGCTTCTTGCACCAGCAGGATTTCGTCACCACTGACCACGTAGATGGGCAGTAACTGCTTCTGTAGATGCCTGCCAAGTTCTTCTGGACGCAAACGCATTACTGGGTGCTGATCGCGAAATAGCCGATGCGACGCATGATCTGTTGAATAAGCTCGGTGCGCATTTCAGAGCGCAGAATGCGAACTTCTTCGGCCTTGCCCACCACGTTGCGTGGGTCATTTTCCATTTGCTTCACAACCGATGCATTGCTGGATTTCATGATATCTACGCCCTGTGCGTTCTTTACCGAAAACGTGGTGTACAGAGTGAGTTCGAATTCGGCGGCCCGGGCCTGGGCGTTGAGTGATAAGTTGCGTTGTTTGAAACGCTCTGCACTCACACTCAGCAGGTAATTGGCCTGTTCCGCCGCCACCCATTCCACGCCATTGGCGGCAAAGATTGATTGCAGTTCTCGGCTTAATTCACCGTTGGGATTGTTGGTGATCAGGTGCATTTTGCTCCAGGCCTGGGGCAGGCCAGTGCCCCCTGCGCCGCGCAATTGAAAACCGCAGGCACTCAAGATGCACAACAGGCCCACGGCGAGAATGGCATGACGGGCTGTGGGCATATTTACAGTGCCTCTAGTGATGTGGTTAGTTAGCGACAATATTAACTAATTTCCCGGGTACCACAATCACTTTGCGCACAGTGACACCCTCCAGAAAACGCTGCACGTTGTTCTGCTCCAGGGCCATGGCCTCCACGTTCTCTTTGTCGGCAGCTACCGCCACCGTCATTTTTGCCCGCACCTTGCCATTTACCTGCACCACCATTTCTATGCTGTCGCGGGTGAGGGCTGACTCGTCCACGGTGGGCCAGCTGGCATTCAACACATCCCCTGCGCCGCCTAAAACAGGCCAGAGATAGTGGCTGATATGGGGCACAATGGGGTTGAGCATCAGCACGATGGCCGGCAGTGCCTCCGCTATGACGGCGCGGCTCTGTGCATTGTCCCTGTCCAGCTTCGCCAGTTCGTTGCACAACTCCATGATAGCGGCAATGGCGGTGTTAAAGGTTTGGCGGCGGCCAAAATCATCGCTCACCTTGGCGATTGTTTCGTGGGTTTTACGGCGCGCCGATTTTTGTTGCTGGTCCAGCATGGCCACGTCCAGAGGCGGTACAGCACCGCCCTCCAGCTGTCGGTGTACCAGTTTCCACAGGCGCTTGAGGAAGCGGTTCGCGCCCTCCACCCCGGAGTCGGACCATTCCAGTGACTGTTCTGGCGGCGCGGCAAACATACTGAACAAGCGCACGGTGTCTGCACCGTAGAGATCGATTAGCGATTGCGGGTCCACGGTATTGCCCTTGGACTTGGACATCTTGGCACCGTCTTTTAGCACCATGCCCTGGGTGAGCAGGCGGATAAAAGGCTCATCGGAGTTCACCAGGCCCTCGTCCCGCATCAGCTTGTGGAAAAAACGGGCGTACAGCAGGTGCAAGATGGCGTGCTCTATGCCGCCCACATACTGGTCCACCGGCGCCCAGTAGCTCGCCTCGCTATCGAGCATAGCGCTGTCATTGCGCGCGGAGGCGTAGCGGGCGTAGTACCAGGAAGATTCCATAAACGTGTCGAAGGTGTCGGTTTCACGCCGCGCGTCACCGCCGCAGCGGGGGCAGGCCACTTCATAGAAAGAGGGCATTTTTTCCAGCGGCGAGCCCACACCCTCAAACTCGATGTCGGTGGGTAAAACCACCGGCAAGTCCTGTTCGGGTACCGGCACAGTGCCACATTTGTCGCAGTTAATTATGGGGATAGGCGCGCCCCAGTAGCGCTGTCGGGAAACGCCCCAGTCGCGCAGGCGGTAGTTGACCGCGCGCTTGCCCTTGTCATCGTTTTCCAATCGGTCGGCGATGGCATCAAAGGCCGCTTGAAAGTCCAGGCCATCAAATTCGCCCGAATTCACCAGCACACCTTTGGCGGTAAATGCCGCTTTGCCTATATCGCAGTCCTCGTCATTCTCGGGCGCAATAACCTGGGCGATGGCAAGCCCGTACTTGCTGGCGAACTCCCAGTCGCGCTGGTCGTGCCCAGGAACCGACATCACCGCACCGGAGCCATAGCTCATCAGCACAAAGTTGGCCACCCACACCGGTACCTCTTCGCCCGTGAGGGGGTGAGTGGCGGTGCGGCCCGTGGCCATACCCAATTTTTCCATGGTGGCCATATCGGCCTCGGCCATCTTGATGTTGGACTGGGACTTGATGAAGGCTGCCAGCTCCGGGTCATCTTCTGCCGCCGCCTTCGCCAGGGGGTGCTGGGGAGCGACCGCCAGGTAGGTGACACCCATCAGTGTGTCGGGCCTGGTGGTGTAAACGCTCAAGGGTGTGCCGTCGGCCAGGGTGAACGTCAAGTCTACGCCCTCGGAGCGGCCAATCCAGTTGCGTTGCATGGTACGCACCTGTTCCGGCCATTGGTCCAGGGTATCCAGGTCATCCAGTAACTGGTCCGCGTACTCGGTTATTTTGATAAACCACTGGTTGATCTCACGGCGCTGTACCGGGTTGTCGCAGCGCCAGCACCGGCCGTCTACTACCTGCTCATTCGCCAATACGGTCTGGTCGGTTTCACACCAGTTGACCTCGGCCTTTTTCTTGTAGGCCAGCCCCTTTTCAAACAAGCGGGTAAAAAACCACTGCTCCCAGCGGTAGTAGGACGGGTCACAGGTGGCAATCTCGCGATCCCAGTCGTAGGCAAAGCCCAACTGGCGCAATTGCTCGCGCATGTAGTCAATATTCTGCGCCGTCCATTGTGCGGGGGGCACGTTGTTCTTGATGGCGGCATTTTCAGCGGGCAGGCCGAAGGCATCCCAACCCATGGGCTGCAGTACGTTTTTCCCCTGCATACGCTGATAGCGGGCGATTACGTCGGCAATGGTGTAGTTGCGCACATGGCCCATATGCAATTGGCCGCTGGGGTAGGGAAACATCGCCAGGCAATAGAACTTCTCGCGGGAATCATCCTGGTGTACCGCGAAACTATTGTTTGCTAGCCAGTATTCCCTAGCGGTCTGTTCCAGGGCTTGTGGGTTGTAGTGCTGGTCCATTGGAGGTATTAAATCTCGTGTTTATCGATAAAAAAATGAAGCGCGAATTCTACCAGTTATTGCCCCCACCCTCTATGCCTTTGCCGCGCTGCCAAATGCCGATTTATTGACCTCGGTCGTGGAGGCCTTTTTGTTGGAGTCGAGCAGGCAGTCGCTGGCTACAAGCCCTGCACGGGTTCGCTTGTCTCTTCGTCCCGCCAGAATAGCCTGTACATCAGCGCCATCAATATGAGGGCGATAAAACAGCCAATAATCACCGGCCGGGAGCCAAAGCTGCTGAAGGCGGTATTCCCCAGCATTAACTCAACCTTGCCATGCAGTGTGGTCTCTACGAACCGGGGTGTCCGGGCAATAATCTGACCCCGGTGGTTGATGATGGCAGACACGCCATTATTGGTCGCCCGAATCATATAGCGGCCGTTTTCCAGGGCGCGCATTTGCGCCATTTGCAGGTGCTGTAGAGGGCCGATGGAGTCACCGAACCAGCTGTCATTGCTGATAGTAATCAACAGCTCGGCATTGCGCGCGCCCTGGGCCACCAGGTCGGGGTATACCACTTCATAGCAAATAAACGGGGCCACACGGTAGCCGTTGGCACGCAGTGGTGGCTGGGCTACGGGGCCGGGTGTAAAGGTTGACATGGGTAGGTCAAAAAAGTCTATCAAGCCGCGCAGCAGGCCCTCCATGGGCACATACTCACCAAAGGGTACCAACCGTTGCTTGTGGTACACGCCCTGGCCGGCCCCCAGTGCGACAATACTGTTGTGGTAGTGGGCGCCGTCCTCGGAGCGGTAGGGAATACCGGTAATCAGGGTGGATTGCGCCGCCGCCGCCTGTTCCGCCATGGGGTCGAGAAATTCCCGGGCTCGCTGGTAGATTCGCGGCACTGCCGATTCCGGCCAGATAATGATATCGCTGCCCAGTAAGGGCTGCGAGGCCTCCTGATACTGCCGCAATATGCGCTGGTACCAGGCCGGGTCCCATTTCCTTTCCTGGGGAATATTGGGCTGGTATATGGCGACGCTCAGGGCTTCTTTCTTGGCCGGTGCCACCCATTCTGTGGACTTGAGTTGGCTGCCTCCCGCCCACAATAAAATGACGATAACGCCGTAGGTGAGCGTTGAACCCAGTTCCCGGGCGCGCCATGTGAGGAACGCACAGCTGCCAGTGAGGGCGCAAATGAATGACAGGCCATAAACACCGATCACCGGTGCCCAGCCTGAAATCCAGGTATCCACATGGGCATAACCCAGGTAGAGCCAGGGGAAGCCGGTGAGCAGCCAGCTGCGCAACCACTCGAATAATACCCACAATGCCGGGAAGCCCATAAGCATTCCCCCGGGCAGGGGGCGGACAAAGCGTACATAGCTCCAGGAAAATAATGCCGAGACCAGTGCCAGGCCGCCACAGAAAATTGCTGTTAACAGGCCGGCCAGAAAAATATTGGCGTGCCCGTGTACGTGTATGCTGACATAGACCCAGGACACGCCGCTGCCAAACAGCCCCAGGCCGTATAGCCAGCCTCGCCAAAACGCCTGTTTTGAATTACAAGTGGAAAGTAGCCAGGCCAGCAACGAACAGCTGAGAATGCCCAGGGGCCACCAGTTCAGGGGGGCCAGAGACGCGGTGATGAGTGCGCCGGCGAGCGGGGCGATTAGCAGCACCAACAGTGGCGACAAAGCGGTGTGCCTGGCTGGCATGCGCTGCGAAATCAATCGCTTGTCAGAGGGCGCATACGCAAGCTGTGTATCTTGCGCAGATCGGCATTTATAACCTTGAACTCAAAGTTTTCAATTACGGTAATTTCATTGCGGGCGGGCATATGGCCGAATGACTGGATAACCAGCCCGCCAATGGTATCGAACTCTTCATCGCTGAGACGGGTGCTGAAATATTCGTTGAACTCGTCGATGGGGGTGAGTGCCTTGATGAAATAATCGTCCGCCATAATTTTATGGATAAAGTTGTCGGTCTCAACGTCGGTTTCATCTTCGATTTCACCGACGATTTCCTCCAGAACATCCTCGATAGTCACCAGCCCGGCCACGCCGCCGTATTCGTCTATGACGATGGCCATGTGGTTGTGCCGCTCTCGAAATTCCCGCAACAAAACGTTCAGGCGCTTGCTCTCGGGCACGACCATGGTTTTTCTGACAAGGTCACAAACATTGAACTCGCTGTGATCGGAGGCGAGAATTTGAGGCAACAAATCTTTGGCCAGCAAGATACCCAGCACATCGTCCGGATTTTCGCCTATTACCGGGTAGCGCGAGTGAGCAGCGGTGATTATTTGTGGCAGGATTTCTTCCAGGCTGCTGTCGCTCCTGATAACGGTCATCTGCGCCCGCGGAACCATAATCTCCCGCGTTTGCATGTCACTAACCTGCATGGCGCCTTCAATAATACTGCGCGCGTCGCTGTCTATGACTTCGTTGTCGGCCGCCATGGTGAGGACTTCTTCCAGATCTTGTTTGGTCTGGGGCTTGCGGGAAAACAGTTTTCTGATAGCTGAGAACCAGGTTGCAGACCCGGACTCACTGCCTGTGCGGATGTTGTTCATTGGCTCAGATGCTCCGTGGCTATGCGGTGGCCGTAGGGGCAGGGGAACCCAAGCCGGGCAAGAACCTCGGTTTCGAGAGCTTCCATGATGAGCGCTTCATCCTCGTGTATATGATCGTAACCCAGCAGATGCAAGGTGCCGTGCACTGTTAAATGTGCCCAGTGCGCAGCGCTTGATTTTTCCTGTTCCTGTGCCTCTTGTGAGACCACTGGCGCACAGATAACAATATCACCCAGCAGGGGCAGTGCGAGCTCCGGGGGTAGGTCAGCGGGGAAAGACAGCACATTGGTGGCGCCGGGCTTTCCTCGGTAGCTCTGGTTCAGCGTGGTCATTTCCTCTCGCTCAACCAGGCGTACAGTAATTTCCGTATCGGTTGTGCGGCCCACCAGTGCAGCGCTTATCCAGTGCCGTATGTCCTCTTCCTCAGGCACGGGTTCGACGGTGGCTTTTTGGATATCCACTTGCAGATTCATCCCTGGGACTTGTCCAGCGGTGACACGGCGACTTCGTGGGCGTCATAGGCTTCGACAATGCGTTGCACCAGGGGGTGCCTGACCACATCCTTGCTGGCAAAATAGGTAAAACCTATGCCGTCTACATCGGTGAGGATGTTGCTGATGTGAGTGAGGCCCGACTGGGTGCCCCGGGGCAGGTCTATTTGGGTGACATCACCGGTTATCACTGCCGTGGAGCCAAAACCGATGCGGGTGAGAAACATTTTCATCTGCTCGCGGGTGGTGTTCTGTGCCTCGTCGAGAATGATGAAAGCATTATTCAGGGTGCGTCCGCGCATAAAGGCCAGAGGCGCCACTTCGATGATGCTGCGCTCTATGTATTTATTGACCGTTTCGAAGCCCAGCATTTCGTAGAGCGCGTCGTACAGGGGGCGCAAATAGGGATCGATTTTCTGGCTCAGGTCCCCCGGTAAAAATCCCAGCTTCTCCCCGGCTTCCACCGCGGGCCTGACCAGTAAAATCCGCCTGACTTTATCCTCCATCAGGGACTCCACCGCACAGGCAACCGCCAAATACGTCTTGCCGGTGCCCGCGGGGCCGATACCAAAATTGATATCGCTGTGCTTGATGGAACGCACATAGGCTTGTTGGTTTTTGCCCCGGGGTTTTATCGACAAACGCTTGGTGCGTATCACCTGTAGGGCCTCCAGCGAGACGCCGGATTCACCTTCCTCCAGGCCCTCCTGGGCGGAATGCTGCATTTGCAGGTGCAGCGACTCGGGGCTGAGCCCCACACCCTGACAGACCTCGCCGTACAGATGTGCCAGTAGCCTCTTACCCGCGCTTACCTTGTCGCTGGGCCCGGACAGTAAAAACTGATTACCCCTGGCGCTGATGTGGATGCCCAGGCTGCGCTCAATCTGGCGCAAATGGACGTCCAGTTGGCCGCATAAAAGCGCCAGATGACGGGTATCATTGGGTTCGAGAGTAAGGGTCGCCTGATGGCTGGAAGTTTCGCTGTTCAAGATGCTCTATGGCCGCAGGGGCAGTTGTGATTACTTAAGAATATACCGGAATTTGGTTTCGTCAACTAGTGGGCGCTGCCGATTAGGCTGCCGCGCAGGGAGTTGGGTAGGGCGTCGTCTATACATACGTCGGAAAAACCGCCTATCAGGCTGTGGTTATCGGTGGAGAAATTGACCACCCGGTTGTTTTCGGTGCGCCCCTGTAGCTGCCCCGGGTCTTTTTTAGACACGCCGGTGACCAGAATTCTCTGGGTAGACCCCACCATGCGGCGGCTGATCTGCTGGCTTTGCTGGATAATCCTGTCCTGCAGAATTTTCAGGCGCGCCTTCTTGGTTGCTTGGTCGGTAGTGTCCGGAAGCTCGGCAGCGGGGGTGCCGGGTCTGGCGCTGTAGATAAAACTGAAGGAGTGGTCGTACTCGATTTCTTCGATCAGCTTCATGGTGGCGGTGAAATCAGCCTCGGATTCCCCGGGGAAGCCGATAATAAAATCGGAGGAAATGCTGATGTCGGGCCTTATCTTGCGCAGGCGTCGGATTATCGACTTGTATTCCAATACGGTGTGGCCGCGTTTCATGGCCATCAGGATACGGTCGGAGCCGCTTTGTACGGGCAGGTGTAAGTGGCTGACCAATTGCGGGATCTCGGCATAGGCGTCAATCAGGGCATTGGAGAACTCTATCGGGTGTGAGGTGGTGTAACGAATTCGCTCTATACCGGGGATGCGGGCCACATAGTATAGCAATTCGGCAAAATCGACGATTTCACCCGTGTGGTCGGGGCCGCGGAAGGCATTCACGTTCTGGCCCAGTAAGTTGACCTCCCGCACGCCGCCCTCGGCCAGATGGGCGACCTCGGCGATCACGTCATCCACCGGCCGTGAAACTTCCTCACCGCGGGTATAGGGCACCACACAAAAGCTGCAGTATTTGCTGCATCCTTCCATAATTGACACAAAAGCCGAGGGTCCCTCAACCTTGGGTTCTGGCAAATTGTCGAACTTTTCAATCTCGGGGAAGCTGACATCGACGATGATGGGGCCGCTGGGGTCGCGTTTGTTCAACATTTCCGGCAGGCGGTGCAGGGTCTGGGGCCCAAATATCAGGTCCACGTAGGGTGCGCGTTTGCCGATTGCCTCCCCTTCCTGACTGGCCACACAGCCACCCACACCAATGACAAGATTCGGGTTCTTTTGTTTTAGGTGCTTCCAGCGGCCCAGCTGATGAAACACTTTTTCCTGGGCTTTTTCCCTTATAGAACAAGTATTTAGAAGAATAATATCGGCATCTTCCGGGGTGTCCGTGGGCACCAGGCCATGGCTTTCACCCAGCAGGTCGCGCATACGAGCAGAGTCGTATTCGTTCATCTGGCAGCCATGGGTTTTGATGTACAGCTTCTTGCTCACGGGCTCTCAACAGTGTTTGGGCTGGAAAAGGGCTGCGAATTATACAGCAGTAACACAGGGCTGGTAATAGGGGATTCATCAGTTCACACTGGAATTCTGCGCAGATGGTGGTAATATTGCCGCCCCCCGGATTCTGGGGCTTGCGCCGCATTCTTATGGCGTGACCAATGGCAGAGGAAATAATGGCAAACCAACCCGTTTACAAGGTGATCTTCCAGAACAACAACCAGGTGTTCGAGGTGTTCGCCAGGCAAATCTACCAGAGCGATATGTGGGGCTTTATCGAGGTGGAGGAGTTTGTCTTTGGTGAGCGTTCACCCATTCTGGTGGACCCCAGTGAAGAAAAGCTGAAAAACGAGTTCAAGGGCGTCAAGCGCAGCTATATTCCCATGCATTCAATTATCCGCATCGATGAGGTGGATAGAGAAGGCCCCAGTAAAATCTCCGAATCACCGAGTAGCAGCAGCGGCAGTAACGTCAGTCGGCTTCCCTTTCCGGGTGTTCAGCCCGGCCAGACGAGTGGCGAGGAGTAACGGTACCAAAGCCCACTGCTTGACCAGCCCTAATGTGCAGACAAAAGCTTATCCGCAGCAAGAAGTTCCAGCTTGTACTGGAGGGCATTTCACCGTGCCATAGGAACAGTAAACACAGCAGTCACCCCGTTTCGGTTTCAGTATCTGGTGGCAGCCTTCGCACTCATAAAACCACTGGCAAGCACCCGTTGGCATAACTTCCAGTTTTGAGTGACCACAGCTAGGGCAGGTAATTTCTGAGTCAGAGGTTATTTCACTCACGTGGCCACCTCCTGAATCGGGCACACATTTTGCCAGGCCACAACCTTGGCTTAAAACATTTGCTTAGGCTGATGGAATATTTTCTCCAACAGTGGCTCGAAGGATTCCAGAGAGTCTACTTCAAAATCTGGATCAAACGCGGGAGCGTCCCAGCGGTCTACCAGTTTGACCGCCAAGTCATACCAGCTTTCCTCGGTGAAGTCGTCGCGCAGATGGGGGTTGCCGCCTGCGAACTCGTAATAGTACTTACCTTGAAAATGCTGGTGATTATATATCGCGTGATAGGCGTCCTCTGATATATAGGGCCGCATAATCTCCGCGGCGATGGCGCCGTGATTTGGAATATTCACCGCCTTGCCAATATCGTGCAGTAGTGCGATGGCAACCTCCTCATCGCTGCCGCCATCACGGCGAGCCAGGGTTGCGGTCATTAAACTGTGTTGCAGTTGATTGCAGGCAAACCCCAGCGTGACACTCTCCAGGCTGCGCAGCATATCCATCAGGTGTGCGGGGGTTTTGGTGAAGTACTGCTGGTGTTCTTTGCCGATTACCGCCCATTCCTCTGCGGTGCCGTCTTGCATACTTGTGAACATATGTCCTCCGATTCGAAAACTATTCTGTGTGGGGGCCTATTTTGACAGAAAATGGCAGTTTGTCACTCGCTATTATGAGCGCAAGTCATCTTGTGGGTGTGTTCATCCGAAAACGCGGCGATTAGGGCGGTTGAGATTTGTTGAGGCGGTGCTTGCAGTACTGTACCAATTGGTACAGAATAAACTTCATGTCCAGACCCATTGAATTTGAACGCAGCAAAGCGGTAGAGGCGGCCATGTTGTTGTTTTGGCAGCAAGGTTACAGCGCTACCTCGCTCAGCCAGTTATTGCAGGCCATGGCCATCGGCCGCAGTAGTTTCTATGCAGCTTTTTCTGACAAGCGCTCGCTCTACATAGAAGCTTTGTCGCTGTTTGCAGAGCGCACGAATGCGGTCTTGAGTGATGTACGCGACCAACAAAATCCCGCAAATGCGATAAAACTGTTTTTTGAGCACACCCTGTTTCAGGTGCCGGAGCGACGCATGCGCCGAGGCTGCATGCTGGTAAATACCGTACTTGAGCTGGCACAGACCGATCAGGGCTTGAGCGACCTGGCAAGTCAAAAGCTTGCAAAGATTGAAGCTGCTTTCGCGGACTGCTTTCGAGCCGCTGCCGTGGCACAGCGCATGACCGGTGATCAGGACCCTGAACATCTCGCTCAGTTTGTGATGACGGTAAACCTGGGCCTGCGAGTGGCCAGCCGGAAAAACACCAGTAAAAAGCAACTCAATACTATTTTGGATACCACGCTATCCCTGCTGGGAATGGCAGCGTGACACCTTTATCAAACATCTGGAGGAAGAATCGTGATTAGCACCGAAATGCCCTATGAAAAAAAATTCCAGGACGTAAACGGCAAGCAGATCGCCTATGTCGAAGTGGGCGAGGGTGATCCCATTGTCCTGTTGCACGGTAACCCGACCTCTTCATACCTGTGGCGCAATGTGATTCCCGAACTGGTCGGCAAGGGCCGCGTTATCGCCCCGGATCTTATCGGTCAGGGCGATTCTGAAAAGCTACCCGCCAGCGAAGGTCCCGAGCGCTATTCTTTTCTCACCGCCTACCATTATCTAGAGGGTTTATTACAGGCAATAGGGGCCGACACAAACGTCACATTGGTTATCCACGACTGGGGCAGCGGTCTTGGTTTCTACTGGGCGCAACAGCATCCGGAGGCGCTGCGCGGCCTCGCCTATATGGAGGGTATAGTCTGCCCGGTAAGCTGGGAAGACTGGCCTGAAGGCGCCCGGGGTATTTTCCAGGGTTTCCGCTCGTCCAAAGGCGAAGACCTGGTACTGCAACGCAACCTGTTTGTAGAAGCCGTATTGCCAAGCTCGGTTATGCGCGGGCTGAGTGAAGAGGAAATGGAGCACTATCGCGCGCCGTTCTCGACACCGGATGACAGACAGCCGACACTCAATTGGCCACGGCAGATTCCAATCGATGGAGAGCCCCCTGAAATGGTGGATTTAGTCTCTAGCTATGGCCAGTGGATGGCGGGCAATCATACGCTGCCCAAGCTCTTCATCAATGCCGAGCCAGGCTCAATCCTGACCGGCAAAGCCAGGGATTTTTGCCGCAGCTGGCCCAACCAGACCGAAGTCACGGTCAAGGGCACCCACTTTATTCAGGAAGATTCACCAAAGGAGATTGGCCAGGCGGTAGCCCAGTGGTTGGATAAGATCAACTAGTACCCCATTTGCCAATGTCACCAAATAACTTTAGCCGAAGGAAGTAACCATGAGCGACATACCCGTATACATGATTGTTAATTTGACCATTACCGATGCCGACCAATATCGAAACTATGAGAAGGGCGTGTTTGGCTTTATTAAAAAGTACGGCGGCGAGCTTGTCACCTTTGACGATAATCCCACCACCTTTGAGGGCGAGGCACCCCGCCAGGGCCGTATGATTATTATTCGCTTTCCCTCAGAACAGGCAGCCACCGACTGGTATGCCGATGCCGACTATCAGGCCTTGTCCGAGTATCGACGAGCCGGCACCAAACTCGAGTTTTTAACGATGGTACGGGGTATGCCTGCGCGCAAGTAGGTGATAGCTTGCGTGGTCTGATATTAATTGGCGGCTGAAAAAAACCAGGGCGCTTCAGTCTTTGCTTGCCAGTTTCACCTTGTTATTGACGACATCAATGACCTCGACCTTGTCCCCGTCCTTAAAACCGCTGAGGTCGTCATCGCTGTGCCAATAGGTGCCATCCATTTTAATCATGCCATTATCAACAGTGCCTATGCCACGAATGTGAGATCTTTCTTCGGGTTTGCCCTGGGTTTTATTGAGCATGTTCACACTCCATTTCCGCAGGGCAAAAACCAGTGCCAGGCCAATGACACAAGCGGTGGCTATTTGCGCGATGCCATTGTCGTAGAGGCCAAAATAGCTCAAAACTGAAACAAGGAGAAAGCCAATACCGATCCAAATCAGGAAAAATGAGAAAAAGAGTGCCTCTATCCCAATCAGCACGATGCCGATAGCAAACAGATAGAACCACTCAATGACTTCCATCTACTGGCTCTCTTTATTCTTGCCCAGCATTGAGGTCAAGATAGACAGGGAGCCTATAAACTCGGTTGCCTCGTAGGGGACGATAAACTTATCGTTGGCGCTATTTTTGGCCATCTCATGGAAGGCGGCGATGCGGTCTTTTGCCAGCAAAAACTCCGCAGCTTCAGGGTTGCTTGCCATCGCCTGGTTAATGAGTTGCATGCCCTTGGCCTGACCTTCAGCGGTTTGTTCCTGCTCATATTTCGCGGCATCCGCCATGCGCTCAATGGCCTCGGCTTCCAGAAACGCTTTTTGCCGTTGACCTTCCGCCGCTCGTATCGTGGCCTCTTTATTGGCAGATGCAGTGAGCTCGATGGCGCGTTTTTCCCGCTCGGCCTTCATCTGCAGGTTCATCGCCTCTTCAATTTCAATAGGCACAGAAATGTCCCGCAACTCCACCCGCATGGTCTTAATGCCCCATTTCTGGGAGGCTGAATCCAGGGCCGTCAAGATACTTCTATTGAGTGTATCTCGTGAGGACAGTGTTTCATCCAGAGCCAGCTGGCCAATCTCAGCCCGCAGCGAGGTAGTGGCAAGATTGGCAATGGCCCGTTTGAAATCAACGACACCGTATGCGGCCATCTTGGCGTTTTCTACCTGGATAAAAACAAGGCCGTCCACGGAGATATTGACGTTATCCTTGGTAATAACAGATTGTTGGGGGATGTCGATGATTTGCTCTTGCTTGGTGACCTGCATGGCCACCGTATCGACCAGTGGGATGATAAGGTGAAAGCCACCCTCCAGGGTCGCATTGTATTTCCCCAACCTCTCAATAACATAGGCGTGGGCCTGGGGAACAATTTTTATCCCCTTAACCAGTACAATTAACACGGCAACAACAATGGCAACACCGATGACAGAAACAGCTTCCATAAAACCTCCTATAAATAATTTAAAATCGTATAGCTGATTAGTGACCCCTGCGTAGCCCGGTCAATTTTTGTCGTACCGATGCCAGCTTCACACAAACCACAAAAACGTCCACACAGGCCTGGACATCAGACAGGGACGGAAAGCTGGGGGCCAGTCGTATATTGCTATTGCGCGGGTCGTCACCGTAGGGGTAGGTTGCGCCCGCGGGGGTCAATTTAACGCCTATGTCATCCGCCAGTTGCACGATTTCCTTGGCCAGCCCCGGTAGGGCGTCGAAGGAGATAAAGTATCCCCCCTCCGGTCGGGTCCAACTGCCCATGCCGGTTCCCTCCAGTTCGGTGTCGAGAGTCTCCAACACTGCGTCAAATCGCGGCCGAAGAATGGCCGCGTGTTTCGCCATGTGCGCAAGCACTGTTGCCCGGTCCTTGAGAAACCGCACATGGCGCAATTGGTTCACCTTGTTCGGGCCGATGGTTTGGAAGGCCAGGTGCTTCTTAAGGGCAGACAGATTTTGCCCGCTGCTGCTCAAAAATGCAACGCCGGCCCCGGCAAAGGTTATTTTCGAGGTAGAGCCGAATTGAAATACATTGTCTGCAGTGCCGTGTTCTGTACAGTACTTGGCAATGGCGGGTAGCGTCTGGGCGCTGTCATACAATGTATGCACGGTATAGGCGTTGTCCCACATCACCAGAAAATTCTTGCTGGCCAGTTTTCCCAGCGCGGCGATTCGCTCAACGGTCTCAACACTGTAAACACAACCCGTGGGGTTGGAGAAGCGGGGCACGCACCACATTCCCTTGATGGCAGCATCACCTTGCAGAAGTTTTTCGACGACATCCATGTCGGGGCCGCTGTCCAACATGGGCACCGCTATCATGTCAATACCCAGGTGTTCGCAGATAGCAAAGTGGCGGTCGTAACCGGGGGAGGGGCACAAAAACTTCACGCTATCGGAATTGCCCCAGGCGCTGTGGACACCTGCGAGGCCTTGGTTGAGGGCGAATTCAACCGTGTGGTACATCAATGTAAGGCTGCTGTTGCCGCCTATCAGGGTGTGTTGGGGGTCGGCTTCCAACAGTGCACCGAACAGTTGCTTGGCCTCTGGCAGGCCATCCAGGCCGCCATAATTGCGTACATCTGTGCCATCGGAAGCCTGGTAATTCCCCGACAGGATGCCATCCAGTGGGTCGGACAGGTCCAGTTGCTCGCTGCCGGGTTTTCCACGGGTAAGGTCCAGTTTGAGGCCCAATTTTGCCAGTCGGCTATACTGGGTTTGCAAGGCCTCGAGTTGTGATTGTAATTCGCTGTGTGAAGCGTGTTCGACGTTCACGGCTTGGACCTCTTACGCCATTGAAAACAGCGTTTTTGCACCCATATACCAGTAACAGGGTGGTGAACGCCCAAGACAACAGTATACAAGGTATCGGAAGCTGATGAGTGATAAGGATCAAGCGAATGATGGGAAAGTCGAGCCTGCGGAGGTCGAGCAGCAGGCACCGGCGGTGGCAGATGATGTACTGCCCGATACCCTGTATTTAATGCCAATTCCCAACCGGCCCTTTTTCCCGGGTCAAATTCAGCCCGTTGCCATTAATCCTCATGAGTGGGGCAGCACTATCGAGGCCGTTTCCAAGGACGGCCGCAAACTTATCGGCTTGAGCTATGTCGATAAAGCGAATCCCGAGGGCGTGGACCCCCGTCAGTTTCCTGAAATTGGCTGTGTGGTGCGGTTGCACAAGCCTCCCATGGGCAATGACTCGGCTACCCAGTTTTTGGCCCAGGGCGTAAAACGTTTTCGCATTGTGCGCTGGTTGAATGACAAGCCGCCCTATCTGGTGCAGGTGGAGTACCCACGCAGCCTGGGTAATCGCGACAGTGATGAAATCAAGGCCTATGCCATGGCCCTGATCAAGGAAATAAAAGAACTGCTGCCACTGAACCCGCTTTACAGTGAAGAGCTGAAGCAGTACATGTCCAACTTCAGCCCCAATCAACCCAGCCAGTTGGCAGATTTCTCCGCGGCGTTAACCACGGCAAAGGGCGACCAGCTACAGGAAATACTCGATACCTTGCCACTGCTTTCCCGAATGGAGAAAGTACTGGCCCTGTTGCGCAAAGAGCGTGAAGTCGCCGAGTTGCAAAACCAGATTAGCAGTCAGGTCAACGAGAAAGTGTCCGAGCAACAGCGGGAGTTTTTCCTGCGGGAACAGCTGAAGATTATCCAGAAGGAACTGGGCCTGTCCAAGGATGATCGCACCTCCGACGGCGAAATGTTTGAGGCGAGGATCGCAGAACTGAATTTGCCCGAGGCGGTTGCAAAGCGCATTGACGATGAGCTGCATAAGTTGTCTGTGCTGGAAACCGGGTCGCCGGAATACGGTGTTACCAGAAACTATCTCGATTGGGCAACCTCCGTGCCATGGGGTGTGACCTCGGAAGATAACCTCGATCTCGATAATGCCAAGATCGTACTGGATAAGCACCACGATGGCCTGAAAGATGTAAAAGACCGCATCTTGGAATTCCTGGCGGTGGGATCCTTCAAGGGTGAAATTTCCGGTTCCATATTGTTGTTGGTAGGCCCTCCCGGTGTGGGAAAAACCAGCATAGGCCGCTCCGTCGCCGATGCCCTGGGCCGCAAATTCTACCGCTTCAGCCTGGGCGGCATGCGCGATGAGGCGGAAATAAAAGGCCACAGGCGAACCTATATCGGTGCCATGCCGGGAAAATTTATACAGGCACTGAAGGAGGTGCAGGTTTCCAATCCTGTCATCATGCTGGATGAGATAGACAAAGTGGGTGCGTCCTTTAGAGGGGATCCCGCATCGGCGCTGCTGGAAGTACTGGATCCCGAGCAGAATAGTGAATTTCTGGACCACTACCTGGACCTTCGTGTCGATTTGTCCAAGGTCTTGTTTATCTGTACAGCCAATCAACTGGATACCATACCGGCACCTCTGTTAGACCGCATGGAAACCTTGCGCTTGTCGGGTTATGTGGCGGAGGAAAAACTGTCCATCGCCAAGAATCATCTGTGGCCAAAACAGATGCAACGCCATGGCCTGAAGGATGATCAACTAAAGATAAACGATGCCGCCCTGAAGTACGTCATCGATTCCTATTGCCGTGAGGCGGGGGTGCGAACCCTTGAAAAAGAGCTGGCTCGCATAATGCGCAAGTCCATCGTGAAGTTGTTACACGACGATGTGGATAAATTGCGCGTGGGTAAAAAAGATATAGACGCTATCTTGGGCAAGCCGCCATTCCAGCCCGATAAGCCAGTGCGGGGTATTGGCGTGACAACGGGGCTGGCCTGGACAGCCATGGGGGGGGCGACGCTCACCTTTGAATGCTCACAAGTGCATACGTTAAATCGCGGTTTTAAGCTCACCGGGCAATTGGGTGATGTGATGAAAGAGTCGGCAGAAATTGCCTACAGCTATGTTGTGGCGCATCTCAAGAGCTATGAATGTGACCCGGACTTCTTCGATATGTCCATGGTGCATTTACACGTGCCAGCCGGTGCCACCCCCAAGGACGGCCCCAGTGCCGGAGTGACCATTGCAACGGCGCTGGTGTCCCTGGCCAGGAGGGAGCGAATCAAGCGCAACCTGGCGATGACCGGTGAGCTTACCCTGACTGGACAGGTGCTGCCCGTGGGGGGCATACGCGAAAAAGTCATTGCGGCGCGTCGCAGCAAGATCATGGAATTAATACTGCCCCACGCAAATCGTCGGGATTTTGAAGAACTTCCCGACTACCTGCGCGAGGGTATTAATGTGCACTTTGCCCGTAATTATCGCGAGGTATTCGACTACGTGTTTCACGAGCACAGGCAGGATAAGTCACTGCACTAGCGCTTGCGTCGCTCTCCGCGGTGGCCGCCGCGTTCATCCATGAAACTGCCCAGTTGCGCCCGCTGATCTTCAGTCAGTATTTTGTTGACCTCAGACAGGGTGTAAGCCCGGGCATAGGCCAGATTGCCGCTGATTACGCCGATGTTGTCGGCGGTCTTTCTCGCGCTATCGCTGTCGAAGTCTTCGCCGTGGGATATTAGTTGTTCGCGCAGGCCCTTCAACTGTTCGCGTTCGCCTCGAACATTTTCCTGTTCGGCTTCAAGTAGTGCGGTAATCTCGGACTGCTGTTGCTCAGTCAGATCCAGGCGTTGTGTCATTCTTTCAACCATTTGCACGGGGTCATGCCCCGAGGGGCCACCGGGCTTGGCCACGCTTGCCGTAGGAAAAATCAGTGCTGCCAGCA
>Ga0114949_10000186_pt1 | contig 29278 bp, 30 predicted proteins | sample N074metaG_FD_83505 | JGI IMG/M metagenome (GOLD analysis project Ga0114949, IMG submission 83505) | Deep subsurface microbial communities from Kermadec Trench to uncover new lineages of life (NeLLi) - N074 metaG | ecosystem: Environmental > Aquatic > Marine > Ocean trench > Sediment | place...
CGGGCGCAGGCCAGATCCCATCGGAGTTGAGTGAGCAACCAGAATTCAGCCGAATAATCTCCACTGGTTGCCTTCTCCAGTAACAGAGCCATTTTCGGAGTTATGCCTCTTTTCCCATTGATCAGTTCATTGATGGGTTGTGGCTGGTTAAATCCCAGCTTTCGAGAAAATGCTGACTGGGACAATCCTGCGGGTTCTAAAATCAAGGGCTCTATTAATTGCCCTGGGTGTGCTGGCTTGGTCATTTCCTAAACTCTTGCGAAGGCGGTTTCCGGTGATTGTCTCTGGTTAAAAGGTGCCTGTATCCACCAGACCAGGTTCCACAAGTCAGCAGAACCATGATGCCAGTAAAAGTGCTTGGTTCCAGGCTCACAAGTACAAACCCCGGCAGGAAGATTTCATTTGTGAACAACAATAAGCATAAGAATATTAACCGGCGCCAGTTTCGAGACCATTATCCAGCGGCGCTACCAGTATTGATATATATAGCTTACATATGTCATATGTAAACAAGCATAAAACAATATCAACATCAGGTCAATTTGAATTGGAGATTTATCACAGTTAAATTATCTGTTCACATCCTGTATCCTCGGTGTCGGAAGAAATGAATAGATAATATTCAGATTGGGATGAACATTGAGAAAAACACTGGACACTGGGAGTTGACAAATTTCGTTGAATAAACCTTCAATGTTTGTCTCCCTGCAGATTCGTGATTTTCGGTTTCTTTGGGTATCAAACCTCTGTGCATCCTTCGGTATGCAAATGCAAATGGTCGCCAGGGGTTGGCTGATTTACGATATGACCAACTCGCCGCTTGCCCTGACCTGGGTAATGCTGTCATTTATGTTGCCTTCATTCTTATTTTCCCTGGCCGGTGGTGTCATCGCCGATCGATTTCAAAAAAAGCCGATCATGGTTGTCTCCCAATTGCTTAATAGTATTGCGACCATTGGTCTGGCGATCATCGTCTATTCTGGTGACGTGTCATTCTGGCACTTTATTTATTTCGGCATCTTCAACGGAACGGTTCTGGCGATGAGCATGCCAGCCCGAAGTGCGATGGTTCCCGAGGTTGTTGGTAAAGACTATCTGGTCAATGCAATGGCCCTGCAGAGTGCGACGTTCAATCTTGCTCGCATTCTTGGGCCTGCACTCGCCGGTGGATTGATTGCGGTCTTTGCTGAAGGGGACACCTCGTCCACACATGGTACCGGCATTGTATTCTTCATTATTGCACTACTTTATTTTCTTGCGGTGATATCCACTGCAATGCTCAATTATCAGGGTGCGCCAATTGCGAGAACGAAGAGTTCACCCCTTGAGGATATCAGAGAGGGATTTCGTTACATGCGTGACGAACAGCTGATACTGGGTTTGCTGATCATGGGTTTTGTGCCGTTTACATTTGGCTTTTCAGCATCTTTTCTGTTGCCTGCGTTCAATAAGGATGTCATAGCCGGTGGACCCGAAGATCTGGGGCTGTTAATGACAGCGATGGGGGCCGGTGCTTTTGTTGGTTCGCTCATTCTTGCAAGAAAAGGAGACTTTAGTAAGAAAGGTCGATTCATGTTCGTCAGTGCATATCTTTGGGCGCTATCTCTAGCCGGATTTGCACTGTCTGGGAATATGGCACTTGCTCTTATTACTGGTGCTTTTACTGGGCTGTTTGGTTCTGTTTTTGGTGCATTGAACATGAGCATTATACAACTCGCCATTCACCCGGAGATTCGTGGCCGGGTGATGAGCATGATGATGATGACATTCGGTCTTATGCCGCTTGGTGTTATACCGATTAGTGCCCTGGCTGAATTTGTAGGTATCGATGTAGCCCTATTTTGTAGCTCGATCCTTCTCGTTCTGAGCATGTTGATCCTTGGCTATTTCTATCCCGATCTGCGCCGGATAGATAAGGGCCATGGAGATCGTGCGCTTCTTCAATAAGTGATAAAATAGATCGTTTCAATAGAAACAATTCGTTATATCTATTGACTCCGGGTGTGTAAAGTAACCTGAAATTCATCAACAGGAGAAACACATGGAAAATATCAATATACCCAGGGTGACGTTTAAAACCAGAGTGAGAGACGAGAGTCAACCAGGTGAAAATCCATTTCGCTGGCAGGATGTTAGCAGCGAGGACATCTTCAGGAATAAGAAAATTGTTGTGCTGGCATTACCGGGCGCTTTTACACCGACTTGTAGCAGCACTCATCTACCAGGGTTCGAAAGCCTTTACGATCAGATCCTTGAGCAAGGAGTAGATGAAATCTATTGCGTCAGTGTTAACGATGCATTCTCCATGTTTCAGTGGGCCAGGCAGCTAGGAATCGAGAAAGTTAAAATGTTGCCTGATGGAAATGCTGACTTTACCCGATTGATGGGTATGCTGGTTCAGAAAGAGAATCTGGGTTTCGGGCCACGTTCATGGCGTTACTCCATGTTGGTCAATGATGGAGTCGTAGAACAGTTGTTTGCTGAACCGGGTAAAATGGATAACTGTGAGGATGATCCATTTAGCCGTAGTGATGCTGATACCATGTTGGCATATCTGTCAGAAGCTGCCTGACAGGCAGGAAGCCGGGTGGTGCGAAGCGGTGCCGTGAAGATCTATAGAGTGGAGAGGTTTGAGCCGCATGGTTCTTCTCACAATCATCCGAAAAATGGCACAAGTGGCTGCTGGATAATGATCTGTTCGGACCGATCATAAAAAACTGGGAAACCAATCAATGTATAAACGCTCGCACCAAATTATTTGCCATCATCGCCATGGCGATTGCAGGTAGTGCGACGGTAGTTTTTGCGATAGAAGATTTTCGCCTCCGAGTGTTTACTGTTCTTATGTTGATGACCGGAACAGTGACAATATTGATGATCAAAACCTGCCAGGAAGAAGCCGATGGATGCCAGCAAGACGGGAATTAGTAAAGGCAAAGTCATTACGTTCCAGTATATTTTAACGGAAGACAGTGGCACAGAGGTTGAGCGAAGCAATCCTGATGAACCGAGAGTTTACCTGCATGGTTACCGAAATATGCTCAAGGGGTTAGAAGACGCTCTGCTGGGCAAATGTGAAGGTGATGAAATAAGTGTCACCTTGCCTCCCGAAAAAGGTTACGGTATTCGAAAGAATGATTCCATTCAGCGAGTTCCCATCAAGCACCTGTTAACCAAAGCAAAGCGTTTCAAGCCGGGCATGAATGTGAAGGTCAACACCAGGGATGGGGCGAGAGATGTTGTCATCGTAAAAGTGGGTAAGTTCAATGTCGATATTGACACCAATCATCCACTGGCAGGTAGGACCGTCACCTTCGATATTGTCATTGAGAAAATTCGTGATGCAACACTCGAAGAAAAAGCACATGGGCACAGCCATGGTAGCGATGGCCACGAACATCACCAGTAATCTTCAATCGAATATTTTTACCTGCCTTTCCAGTTCGGCTCTCTTTTTTCTGTGAAGGCTCTTGGACCTTCTTGCGAGTCTTCGCTGGCTAACCTTTTTGTTTCAGATTTATACGGTGTGTAAAACGCCTGGGCCAGGGGATAGTCAAGCCCACGCATTGATGCCTCTTTTGTTGCCCTGATGGCCAGGGGTGCGCAACGTAGTATGTCTTTGATGTAACCGTCGACCGTTTCCTTGAGTTCGGACAATGGGACCACTTCATTGACGAGGCCAAGTTCGTATGCCCGTGATGCTGACATGTGCCTGCCAGTGAGCATATAGCCCATGGCAGGTTTCAAACCAATCTGGCGAGGTAGCCGGTGGACTCCTGCGGAGCCGGCCATCAGACCTCGTCTGGGTTCAGGCAAGCCGAATTCTGCATGGTCGGCTGCGATGATTATGTCACATGCCATGGCAACCTCCAGGCCACCTCCCAGTGCGTATCCATTAACCATTGCGATGATGGGTTTTGGCGAGTACCAGCGTTCAATGATGTGGGTTGTCTCTGCAGCCAGTTTTCTCCAGTGGCTTTTGAGATCCTCACTTGCATCTCGTTCTATGGCCCTGTGCTTCAGGTCGGCACCAGCGCAGAATGCTCTTTCCCCGGCGCCGGAAATGACAGCCAGCCAGATGTCATCATTGTTCTCTACTTCATCCAGATGCTGTGAAAGTTGCCAGCGCAATTCGGGGTTTAGTGAATTTAAGGCTTTAGGCCGGTTCAATGTAATCCATGCAACCCTGTCTTGAACTTCAAAAATAGTCGTTTCGGTTTCCATCAATGTCTCCTAACCAGGTCCGCCCAGAGTGTTCGCAAGTAAAGTGTTCGCAAGTAAAGTGAGCGCATGATCGGTGAATTCGTGCATGTTCTTTTCGCGATCGTTGTGTCCGGTTCTGATTGTTGTACTGGCCTTAACAGGGCCAACGACGGCGATGACGCTAATGCCAGCCTCATTGCTGTAAGGCGTGCCGGATGGCCCGGCCACACCTAATTCAGCAATTCCCCAGGTAGATCCCAGGGTGTCACGAATGCATTCAGCAAAGATGATGGCGATGTCCTCGGTGAGAGGTTTAACGCCTTTCAATTTATCCATGGGCAGCTCAAGGAAGACCTTCCGTGACTCACGAGTATAGATAACGGTACCACCCAGATAGTAGGACGATGCACCGGGAACGGACAGCAGGCTGGCGGAGATGAGTCCTCCCGTGGAAGATTCAGCGACCGCAACAGTTTCTTTACGACTCTTTAGCAGTTCTGCAACAGGATTTGCACTAGTGGTGAGGCTCAATACTCGTCTCCTAAAAAAACCTGGGAGAGGTATTGTGTCAGAAACTCGATTCCGGAACGAGTGGTACTTGGCTTAGCTGGCCGGGTTCATGTGGCGGGCAGAAGATAACGGGCTACCCTTGATAAGATGTCCCTCGGAATAACAATTCAGGATTGCTTCTGGCTTAGAAACGCAACAGACCCTTGTACTAATTGCTCACGTTTCGCTTTGAGTTGGTAAAGCTGCTCAAGTAGCTCCTGGGTCGTTTCCTGGTAATCCAGGTGAACCTGTCTTTCCGCTTCGATATCAATGGCTGTTTGCAGGTTGTGTTCCTGCTCCAGCCTCAAATCACGAAACTGTCTGTTTAACTGAGAAATTTCTATATCAAGTGACTCTAGATGATTCATCTGTTCCTCAAATGTCGGACCGTCGTCCGTTTCGGGAAGAACTGGATCAACAATCAGGCAGGGTGAAAACGAAAATGATATCTGCGCATTCTCGTCAATACATTTGAATACCTCTGATGCATTAGCACGAGTGCTCGAACCGAGGGTGGATAAGATGATGAGGACAAACATTAAATTTTTCATAAGTCGAATTTAGCCATCATGTGTTGAAACCGGCTAGTGGGTCGACGATTAGTGGTTGCTAAAAGGGAGTGAACGGTAAGCCTTCTGCTGGAGTTGTGATGCGTATCACGAAAGTAAATGTCGAAAATGTATCAGTAAGGGGTGGTTAGGAAACGGGTTTTTTCGCTTTGGCCCGTCGGCTGGCCTCATTCATTACCCTGATATCGCCTTCGGTCTGGGTCACATTTAGCTGCATTTCACACATTTTCCAGCCATCAGCGGTGCGGACAAATTTATCATCATAGTAGCCAAACATGGTGTAACGGGACTCGGTGCCATCTTCATTCCGCAGCCAGTGCTCCGCCCGCATGTGTGCTAGGCAACGGGCTGTATCACCATTGATCGTGATCCGGTGATTGGTCAGGAAATGTTGTGTAACGGTAAGTTCCGCGAACATTCGTGCCTGGCTTCTGACAACCTTGTCTGCGACCAGTGATCTTGCTGGTACCTGGTTCCAGGAGCTTAAGTCAAAGATCGGCTCGTCAGTGAACACGCTCCTCCACAGGAGCCAGTCCCTTGCATCCAGACCAGTGGCATAACAATTCATCAGTTCGATGATCTCTAGCCTGTCCTGGGTAATGTTCGTCATAAGAAGTGAATTCTAGCCTGTTGAAGGAAGGGTTGGGTGGTAGGTCGGAAACTCAGTGTTGTCCCGGGCCATCTGGATAAAGTCGTCTGCTGTATTGTACTCCGAGAATGCAGTTAACTGCCTGGCAGTCACCGCCATCATGCCGAACTTGTCCCTGGCATGAAGTTCAAGTGCCTTCGAAGGTGATATCCAGAGGCTATCAACGGTTTCGGTTCCGTCATGTTCACCGGCCTGTTTAGCAGGTGCCTGGGTGATAAAAAAGCGAGTGTCGAATCGCCGGGGCCTGCCTTCAGGTGTTATCCAACGATTATAAAAATGGATCAGGTCAATAGCCAGCTTGAGGTTTTCTTTTTGGCAGATGTCTGCCAGGGAAAGTTCACCGGCAGTTAACAACTTTCGGTAGTCCCGGAATTTAACCCAGGACTCTTCATCGTAAGACAGAATAGAATTTGAATCATCATAGGCAAGCATCAGCCCGGATTCCTCAAAGGTTTCCCTGATACCGGCTATCCAGTAAGCCTGCCAGCTATCGCCGAGGGCTTCCCGCTGCTTTGATTGCTTGGCATCCGGGCCGGTATGGAAATCATCATAAACTGGAGAATGATCTTCATTATCGACCCTGCCACCGGGGAATACATACATGCCACCGGCAAAGGCAGCCTGGTGTGTTCGGCGCAACATGAATATTTCGTATTGTGGTGAAGCGTTACGAACAATGATGACGGTTGCAGCGGGGCGAATGGGCTGGTCAGCGTGTTGATTCATCTGGCCACTTCCATAAAATTTAACTGCTCGTGATATACGCTCAATTAGAAATCACCCTGGCCTCGGAGAGTTCATCAATTTCCTGCTCGTCGAAACCAAACTCGAAAAGTATAGACCTTGTATGTTCACCTAATTTTGGAGCAGGTGCTTTTGGGCCGACATCAGCGCTGGTAAAACGCATCGGAATGCTCACGGTTGAATAGTCGCCAATTGATTCATCAGTCAAAATTGGGAACAGGTTCAGCGCTTTGGCCTGAGGATCCTCAGGTACTTCATGCAGGCCCAGAACCGGGCCCCAGACTAAACCGGCTTCATCAAAAATGACTCCCCATTCATCACGACCGCGATGGGAAAGTGCTTCATCCACACCGTTGGTTAGCTCCTCCATGTGACGATAACGACTACTGCCATCAACGAAACGTTCATCTTCCAGCCAGTGATCAAGGCCTAATGATTTACAGAATTTAGGCCAGGCAGACGGCTCCGGCATATTAAAAACAACCCATCGTCCGTCTCCGCAGGGGTATCGATTTGCTGTTGGTGTCAGCATGCCATGCCTTGCTCGCCTTCGAACCGGTGCCTTGTCCACTGCGGTGATCGCATAGTCAGTTGCCTGGGTCCAAACAGCGTTTCAGGACCCAGGTTGTATTTTTGCTGGCGTTCCCGGAGCAGATTACACATAAAAATTTGCGCGGATTGAACGAGCTTGTGTACGAGTGCAATGCCCTGGGGTTTCGTAAGATCAATCTGTATGGATTCCTTACCACGGTTATCCACATCAAACTGGAAATCATAATTTTGTAGATCTCGTTCTGTTTTCGTTGGGCGACCCATGTCGCGCATGGGATCGCCCCGCGGCGGTTCCACTTTGATGACTCGCGCGCCAAGGTCTGCAAGAATAGCTCCGGCACTAGGCGCAGCCATCCAGTTGTCCAGTTCAATGACAGTAATATCTTCAAGGGGTGCGGCCACACTGACTCCAGCTGTTCAAATAAGCAGTTACAAATAGAAAGCAGGGATAATAGGTGAGAGACACACTATAAGAAAGGCGTAGTTGAGTAGATAAAGGATTGTGGATGTCAGAATTACAGATAAGGCCGTATCATAAAAGAGACATGGGGCAACTGTACAAGATCTGCCTGCAGACAGGGAAAGATGGAAAAGATGCCACCGGCACGGTAGATGATGACATACTGGGTCACATCTACGCCGCCCCTTATGCAGCCTTTGAACCTGAATTATGCTTTGTTCTTGATGATGCTGGGACTGCAATTGGATATATTCTTGGTACGAAAGACTCAGTTGGTTTCGCCAAAACCTGTGAGCAAAACTGGTGGCCTGGTCTTCGTAAGAAGTATGTATTGCACGATGATGCACAAGAGAATCGTACGAAACTGTTGACACAAGTAATTCATCGAGGATATAGGGCTCCAGCCATCGCTGCTGAATATCCTGCGCACCTGCATATTGATATTCTACCGCAAGGTCAGGGAAGGGGGTTCGGCAGGCAGCTGATTGAGCGATTCACGAACAAATTGAGAGACGACTCCGTTCCGGCTTTACACCTTGGGGTCAGCCGGATCAATGTCAGTGCGATTGGCTTCTATGACAAACTGGGTTTCCAGATTATTGAAGAATCTGATACCAGCTATCAATTTGGCATGAAGTTAGATTAGCTTCTGACCCTTTAAGTACCCATACAGTTGCCGGTCATGGCGACTGGTCGCAGATTGTCGTCCTGGTCTTATCCAGGGTTGCCATTTTGGTTCATGGGCTGCCGTTACTGTATCCCCCATTATGGTCACCCGCTGTATGACCCTTTCACCCTCGAAATCATTGAGCACGAAATGTTGTGTACAGCGATTATCCCACATCGCGATTGTGCCCGCAGTCCAGGAATATCGAACCGTAAATCGCGGGTTGCTAACCCATCTGGTTAAATAACCCAACAAGGCTTCACTTTCACCGGCGCTCATTTCTACAATCCGACGGGTGAAGTGCTCGTTTACATATAGTGCCTTTTTTCCTGTTTCCGGATGTACGCGGATAACAGGATGAATGGTCATCTGTTCCGGATGATTGTGAGGCAGAGCATCATGCAGGGCAGTCAAGCCTTCACAGAGTTCTTTCATAGGGTCGGACAATTCATCATATGCCGCATTGAGGCTGGTCCACATGGTGTCACCACCGGTTGCTGGGCAGGTCACCATATTAAGTATTGACATGAGTGCAGGATGTTCCTGAAAGGTAATATCAGTATGCCACTCATCAGCCACACCGCCGCTGGTTGCTGCCAGCTGAAAGATTTCTTCAGGTAAATCGCTTGTTGCGTTCTTGAGGTTCGGATGCCCTTCCATTTCCCCAAAATAACGGCCAAACGAAACGTGGTCACCATTGCTTAAAAATTGATCTGGAAAAAACAACACCATATGTTCTGTTAATAACGATTTTATGGAATTAGTCTCGGCCTCTTTAGCATCGCTTAAAGATACTCCCGTAATCTCGGCACCAAGGCTGCCCGAGAGTTTTTTTATGGTCCAGTTTTTCTGTGTTTCAGTGCCCATGGCGACTACCCCTTAAATATCAATCGCAAAAGCATAAACAACCCGCTAGATAATGCAAACATGATAATGTCGCCCAATGGAGAGAAGATCATGAAAGGATTGTGGCTGGAAGCGGGACAATTCTCGTACCGTGATGATTTGCCTATGCCGCAAGCAAGAGAAGGCGAGTTACTTATTCGAACTTTGTGCAGCGGAATATGTGGAACGGATCTTGAATTGCAGCGAGGTTACTACGATTTTTCAGGTATTGCCGGGCATGAGTTCGTCGGCGAAGTCATCAGTGATGGTGAGCTGGCCGGTCAACGAATTGTTGCCGACATCAATATCGGTTGTGGGCGATGTTCTTTCTGCGTGAGAGGATTAAACAATCATTGCCCCACCAGGAAAGTGATCGGAATAAAGGGTCATGCTGGCGCATTCGCTGAATTCCTGACGGTCCCGGAGCGGAACGTATTTCGTATACCCGATAGTCTTTCGAATCATCAGGCCGTTCTGGTGGAACCGGTAGCTGCTGCATTGGAAATTCTGGAGCAGGTTCCTGTAGACAAACAAAGTCATGTACTGATTATCGGGGCTGGCAGGCTGGGGACGCTTATTGCCAATGTACTTGCCAGCGCCGGGTTAGAAGTTGAAATTCAGGTGAGAAACCCGCTCAGATTAAAGTACTTCGAGAACCCGTCAATAAAGGCGATCGAAAACTTCAAGCATAGCCATTATCCTCTAGTGATCGAATGCACTGGACAGCCTTCTGGATTTTCATCTGCACTGCAGGCAGTCATGCCAAGAGGAACGATTGTTATGAAGAGCACCTATGCATCAGAATTGAACCTGGATGCCAGTTATGTCGTTGTCAATGAAATTTCGCTGATGGGTTCGAGATGTGGCCCGACAGATAAAGCGATTCAGTGGATGCAGGAAAACAATACAGAATGGCTTGAGATGTCGACCCATAGATTTGAAGAAGTGGATCTTGCCTTTGAACAAGCGAAGGACCCCTCTATCTATAAGGTCCTATTTTCCAATGAAGAATCTACGGACTAAAGGGCGGGTCGAAATCATCGCCGAGTATGATATTAACGGGTGCTCCACCACCGGCAGAATCGGTCATATAAATTCGATAGAGACCCAGGGATTCGAGGGTAAGCCGTTCTGGTCCGATGGTGATCGTTTTTGTCCCGGGCTCAGTGAAAACGACATCATAAGTCCCGGCAACCAGACGCAGGAGAGAAGAGCTGGGATAAAACAATGCTGTTATGGCGGGTAAAACATCGTCCACAGATTGACCTGCCAACAGAATGTATACATCAACGGAGCCAGCCGCAGGTGAACTGTTTGTTATTGCCAGCGTTGCCCTGTCTGTTACACGTCGAAAGTCGTCAATGGTAGTAATAATTGATCGCTCACCTTCAATTCCTGCTGTGACAATTGTCTGGAACTCACCCGACACCGCCGTAAACGTGTCTTCTGTAATGACGTCTTCAACTGAATTTGCCGTGGTGACTACAAGTGTATAGGTACCTGGATCAATATCATCGAAGCCACTAATATCGCCAAACAACATATCTTCGCCGATGAGTTCCTCGTCAAGATAGATATCTACCGAGGTGATGTCAGCATTCATGTTGGCAAGTCTCCTGGAACTGTCTAGCACTTCATTGGGAAACATTGCAGTGCCGATCCCCGAAACAGAAATAACCCTCGCCTCGGTGTCACCTGGACCGAAATAGTCCACCAGGATTAACAGCGGGCGAGAAGATGCTGGTACTGGAAAGGAGCCAGAATCCCAGAAGGGGTCTGGTTGGCCGGTGATGAAAGTCTGTAGTCTGCTTTCGGTATTTTCTTCAAAGTCGATAAGTTCTGAAACTGCATTAAGTGACAGGGTCACCAGTGGTGTCCCGGCGGGGACATCAGCCGCCGTGAGATGGAAGTCTACAGACGATGGGAGGCTTGTCGCTGCATGGACAAAACGTAATTCGGCAAGTGTATTGTCCTCTGGGAAATCGACCGGTAAATCCTCAACGATGAGCAACAATGGTTCGGACATTGTCCCGGCGATGATAACCGTCGTCAGGTGATCAATGCCTATCTCGATGTCCTGGCTGATCAGGCCTACCAACTGATTATCCCTGACAAAAGAGACCAGCAGGGTGCGGGTCACGTCAGGCAAGACCTGGATAAATGCAGTGGATTCAGCAAAATCTACGAAGCCAATTCGTTGAGTCTCGTAATCCACGTTGAGCGAGGATGAATCGGAAATAGTGTTAACGACCCTTAAAAGACCGAAAGGCGGTGGTTGTTGTGTCCAGCCATCTTCACTACCACAACCAGGCAGGATCAAGATGGAGACGAAGACACAAGCGCCAAGAAAACATCGCATGAATCGCTCTGGTAACAGTAATGCCAAATGTGGTGCCAATTGTATGGGTAAAATTCCGCGCAACAATAATTGAAAACTGGTTGTTATTCCAGTGTGGCGCTAAATAATTCGCCTGAACGCAACCAGCGTTGCTGCTGCACCGACATTAATAGACTCAATCTGGTTTGCCATTGGTATGTTGACCAGAAGGTCACAGGCTTCTTTGACTGCCCTCGACAAGCCTGTTGTTTCATTCCCCAGAACAATGGCCTGTGGCTGCTCTTCACGAAGATCTCCAAGTGGAATTTTCCCTTGCCCGTCTAAACCACATATTCTGACGCCGTTTTCTTTTAGAAAATCAATTGCAGAGACAGTCGTCTGGCAATGGAAAATTGAAGCATTGAACAGGGTTCCAGCGCTGGCTTTGAATACCAGTGGGTCGATTCCTGCATTTCCAATGCGTGGCAGGATCAATCCATTCATGGGAGAAGCCGCGACTGACCGGATTATCATGCCAAGATTTTGTGGGTTGGTGATTCGATCAAGTAGTAGTATTTCAAACCCCGGCTTTATCAGTCGAAGTGGCAAGTCTTCCAGTGAATTAAATCGGGGTGCAATGAGATCAATTGCGACTCCCTGGTCCTGTCTCCCGTTCCTGGAAATTCGTGATAGTTCCTGACGGCTGTGATAACGGATATCGATATCCCTTTCACCGGCGAGTCTCTCGATTTCAGCGATGGTCTCTCCGGAATGATTGGTTTTGGCCAGATGCAGTCTGAATACTTCAAGGGCAGGGATTAGCAGGACTTCCAGCACGGGCTTTCGCCCATACAGAGTCAGCATATTGTCATAACGCTTTTTTCTTGATTCGTAGGTATCTGAAGGCTTGCCGCTCATAAACCTGACCCACCATCAGTCTTGTCGGTAAAGAATCCAGCTATTGATTGGCGAGATATTCGCCGATCTGCTCTGGCGTTGTCTGTGGCTCGAACCGGGCTACTACTTCCCCGTCTTTTCCCACCATGAATTTGGTGAAGTTCCAGCCAAGGTCTTCGACACCATCATCCTTCGCTTTCTGTGACTTTAACCATTTATAAAGATCACATGCGCCATCACCGTTCACTTCAATCTTCGCGAACATCGGGAAGTTCACATCAAATTTTGATGCTGCGAATTCATGAATTTCAGCATTGGTACCGGGCTCCTGTTTGCCAAACTGATTACAAGGAAATCCTAATACTTGAACGTCGTTATTTTCTGCATGCAATGTACACAGACCTGCGTACTGTGGGGTAAGGCCTCACTGGCTGGCCAGATTGACGATTAACAGAACATGGTCGCGATATTCGGAGAATGAAACCATTTCTCCAGTGATAGATTCCATTTCGAGGTCATAGAATTTCGACATTGTGAACTCCGGGGTGTTTTCTTGGTTTGGTCGCGCTGTCCTGTTTGGCCCATGTTACGAGAACTTAACTGAAAATCCCATGCAAATACCACTTTCCAGTATTCAAGTGATTAAACACCCAATAAAGTGCGCCACATGGGTGCCGGGCAATGTAGTAGTCGCGGGCAGAGTCATTGCCATCCCACCAGCCAAAATCAATCCTTTCCGGACCACGGGTTAGCTCAAGTTGGCCACCAAGAAATGGACTGCCATTCCTCGTTCCTAATTCCTGTAACACGTTCAATAAATAAAGTGGTCTTGGGTTTTCTTCTTTTTCGTTTTCCGGAAACCAGTAATCTTTTTGATTCAGGCGAACAGTTTTCCAGGCTTTTTCCGGGCGATGGTCATTTGCCATGGACAGGCCAAAACAGGTTTGCGGCCCCAGCCTTGCCCTGAACATATTCAAAAGATGATTAGTGCGGGCCTGATCGGCTTTGTTATGAATGCTGTCATCTTTCTGGTAAAAGCGGGTGCCATGAAACAGGTCTCCTGAAACAGAATCTGCCGGGCAAAACGCATTAGCGATAAGGCGCAGGTTATCTACCTCAGGCATATCGTCGACCTTGTCCAGCTGTAACTGGGTCAGCATGAGGAACATAGCGGCATCATTCTCGGGGTTTGCCAGGTAGATGCTGAAATTTTTTGCAGTATGGCTTCTGTGGGAAAGTTTGAACGTGAACTGATTAATGTGCAGTTGTCTTGTCTGCAGAAAATCGCATAGTTCCGAGATAAGGCGTTTAACGGGGAACGCCAGTGATTGAATGTTAGTGATATCTGAAAGGAAAGTGATATCGCTAAAAAACCGCGGTGTCTCGCTGATAAATTTTTGCGGGTCAGGTTTTTTGCCAGTCAAACGCTGGAGATAATCTGTAAAGAAAATGCCGAAGCGGCGGTTCAGCCCGTCTAAAGGCAGTTTCAGTAGCGCCCCCATATCCTGAATACCCATCTGCCTTAATGATTCAATAATTTTTGCATCTGCCCGTAGATGGGTAGTGGGCAATGTTTGTAATGAGCCGATCGAGTTGCTGATATCTTCACTTTCTTTTCTGGAATTATTTTTAGTTGAACGACTCCCGGCTGTATGGTTCTCGACTAAATGACTCTCTGCTAAAAGAAGTGCCGCAAGTGGTGTCTCATTAACACCAATGCAGGCGGTATATCCTAATTTAAAAAGTCCTGTACTGATTTTTGATTTTATATTCGTAATTCCTCCGAATAATTTCAGGCAACCTTTTATATCCAGCAGCAAACTGTGGGGCGTCTTTATTGAAACCCCCGGTGTGAACTGGTAGGCCCAGTGTGCGAGATGGGAGAGCACCGTGAATTCTTTTTCTTCATCTCGCTCGAAATTGATAATCTGGCTGTTTAATGTGTAAGCCGTATCCATGCTATTGCCAACCCGTATGCCAAGTTCTTCTGCCGTAATGTTCATGTACTGAATTCGTTGTTTACTGGTCACCACAACTGGTTTGTTAGTCTGAATGCGTGAAAATATCTCCACAGGTAGTTGTTTAAAATGCAGACACAACCACAACCCGGCTGTTTCTTCCTCAATGCTAGTGGAGTTCAGCGCCATTACTGTCTGTGTTTTGTGGTGGACTTTCAGAAAGGAAGCCGTGTTCCATGTTGCCAGTCATTAACTGATTGGTTCCGCCTGTAATTTGTAGTTCTGGAAAAACTGGTGCTGGCTGGTTCAATTTATCGCTGAATGGCACATTGATAACGTCGGTAGCCCAACCACCACGACGCTTGAGGATTTTAAGATCAATGGATGTATGGGTAAGAAGCTCTGAAGTCCTGGTGGGGTAAAGTTGAATGCGTAACTCAGCCGGTGAACTATGCTTTGCCATCTCTGCAGGTCGGAATAGAATACCCCAGCTATTGCCTTCTTTGCTGGCTACCTGGAGTCGTCGAATCTGTTTTTCATTGATATTTCCCGGCCATGCCAACACAGCACTACAACTTTTCGAGACCAGTGCTTGCTCAAGAACCCATAAGCTATCCTTAACAGTTTTAGGTTTAACGATCAGAATTGAAGTCAGGTCTATACCCGCATGCAATAAAGCAGGTGGGTAGGGGACGTAAGGTGGTGAAACCCATAGCAACCAACGGCTTTGTGATTGACTCAAGTGAGCTAATGCCGGGGCCAATAATCTCAATTCACCTATGCCGCTCTGGTCGAACAATAGCTCCGTAACACCACTTTCCGGCCAGCCTGACCCCGGTAAATATTCATCAAGAACACCAAAACCTGTTGGCACACCCTTGCGGACATCGTAATCAATGCTTGATGCTCGCCAGAGACCGGTGTCCTGAAGTAATTTTTTTGACAGCTCCTGTTTTCGATTAAGTTTTTGCTTAAGGGCAGGGGCAGGTTTATGCGTCATATCACATATACTGGTTATATATACAGTATATGTAATATATCCAGATTGCTAGGGCAAGGTCAAGACCGGGAGCTACATTAGAACGTGGATGTTAAACTTAAAATGTGTAAACGGCACTGGCCGATACCATGGAAAGATCTTTCACGTTTGTTAGCTTATAGGAAGAATCTGACCTTCCTTGACTTCCTCCATGACCACATAGGTTTTCGATTCCCGAACACCTGGGAGCAGCAAAAGAGTTTCGCCAAGAAATTGCCGATATGCTCCCATATCAGCAACCCTGGCTTTGACGAGATAATCAAAGTTTCCGGATACCAGGTGACATTCAAGTATCTCTGGTAGTTTGATGACCAAATTTCGAAACTCCTCAAATACATCAGGTGAAGTACGAAACAATGAAATTTCCACAAAGACCAATAATCCTAAATTTAGCAGGTGCGGGTTTAATCTGGCGGTATAGCCTTCAATGAATCCACTTTTCTCCAGTGACTTCACCCGTTCCGAGCAGGGAGTGGCACTGAGACCAACTGTCTTTGCAAGCCTCGTGTTGGATAGGCGCCCTTCCTGCTGCAAAGCATTGAGTATTTTCATGTCAGTTTTATCTAGTTTTTTATCCTGTAAAATGCTCTTTTTCATTATGATAAGTTCAATTAAGCCATAGATAATAGGGAATAATATCGTAATTATATAGATAATAAGTGAGAAACACTATGTCTTGGATTCTATACTAGCAGCATTGTCTATCTTATCTGGAGATCGGTATGCGACTGGGTGTTCCAAAAGAAATAAAGAATCATGAATATCGTGTCGGGCTGGTTCCCGCAGCCGTCCGGGAACTCATTCATCATGGTCACGAAGTTTTAATGGAAACCAATGCCGGTGCTGGCAGCGGGTTTCAGAATGACGATTACACCCGGGTTGGAGCGACCATTGCACCTGATGCAAAGACAGTTTTCGCTACAGCAGACATGATTATCAAGGTCAAAGAGCCGCAGGCAATTGAGCGGGCCATGCTGCGGGAAGACCAGACGCTTTTTACCTATCTACACCTTGCACCAGACCTTGAACAGACCAGGGACCTCCTCGATAGCGGATCGACTTGCATCGCCTATGAAACTGTCACGGATGCTGCTGGCCGGTTACCTCTGCTCGCCCCTATGTCTGAAGTCGCAGGCAGGATGTCGATTCAGGCGGGTGCCATGTGTATGGAGAAATCTCATGGCGGCAGCGGCATACTGTTGGGTGGGGTGCCAGGTGTCATGCAAGGTCACGTGGTTATCCTCGGTGGTGGAGTCGTTGGCCAAAATGCAGCACAGATGGCCGTCGGAATGGGCGCCAGGGTGACGATTATTGATCGTAGCGTTGATGTATTGCGGTCTATCGATCACCGGTTCGGCAACCGGGTACAAACCCTGTACTCGACGCAGGATTCGGTTATGACAAGTGTCATGGATGCAGACCTGGTGATTGGCTCGGTACTTATCCCCGGTGCGTCCGCTCCCAAACTGGTTAACGCTGATATGGTACGTGAGATGCAAGCCGGCACGGTCCTTGTCGATGTGGCGATAGACCAGGGTGGCTGTTTTGAGACCTCTCACGCAACGACTCATGACGACCCAACGTTTATCATTGATGAAGTTGTGCACTACTGTGTGGCAAATATGCCTGGCGCCGTAGCCAGGACTTCAGCAGCTGCACTAAACAATGCAACCCTGCCTTATGTGTTGGAACTGGCGGACAAGGGTGTGCAGGATGCGTTGAAATCAAATACACACCTGTTACATGGACTCAATGTTTACCACGGTAAGGTGACAAATGAATTTGTTGGCAAGGCGCATAATATGGATTATGTCGATGCCTTGAGTGCACTGGCTGCCTAGTAGAATATGGAAACACTTGCGTGTCCGACCTTTGACCCTGGGCTCCTTTGATAATCTCGGGCCACCAGCAGTTGTGATATGGTGGATCGATCGAGGATTGCAGGTAAACCTCTGTCAACAGCGAGGGTTGTGATATGTACAAGGAAATAAAGTATGAAGTAGATGGTCCGTCTGCGGTCATCACACTAAATCGTCCAGAGGCGCTAAATGCGCTAACACACAATATGATGGACGAGTTGAAGCATGCATTGGCTGCAGCTGAATCTGACGAATCTGTTGTCGGCATCATTTTGACGGGGGAGGGCAGGGGCTTTTGCGCCGGTATGGACATGAATGCGTTGGATGCCCAGGCATCTGGTGGTGATTTGAATGATGGCGTAGCGCCAACAAAATTGAATGCTGATCCTGGTGACAAGTCCATGGGGCCAGATTTCGAGGTTACCTTTACCTACATCATGTCGATTCGCAAGCCAATTATTGTGGCGGTGAATGGTGCTTGCGCGGGTCTTGGCATGTCCATAGCGCTCTTATGCGATATGCGATTTGCCTCTGATAATGCCAAGTTTGTGACTGCATTTTCCCAGCGGGGTCTTGTTGCTGAACACGGTCAAAGCTGGATACTTCCACGATTAATTGGCCCAGCGCGCGCACTGGACCTTTTATGGAGTTCGCGGAGGGTGATGGCTGAGGAGGCAAAAGAACTGGGGTTGGTAGACCGCGTCTTTGCAGCAGATGATCTGTTGAAAGAAACCAAAGCCTATATCCAGGAACTCGCTGACAATTCTGCCCCGGTATCCATGAAGCTGATGAAGCAGCAAATTTATCGTCACATGAATATGAGCCTTGGTGATGCCATGAGAGAAACCAACAAGCTGATGGCAGAGAGTCTTGAAAGGCCAGATTTTGCAGAAGGAGTGAAATCGTTTATGGAAAAACGACGACCAGATTTTGACAAAATTAAAATAAGCTGACGACTATTCGTTTTGCATCACGAGTAACGCAGATCACCACCCCTTTGGCAATCATCGGGATTCGTGGAACCGGTATAGTCCTGGAGGTGGAACCGGCTCTGACATATGTCTGTACCTGTTACAGCGTTGCCAATCTAGCGACAGCAGATGACCCGGCCATTAATGTGGCAATAACCTCTACACACCATGATTTGCCGAAGTATATTTTGGCTGACAAATCGGCCTCCAGCAAGATACTGGAAGCGCCATTATTTAAAAATCATGATGACCAGGAACTTCTGTTGACAGAAACTCTGGTGGGTAGAACGACCCCGTTTGTTGTGCGCCAGAAAATTACTCGCACCAGAAGTCGATACTTCTAAATTATCCTATGAGAAACGCCGGACTTACACTCGCCTTGATAATTTCGCTGCTACTCTCAGGTTGCTGGACAGGAGGGCATGACATGGATGAAATATCACCACCGGTTGCCGATGAGATTGAAAAAATATTGACGATACATTCCGATACCAGAATCGATGAATACTATTGGATTCGTGATGACACTCGCAGTGATCCTGCAGTGCTGAAACTCCTTGCAGACGAAAATGCGTACACGCGAGCCATGATGAAACACACAACGGGATTGCAGCAGGAATTATTCGATGAAATATCTGCGAGGCTTTCGTCAAACGACAGGACCGTTCCGGTGAGAACCGGAAACTACGTGTATTTTCGAGAGTACAGACAGGGCGGAGAATATCCTCTCTATCTGCGGGCACCAGTCGATAGTCCTGAGAGTGAATCGGTGCTTCTGGACGCAAACAAACTTTCAGAGGGGCATGTATTTTACGAATTGGGTAACTGGAGTATAAGTCCTGATGAAAAGATGATTGCTTATGCTGAAGATGTTGTTAGCAGAAGAGAGTACACCGTACGAATCAAAGATCTTGTAAGAGGCGCGGTCCTGGAAGATGAGCTGCAAAAAGTATCACCGGCAATGGCATGGGCAGCGGATAGTAAAACGCTGTTTTATGTTGGTAAGGACGCTGAAACCTTGTTGCCGAAGCGTGTATATCGCCACCGGCTGGGTGAAAAAACAGAGAACGACACCCTGGTCTATGAGGAACTCGACGCTGCATTCTACACCACGGTATACACGACGAGATCACGACAGTATGTCGTGATTTCAATTCAGAGCACGGACTCTTCGGAAATATTACTCATCCCTGCTGATGACCCTTCCGCTAAGCCTGCGGTCTTCCTGCCGAGAGAAGATGATCACAGATATCGAATTCGGCATATTGATAGCTGGTTCTATATTTTGACGAACTGGCAAGCTGAAAACTATCGACTGATGCGGGTGAATGAAGACGAAATAGGTGATAAATCTCATTGGCAGGAAGTTATTCCACATCGAACCGATGTGCTGTTAACAGATGCCGAGGTGTTTACAGATTACCTGGTCGTCAGTGAGCAGGAGAATGCACAACAAAAACTTCGCGTAATCAGGCTAGACGATATGTCGGAGCAGCTAATTAAGTTTCCTGATCCCGCTTATACGGCTCGTTTGCATTCCAATCCGGAACTCAATACAAACCGCGTGCGATATATCTATTCAAGCCTGACGACCCCGGAATCTATCTTCGAATTTGATATGGATACCGGCCTCTCCGAATTGCTGAAACAAGACAAGGTCCTTGGTGGATTTGATCGCACACAATACAAGTCGGAAAGATTATTTTTCAGTGCCCGGGATGGAGTCAGAGTGCCCGTCTCCCTTGTCTACCGTACTGATCGGTTTGATAGGGGCAAGAATCCCGGCTATGTGTATGCCTATGGCTCCTATGGCTATTCCGCAGATGCAAATTTCCTGTCCAAACGACTGTCGTTACTGGACCGTGGCTTCGTCTACGCCATTATTCATGTTCGTGGCGGCGATGAACTCGGGCAACAATGGTATGAAGACGGGAAGCTGCTCAACAAGAAGAACACCTTTAATGATTTTGTGGACGGCACCAGGTTTCTGGTAGGCCAGCATTATATTGATGGCGACAATGTTTTTGCAGGCGGTGGCTCGGCTGGTGGTTTGTTAATGGGCGTGATCGCCAACGAGGCACCAGAATTATATAAAGGCATTATTGCCGATGTACCCTTTGTCGATGTTATTACCACCATGCTGGATGAAAGCATCCCTCTAACAGCAGGTGAGTTCTCTGAATGGGGTAATCCAAAGGATGAGAAGTTTTATCATTATATGTTGTCCTATTCACCCTACGATCAGGTGAAGTCTCAGGTCTATCCCAACATGCTGGTGACCACAGGTCTCTATGATTCACAGGTTCAGTATTTTGAGCCTGTAAAATGGGTTTCACGTTTGCGAAAGAAGAAGCTGGGTGATCAGCTTCTGCTGATTGACATTAATATGGATACTGGTCATGGTGGTTCTTCCGGACGATATGAACGACACCGGCTGGATGCTTTGGAATATGCATTTATTCTGGATCTTGCTGGTAAGTAATAGAACGGGAGCGATGGGTGGAGCTGAGTCAACGAGTCGAAATTCCAGTTGAAGTAACCAGTGTCTGGCGATCTCTAAACGACCCGGAAATTCTCAAGCAATGTCTCACTGGTTGTGAAGAATTTAAGCCAATTGGAGAGTCCGAATTCAGTCTGGTCATACTTGCAAAGGTCGGTCCGGTCAAAGCCCGCTTCAAGGGCGAAATTAAGATGAGCGATATTGATGCACCAAATTCCTATACATTGAGTGGTGGTGGAAAAGGTGGTGTGGCTGGGTTTGCCAAGGGTTCTGCAAGAGTGCAACTGCACCAGAAACCTGATTGCCAGGAAGTGATCACTGTTATGACCTACTCGGTAAAAGCGAATGTAGGTGGTAAGTTGGCGCAGCTTGGCTCACGTCTGGTGAATGGTGCCGCCCGTAAAATGGCCGATGAATTCTTTACCAGTTTTGTTCGTGTTGTTTGCAATGATCCTGATGGCAAGCTTGAAATCATCCTTGAGACGATTGAAGTACCGAACGAAAGCCTGAGCTAGTCATGCACAATAATTATTCTTGCTAAAAAGAGGTTCCTGTATGTCGATTACTGTAAATCTCATCGTCAACGGTAAGGCAGTAACGCAAGTCTGTTCTGCAAGCACAACACTGGTGGAGCTGCTCCGTGAAAATCTGATGCTAACTGGAACCCACGTGGGTTGTGATACCAGCCAGTGTGGTGCCTGTACGGTTCATTTTAATGGACGGGCTGTTAAGGCATGTACAATTCTGGCTGCCCAGTCAGAAGGGGCAGATATCACCACCATTGAAGGAATCGGAACTGCAGAAGATCTTCATCCCATGCAATCTTCCTTCAGGGAATGCCATGGTTTGCAGTGTGGGTTTTGCACTCCAGGCATGATCATGTCTGCTATCGATCTCGTAAACCGGGAGAAGGATCTTACCGAACAATCGATACGGGAAGGTCTGGATGGAAATATTTGCCGGTGCACTGGTTATCACAACATCGTGAAGGCTGTGGAGAAAGCAGCGTCACGAATGAAGGAATAAGGAGTCGGTCATGGTTGAACAATCAATTGGCAAAAGCGTCCTGCGCAAAGAAGACAAGCGATTTATTACCGGCAAAGGCAACTACACTGACGACATAAATATCCGCGGCCAGGCTTACGCCTATTTTGTCCGGTCACCCATGGCTCATGCCCTGATAAATAGCATCGACGTGACTCAAGCGGAAGCTGCGGAGGATGTCATTAAAGTGTTCACAGGATTGCAGGTGGCTGAAGACGGACTTGGCGGTCTGCCATGTGGCTGGATGGTCCATTCGAAAGATGGCAGCGAGATGAAACAACCCATGCATCCAGTTATGGCGGGTACCAAGGTCAATTACGCTGGTGAACCAGTGGCGGTGGTGATTGCAGAAACCTTACTGGCTGCAAAGAACGCGGCTGAGCTGGTTGAAGTTGACTATGATGAGTTGGACGCAGTTGTTGATTTGGCATCGGCTCATTCTGCGCCTGATATTTACGACGACGTGCCGGGGAATACCTGTTACAACTGGGAGTTGGGCGAGAAAGAGCCGACACTGAAGGCAATCAGTGAGGCGGCGCATGTGACAACGATTAAGCTTATCAATAATCGGCTCATTCCCAATGCCCTGGAACCACGTGCCGCAATATCCGACTACAATACAGGTACGGATGAATTAACGCTTTACACAACGAGCCAGAACCCTCATATGGCACGACTGATTCTTACCGCATTCGTGCAACTCGCGCCTGAGCACAAGCTGAGAATTATTGCGCCGGACGTTGGCGGGGGTTTCGGTTCAAAAATATCTGTCTATTCTGAAGAAACAGCCATTGCCTGGGCCTCCAAGAAAATGGGGATTCCCATCAAATGGACGGCTGAACGATCGGAATCTTTCCTGACTGATGCGCACGGCCGCGACCACATTAGTGAAGCATCACTTGCTTTGGATGATGATGGTAAATTTCTTGCGCTGCACGTAAAGACCACAGCCAATATGGGTGCCTACTTGTCGTTATTTGCATCTGCCGTACCCACTTACCTCTATGGCACCTTGCTGGCGGGCCAGTATAAGACCCCTAATATTTATGTCGAAGTTGACTCTGTTTATACTAATACGGCACCGGTTGATGCCTACCGTGGTGCGGGGCGCCCGGAAGCCACCTATTTGCTTGAAAGATTAGTGGAAACCGCAGCGCGAGACATGAAGATAGACCCGGCAGAGCTACGGCGGCGAAACTTTATTCAGACTTCGGATTTTCCGTACCAGACTCCAGTCGCGCTTGAGTATGATACGGGTGACTATGAAGCCAGCTTGTCCAAAGCACTGGAAATGGCAGGCTATTCAGAATTTGCAGCACGAAAAGAAGAGGCGGTTACCCGTGGGAAACTTCGTGGTATAGGTTTCAGCTGTTATATAGAAGCGTGCGGGCTTGCACCTTCACAGGTTGCCGGTTCACTGGGTGCTGGTGTGGGGTTGTGGGAATCCGGTGAAGTCAGGGTTAACCCCACAGGTAGTGTCACCGTGCTAACAGGTTCACACAGTCACGGTCAGGGTCACGAAACAACCTTTGCACAATTGGTTGCAAGCAAATTTGGCATATCAGTTGATGATGTTGAGGTGCTCCATGGTGATACCGGAAAGATGGATTTTGGCATGGGAACTTACGGTTCCAGATCCCTGGCTGTTGGTGGCTCAGCTTTAAGTAAAGCGGCAGACAAGGTCATCGTCAAAGGTAAGAAGATTGCGGCGCACATGATGCAAAGCACCGAAGATGATATCGAATTCGAAGATGGTGAATTCAAAGTGCAATCCAGCAACCTGTCGAAAACTTTCCAGGAGATTGCCTTTGCGGCCTATGTGCCACATGACTACCCACTGGAAGAACTTGAACCGGGATTATCTGAAAAAGCTTTTTATGATCCCGGTAATTTCACTTATCCGGCAGGAACCCATATTTGTGAGGTGGAAATAGATCCTGAAACCGGTGTTGTCGAGATTGTGAAGTTTACTGCGGTCGATGATTTCGGCACGATCATCAACCCCATGATCGTTGAAGGCCAGGTCCATGGGGGCATTGCCCAGGGAATCGGCCAGGCACTGCTTGAAAATTGTGTCTATGATGAAACGGGACAGCTGTTAACGGGTTCCTACATGGATTACTGCATGCCACGTGCAGATGATCTGCCGAATTTTGATGTTGCAATGACCTGTACACCTTGTACCCACAATCCAATAGGCGCAAAAGGTTGCGGGGAGGCTGGTGCAATCGGTTCACCGCCTGCCATTATCAATGCAGTGACAGATGCGATCGGCATCATGGATATTGAAATGCCAGCGACATCCGAGCGGGTGTGGCGTGCCATTCAACAGGCGGGGGGAGCTTAGTAATGTATGACTTTAACTACCACAAACCCCGGTCTATTCAGGATGCCCTGAGTCTGTTTTCCGAATCAGAAGATGGTCTCTATCTGGCGGGTGGACATACCTTGATCCCCTCAATGAAGGTGAGGTTACGTGCGCCGACGGATGTGATTGACTTGTCGGGGATTGATGGACTTGCCAGCATCGGTGAAGAATCCGGAACACTGGTGATCGGCGCGCTGGTGACTCATGACGCTGTTGCCACTTCCGAAGTAGTTCACCGCGCGATACCGGCCATCAATGAACTTGCAGGTGGCATTGGTGACGCCCAGGTCAGGAATCGGGGAACCATCGGCGGGTCGGTCGCGAATAATGACCCGGCTGCTGATTATCCGGCTGGTTTGCTGGCATTGGGTGCAACAGTACGCACCGAACGGAGGGAGATAGCGGCGGAGGATTTCTTCACCGGTATGTTTGAAACGGCGTTAGAAGAAGGGGAAATTATCCAGGCGGTTGTCCTGCCTATAGTTGAGGCTGCCACCTACATGAAGTTCCCCAACCCTGCATCACGCTACGCCACAGTGGGCGTGTTTATCGCGCGACATGGAGATGATGTCAGGGTTGCCATTACCGGTGCGGCAGTGAGCGTATTTCGCTGCAAAGTAATGGAAGAAGCCTTGAGCACAGATTTTTCGGCTGCGGCTCTGGATGGCATAAAAATTAGTGCGGCGGAGATGAACAGTGACATGCATGCAAGTGCTGAATACCGTGCACATCTGTGTGTTGTCATGGCCAGGCGCGCTATGGAAAAACTGGGATCATAGTAGAGTTACAAAGTAAGCCTAATTATCAGGGCTTGCCTGTAACTCACGTAGATGACTTACAAACCGCTCAAGTACCTCGTAGGGCTGACATCCGACGACGTGTAAATCCATTGCCGTGAATGTTGGAACCCCTGTAACGCCTTCTTTTGAGGCACGTTCCCAGTCGCTGTTCACCTGCGGGCTGTAAACCCTGCCTTCCAGAATACGGGCGGCTTCTGTCCCATCCAGGCCTGCCTTGCAGGCTAGGTCAATGAGTACAGCATGATCGTTGATGTTAACGTTCTCAACGAAATAGGCTTTGAACAGAAGATCATGCAGCGTTTCACCACCTTCCTGTGTATCTGCCCAGTAACCCAGTTCCTGGGCGAGCCTGCTGTTATAGGTCATGGTTCGGTCGCCATAGGGTAAACCCGCCTCTGCCATCAAATTTCGCATGTTGTCACGCATGGCCTGGAGGTTTTCCGGGGGCAGGTTTTTGAACAGCTCCGATAGCAATTGACCATCCTGAGGCGTATCAGGATGCAGAGGAAAGTGAATCCAGCGAGTCCGGACATTATGCTCTTTCTTGAGTTTTTCAATACTGACCGTACTGAGATAGCACCAGGGTCAGATGTAATCTGAATAGATTTCAATAAGGATTGGTTCCTTATCCATTTGTTCAGTCATGGGTGAATTCTCCTTGGTCGCGTAATTACTGCAGGTTTGTGCGAATTTCAGTCGATGATATATCTACTCTATACTCGTTTTCAGGGACCTTGATGCAAATGGCAGTTAATGTTTCCGGCAGTTGCAGATCATCCAGAGTAACAAATTCATTGTCTGAAGACCTGCCGAATACCAGGAATTTCGACCCGGCTTCGGCAATCTCGATGAGTGCTGAATCCCTTTGGTCAGTGCTTGCGTTATAGTATTGTGGCTCTGCGATTCGTGACATTGTGTCGCTGCCCACTAAAAAAGTTGTGCCCGGGAAAATCCTGCATTTCTCGAGGAATGTCGGCGCATGAGTAAATATAAGTGGTCGATTACCGAGTGCATCTTGTCTCAAATGCATTTCAATGAAATCCAGCGGCGGTTTGTCTACATTGAAGACGGATATTTCGAGCGTGACTTGTCTGCCGTTTAATTCTTCAGCATATCGAATCATATTGAGATGACCCTGGTGCAAAGGATTGAAAGCGCCGGGAAATACCAGACCGTTCGAATTGCCTGCTTCGGTGGTTTTGGTATTACCCGCTAGCAGAGATTGCCAGCTTTCCTCTGCCTTAACCATTTTGCGTGAAAAATCATCAGTGGTACGAAGTTCCCCGGTGGCATCATTGTCCATACCGAGAATATTTGCCATAAACCCAAGCAGTAGGGAGGCGCAAAGACCTTCCTCCTCGGAACGGGTTCGTTGATCCTTGTCGAACACCACCGAAATTTCGGTGGTAAATGTTGAGGATTGAATGGCGATATAACAACGGTCATCCCCACGGCGTTCACGGTTAGTCGCCAATGCAGCGGTACAGCCAAGTCCAAAAACAGGCTCATCGCCTTCAATCTTGATGGCGCGCTGGTAGGCAGCCATGGCAAGTGAACGGGCAGTTTGACTACTGCAAGACTGGTCGGGATGGCTGCCAATAAAATGCGAAAGTTCTTCTGCATGGTAAGGAATGAAGGCCGAAAGTAAGGTGTTCGAAGCACCTGGGACCTTTAATAGCTCGGATAAGGCTGATACGCCGCCACCGGTTATCGCGACGACAAATTTACCCGTTCGACTGTGTATTTCCCTGACAAGTTTCGGGTCCAAGATGACTCCTGAAATAAAGTTGTTCCTAGCTTAGCAAATGTCGCCATTTGTTAGATAATAGTAGTGAACAAGATCGGAATAAGGCTATGAAATATCTAATACTCGTGACGTGGCTACTGACGCTGCTAGTTTATGCTGAAGAAGTTGAAAGTGCTGAAAAGCGCGGAGGCAATGTACCGGTACTGACCCCGGAACAACTGGAGAACTTCCAGTTTGAAAACCAGGCTGAGGAAGAAATTGTCATCGTTAAAGACCTGAACACCGGTCAGCAGTATACCCTGGACTCGGATCGACGAGCGATGAAGGAACTTGCCACCAGACAACTGGGAATTCTGTCCTTCAATCAGACTCTTAAAGATCTCGAAGTGATCCAAAAACTGATCGATAGAAAAGTCATCCGGCGGACCGAAATTCGGGAGTGGCAATCCCTTGGTGTCGTATTTGGCGATGTGTTGGCCGGGGAACTCGACCTGCATTGGGTTAGTTACCAGGATGATCTGGGTGTCAGCAAGGCGCTGAGATGGAAAAAGACCGAAAATTATCTGTTCCCCGTGACCATGTTCTCCAAGCGTGTGAAGTTCAAAGATGAAATTGATGTGAATGCCATATTCAGAACATTAAAACTGGATGTCGAAGCATTCATGAGATATGAATCCATTCACGGTAGAATCTAGCCAATTCGAAAGCCAAAGGCTGAAATTCGAGTGTATTCCCCGTAGAATACGCAAAAATTTGTATTTCAAATGGATTACAACATGATCAAGAAGTGGGTGTTGGCTACGCTTAAATTTTTCTTCGTCGATTCGGTGGTCAATATCCTCGGCGACTTGTTCGAGCAACCTTTGGTGATGTGGGTTTTTATCGGTTGGGGCTGGTTATCTGTACTCGTCATGCTGACGAGCGTTTTCCAGACGGTCAGCTCGATCTAGCCATCGATAGATGAAAACTATCACCACGCACTAGGTGCTGAGCAATTTTTCCAGATGTGCGACAACCATGTCGCCAAATACCACAGTTGAAACAAGTTGCGTGGTATCGCTGCTGGTTGAGAGGTCGGCAGTTGAATAGCCACTTTCGAAAACAGATTTCATTGCCGTCCAGACTGCCTGGGATTCACTTCTCATGTTGAAGCTCATCTCCAGCATCATCGCAACAGAACCAATCATCGAGTAGGGGTTTGCAATATTTTGCCCGGCAATGTCTGGTGCTGAACCATGGGATGGCTCAAAGTAGGCCTTGTCAGGTCCGATGCAGGCAGAAGGCATTAGGCCAAGTGAACCCAGAATTCCGCCAGCCTGGTCGCTCAGGATGTCGCCAAACATATTCTCCATGACCATCACATCAAATTGCCCGGGATTGAGACACAGGGCGGTCGCTGCGGCGTCAACCAGCAGATGAACTACCTCGATGTCCTGGTAGTCTTTGTGGACTTCATCAAGAATCTCGTTCCAGAACACACTTGACATCAGCACGTTACTTTTATGGATGTTGTGTAATCTTTTTTTTCGTTGCCTGGCCTGATCAAATGCAACGACGAGCACCTGGCGTACCTGCTGTTCGTTGTATTCAAGGGTTTCCTTTACATAGCGAAGCCCATTTTCGTTTATTCCTCGCTCTTTTTCTCCAAAATAGAGCCCGCCCACGAGTTCCCTGATGAGGAGGATGTCGATACCGTTTTCAATGATCTCCGGTTTTAGTGGCGAAAAATGAACCATGTCTTTGCTGAGCAGGATAGGGCGAAAGTTCGCGAAGGTATTGAAACGAGCTCGCAATGGCAAAATAGCACCACGTTCAGGCTGCTCTTCAACGGGTATTTTCTTTGATTCTTCATGGCTGAGACCAACCGGTCCTTTTAATATGGCATCGGCCTCGTCACAGACCTGCTTTGTCTCATCCGGGAATGCCTTACCGTGCTCAAAATAGGCTCCGGCTCCGAATGGTGTTTTGGTTAGTTCGAATGCAACATCACAACTGGATTGGATCACATCAAAAATGCGAATGGCCTGAGTCATTATTTCCGGTCCAATCCCGTCACCCTCAAGGATGGCTATCTTGTATGCATTGGTCATTGTGATCTCACGGTCAAAAAGGGCGGGATTGTAGCCTGCCTGATAGCTGATGTGAAACTGAGTAAAAAGCCAACAGGCTCAGGAGTAAAGGATGAATGGCTGACGCTCCGTTTTCCAGCGTTGTTCATCGTCATTCAACATGGATTCCATGGTCGAATAACCCTGCTGGTCATCGTCTACCCACTGACGCAGTTTTGGTCCACCATTAATGACATCAATTGGCTTGCGATCCAGTTCATATTCGTATTCATGATATCGCCATAAATCTGTATCGGGCTCAATCGTTCTAAAGCTCTTTAAAATCCCGGCAGTCAGTCGGAAGGGTTTGAATACCTCGTGTTGATAGTTGTTGAAGTCAGTATGGAACTGGATGCCAGTGCAGAGTTTGCCGACATGTTTGTGGAAGGTAG
>Ga0114949_10000188_pt1 | contig 29243 bp, 24 predicted proteins | sample N074metaG_FD_83505 | JGI IMG/M metagenome (GOLD analysis project Ga0114949, IMG submission 83505) | Deep subsurface microbial communities from Kermadec Trench to uncover new lineages of life (NeLLi) - N074 metaG | ecosystem: Environmental > Aquatic > Marine > Ocean trench > Sediment | place...
CATCCAGCGAGCCGAGTCGGTCATTCACGCCGAAAATCTCCGCCGGGGACAGGGTGAGTGCACGGATAGCATCGTCGTGAGACAGGCCGGCTTCCACGGCCTTGCGCACCGCCGCCACCGCCTCATCTGCATCAACACCGTAGAACGCGAATGGCACGCCTGCTTCCGCCAATCGTGCTGGGGTGGTCGGAGCCAGGAGCCGGAACCGCAACTCGTCCAATGACGGCTCGATATCGGGATCGGCGTCGTCAGGTGCTGCCGGCCAGTCCAGGTCGACGAGTACTGACACGCCATGTTGTTGTAGCATCGCCGCTACTTCGTATCCCGCCTGCACCCCGTAGATGATCGGGCGAGCGCCGATCACGTTAGAGGTAACGAGCGCACGATGGATCTCCGTGGTCGTGTTGGCGGGGAACAAGAGAGGCTCGCTGCCGTCTCGCACTGGGACGAGCGGTTCCAGGGCCCGATCATAGCTCGGGCGCTCACGACCGCGCGGATCGTCATTGTACATCTGCCACGCCGTCGTGTAGTGCTCCGCATCGAGAAACAACTGCTTGATGTAAGCAAAACGCCCCGGCAACGACGATGGGTACCCTCGGTGCGCTCTTCCCCCCGCCAGGTTGAACCGAAGTGCGACCGGCGATTTGACGACCATCGCGGTGGCACGTTCTCCTGCCAGGCTAATCACTGCGGCATGGCCCGGAAAGAATCCATCACTTGGCACGGTGACAGCAGTGGTGTACCCCGCACTGCGCCAGGGACTGAACTGATCGTCGTCGACCTCGATTTCGGCGGCGGCCATTACCCACGTAAAGGTGGCGGGTCGGTCTTCGGGTCCTTGGGAGTACGACGCTCCACCTTGGCCCGGATCGTTGGAACCGGGACGCGCCGGCGGCGCCTGCGGCATTCCGACGGCGCTCAAGCCATCGAAGAGGCCCGGATACACCGTGAGCCCCGAACCATCGATAACCCAGGCGCCGTCAGGCACATCGACGTCTGCGCCGACTTCACGGATCAACCCATTGTGAATGATGATGGTACCGCGTTCGATGGTTTGGCCGGAGACCGTGACGATGCGAGCACCCGTGATTGCGTAGTGGCCCGGCGCGTCCTGCGCCAATACTACCGGTGCGGACCAACCAGTCGCGGCCACGAAGAGCGCCGCGCCAACTAAGGGCTTGATGAACATGATAGAATCGCTCGAGGAGACTCGGGAAGAAAGAAACATGTGGCCTGCGCACGAATTCCGCGAGCGGGCGGTTGTGGCCCCGCCGTGGGATCGGTTATCCGTTTGGTCGGCGCTGCCCTGGCCCCCGCCGGCGCCCGGCCTGCCGCAACTCTTCCGGCAACATCTCCCACTGCTCGTCGGTCAGAAGATCGCGGATTCGATCGGCCATATCCCGCACGCGTTCCTGTGCCGCTTGCAGCCGGGGCCGAATCGATTGAAGAAGTTCGCGCGGATCGGCATCGACAAGTTCTTCCAACTCTGCCTGCAACCCCAATGCGATCGAGTCGTTCTCAGCCGTGAGTGAGTCGCTCATGGCCTGTAGTTGGACGGTCTGCGAATCGGTGAGTGCAATCGAATCGGCGTAGCCGAGCACCAAGCCCGCCGGATCGATGAGAAGGGCGGTGAACCGATCTACAAAATCCTCCGGAGTGAAGCCGCCCGCACCACCAACGAACCCACCGCGCCCACCACCGCCACCGCGCAACCCTCCAGCCCCTCTACCGAATCCGCCGCCGCGGCCGCCACCACCACGCAGGGCGTTCAACGCCTGTTGGCCCCGGTCCGGGCCGAAGAAGGTGCGGACCTGAATTCCGATCTGGAACGGTTGCCGAATGGCCGTTTGTCCTGGGTTGGTCGCCCCAAAACGTTCGTTCACCGTATAGAGGAATTCTTGTGTCCCCTGGTCGAAGCCATCCACGGTGAGCAACGTCGCGTTGGGCCGGGACCGCATGCCCCACCCCGACAAGTTGTCGGAACTATGAAACAACTCGTCCAAACCGCGCAGAAAGTTGATCGTCGTGAGCGAGAGGGTAACGCGGCGATTCAATCCCCAGAAATTGGGCCGATAGTTGAGCTGGAACTCGAGCGTGCCCTCCCACGGCCCAGTACAACTATTCCGTTTCGCTACCTGGCCGAGCTGTGATTCAAGACATTCTCGGATCGACCCTGACGCGTTGCCGAGCACCGTCTGCATGCCGGGCAGCACCGACGGATCGTACACGAACGCCTGGTCGTTCCGCGCGCCGTCTCCGTTGATATCCGAACCAACGATCGGCGTGAACGGCGTCCCGGAGCTCAGTCTACCGATCCCCGTGATGTCGAGTGCTTGCCCAAACGGGTAGGAGACCGTGGCTATAAAGGTATGACGTCGCTCGAAGCTGGACCGCGCCCATTCCTTCTCGTTGGGGTTGCCGGGTGTCGTCGCTCCTCCCAAGCTGCCGCGGCCACCACGGACGCTCTGTGACGTCTGATCGCGAACATCGGACCACGTGTAGGAAGCGTTCAGCACGACCCCATTCCGTGTGACCCCACCCAGCGCGAGTGAGATTTGTTTGGTATCCGATTGGTACGCCGAGCTGATGTCGAGCACCTGAGCGAACGTGGTGTCGACCCGTGACGCCACGAAATTCACCGCGCCGGTGGTGGGATCTATGGTATTCGCCGGCACGTACACCGGGCGATTGGCTTCACCGGCGAGCGTGAACCCCCCGTTGGTATCGAGATTGAGATCGTTGAACCCATATTGGTCGACGCCGCGCGCATAGTTTGCGTTCACGGACAATCGCAGGATCGAAGTGAGGTTCTTCTGAACACCGAGTGAGGCCCGCCACGATTTGGGAGCAGCGTATCCCGGCTCGAAAACGGTAGCCGTCGTCGCACCGCGACTCACAGGAACTGCAGCCCCGTCACATTCGGTCGGAAACTGGGAGTCGACGTCACCCCATCGATCCCACGTGGCGATCGGCACGGCCAGCCCAGTACAATTCAGGATGGCCTGCGAGTCGTCCAACCCGGTCGATCGCTGCGCCTGCGCTACCAGTTGGCTCGACATGGGGCTCCGAAACTTGCCAACGCCACCACGAATCACGAATGCGGGCGACGCGCCAAAGCCACTCCCACCCACGGTCCAGGTGAATCCTACGCGGGGGCTGAGATCGGTCTCGGACGGAAGCACGTCCGTGCGCCGGCCGAAACTCGCATCGATCGCCGGATTGTACGCCGGGGGGTTCCCAAAGGTAGACCGCTCGAGTCGCACACCGTAGTTCACCTGCAATGGCCGGGTCGGAATCCAAACATCACCGGCATACACGGCGAACTCGTACGCGGTGCTCCTCCGCACTTCAGGCGAAACGAGCCGTCGAAACGACGACGGGGTTCCAGCCTCCAACTCCGCCAGCGAATTGTAGCTGTACGTGCCAAACTGATTCCGCCCCGTCAAATCGTTGGTGCTTTCCACCCGAAACAACGCGCCCAGTTTGAGCCGATGCGATAGATCCCCCGGGAGAAGTGATACCTCGTCCGTGACTTCGAGCGCCCTGACTCGGGAATCCGTAGGCATGTTGGTACTGCCGCCCATCAAGAGCGTCGCCACGCCGTTGGTCCCGTCCACCAAATCGGACGTTACCCGCACCTGTCCCTGGGGTGAATACTGATAGGGATTGCCGTCGCGCACGTTCGAGGACGCGTACGCCTTGAACTCATTGATGACACGGAGTCCAAACTGCGAGGACAGCGTCGTCATCACACCACCGCCACCGTTTCCCTGCTCGCCACTGATGTCGGGCAACGCCGTGGCTGGTAGCTGCGTCGGTTCTTGGGCAGTGCCACGAAAGTCACCACGCACCGACACCGTATGGTTGTTGGACGCAAGCCAATCTAGGCGGAGCATACCGGACAACGATCTGTTGCTACGACCCCCATCGAAGCGATCGCTCACTCCCGCCCCAAGCGAATCTACGATCGTGGTGAACCGTGCCGCCGAATCGGGCGCGACGCCAAGCCGCTCGAGGTCTTTCTCTGTAGCAGAGGTCAACGAGGCGACCGGCGCCGTCTGGGAACGCAGCGAACCAGACACGTAGGCGAACAACCGATTCGAAATGAGCGGCCCCCCAACGCCTCCACCAACCGAATGCTGCGTCGACCCACTCGTAAACGCCGTTTCCGATCCGCTTTGGAACGAGAGCTGCCTTGCCCGCAATGAGTAATTGAGCGAGCCCTGAACGTTGTTCGTCCCGCTACGACTAGTGGACGCCATGAGTCCGCCACTGAACCGACCCCGCGAGACGTCGAAGGTGTTGGTGATGATACGAGTCGACCGTAGCCCTTCTTGCGGGAGCTGTCCGGACGCGTATGACAACCCATCCAGCGTCTGTTGATTTGCATCGGGCCGTTGACCGGCGACCGAGAACGACGCCGCGGTCGTATCCGTCGCTTCGATCACGACCGCCCCGGGCACCAACGCCGCCAACAGCGCGAGGTCGTCCGGATCGATGGGGAGATTGGCGATCTGGTTGGGAGTGAAGTTCCGTTGCACCGATCCGGGCGTCGGCCGATCCTGTCCCGGCACGCGCACCGGCTGCCGCTCTCCGGTAACCACCACCGGATCCAGCACGTACGCCGTCGGTTGCATCTGCACATCCCAAATGAGTCGGTCTTCATCCGCGTGCCGCACCAGCACCACAGTCTGCGGCATCATGCCCACCGCGCGGACCGTCACCTCGTATTGCCCTCCCCCATCAGGGAACAGGATGATGTAACGTCCACGAGCATCCGATATCGCCGTTCGCACTACCTCGGTCTCCAGCGACAACACCTCGACCACCGCATTCGACAGCGGCTCACCACTCGCATCGACGACTACGCCAGTGAGGATATCGGTGGTTACCCCCACCTGCGCCCCGGCAGGGCTAACGGCGGCCGCCACGAGCACCACAGTGATGAGAGATCTAGTCCAGAGATCGAGGAACTTCATACCCTTACATACGCGTGACGGCGACCGTTGTTAACAGCCGAATCCACGCCAACATCCGACATTCCCCGTGCCTACCGTGGCGGTAGCGCGCACGTGAGTCCTCCCTATCATTCTCCATCCTATCATTCTCCATACTCCCAGGTCATTTTCCGGCACCCGCAACTGACATAGGACATCTCGAATGATCTCCATGCGCTACCTTCGCCTGCGGCTGGTTCTCGTTCCATTCATCGTCCTTTCGGCGCCTGCCGTGTTATTCGCTCAGGACCGGAACCAAGTCGCCCGCTCGACGAGCGGTATGGTGGTGACGGCCCACCCACTCGCGACCTACGCCGGCCAACGCATCCTGGACGCCGGCGGAAACGCGGCCGACGCTGCGGTGGCTGCGGCGTTTGCTGTAGCGGTGGTGCGCCCGTCGATGAACTCGATCGGTGGCCGGAACCAGATCCTAATCCGACTTCCCAACGGCGAGGTCCATGGCATCGACGGTACCACTCAGGTCCCGGAGGGCTACGACGCGACTACCGCGCCGCGGGCCGCGTACGGATACGCAACGATCGGGGTTCCCGGAGCGCTCGCCGGATTGATGCGACTCCACGGCGAACATGGCTCGCTTCCCCTAGACGTATTGATGGCGCCGGCCATCGACTATGCCGAGAACGGATTCCGGCTCTTGTCAGGTCAGGCGCGGTTTCATCAGGGAGCGGCCAAGCCGATCGCCGAGTCGGAAGGCGCGAGCGCCGTCTACCTCAAGGATGACGGAGCGCCCTACGGCGTGGGCGAGCTGCTCCGGCAGGCCGAGCTAGCTCACACCTACCGCAAGATCATCGAGGGCGGCGCGGACACCTTTTACCGTGGTGAGATCGCCGAAGCAATGGCCAACGACATTCAGAGCCACGGCGGCTTCCTCAGCAAACAATCGTTGGCGAACTACGAAGCGGTCGACGCGCGAATCGTCCGAGGCAACTACCGCGGGTATGACCTAGTCGCAATGGACCTGCCGGCTTCCGGGGCCATCGCGATCCAGGCGCTCCACATCATGGAGAACTTCGATCGTGACGAGTTCAGTGCGGCGGAATGGGCAACGATCACCGCCCAAGCTATCGCCCTGGCAATCCCAGAACTCATGCGGGCGGGAACGGACACCGGTGCGGTTCGCGCTACTTCTAAGGAATGGGCCGCCCAACAGGCCGAGCGAGTCAAGCTGACCGTTGTGGCCACGGGTGGCGGATTGGATGCGCCGAGCCCGTGGAGCCACGAGGGATACACCACGCATATCTCGGTCGCCGACCGCGACGGCATGGTAGTGTCGCTCACCCAAACGATCGGGCCCGCGATGGGGTCCAAGGTCGCCACGCCGGGACTCGGTTTTCTCTACGCGGTCACGCTAGGTGGATACCTCGGCGGAGATCAAAGCCCCGGAGCGCGCGCCCGCTCGGGCATCACGCCATTGCTCGTACTCAAGGACGGGGAACCGGTGCTCGTGCTCGGCGCCGCAGGGGGCTTGAGAATCATTTCCGCCGTAGTCCAGGTTGCCACTCGGTTCATCGACGACGAGATGACATTGGCCGAAGCATCGGCGGCCCCGCGCATCAACCCTGACTTTGGACGAGACTTCACGTTCTCTGGTCTTGCGATGGAGACGACACCGGGTCGCGGATGGACGCCGGAGCAGGTCGAAGCCGTGCGTGCGATGGGTTTCGACGTCACCGAGACGCCACGCCCCGGCGCCTTCGGACGCGTGCAGGCTATCCGTTACGACCGTGAGACCGGAACGTGGGTGGGTGTTTCAGATCCCGGCAGCGAGGGGTCGGCGGGGGGGGCGGGGAACTAGCCCACATCAATCCATAAACGGAGACTTCGGCGGTTCTTTCCGCCGCGTTTGTTGCCGGCCCTTGTCCACCAGGCGCTGTACCTCTTCGTTGCTCAACTCGAACGGATCGCGCTCGTAATTTGGCGTAGGCAGGCGAAAGCGGTCTTCCGTATCACCCGATTCGGGTACGAGTTCCCATTCCGACGTGCTGATATCCCGAACCTCCCAGGCGCGTCCATCGCGGTCGATGAATCTGCGGTATCCCATTGGTACACCACTCGTGTGATCTAGATCACTCAAAATAACGCACGAAACCATCCCAGCGCTCGCGTGTTTGATTCTCAGGGACGCCAACGTATTTTCCGGCGCCGCTCAAGACCCACTCCTAGGGAGTTTCCGCTGAAACAGGTTGGATCGATCGTACTTGGCATTCTGCTGTTCGTTCACCCGGTGGTGCACGCGCAGATCACTCCTCCACCCATAACGGTGGTGGTAATGGTGGATCAAATGCGGGCCGATTTCCTGAGTCGATTCTACGACCAGTTCAAAGGTGGCATCGCCCGGCTCCTGGCCGAAGGCGTGGTTTTCAGCGACATGCGCCACCAACACGCATTCGCCAGAACAGCGACCGGACACGCGGTGCTCATGACGGGTTCCCACCCCAAACACAATGGTATCCCAAGCAACGTGTTCTGGGATCGCACTCAGCACCGCTTGGTCAACGCGGTAGAGGACCTCTCCGTAACAATCCTCGGTGCGCCATCCGACACGGGGCGTTCCCCGCAGGCGATGCGCCGGACGGCACTTGGAGATTGGCTCAAAGCGGAATCACCGAACAGCAGGGTGTTCGCGGTCTCGGGTAAGGATCGCTCGGGAATCTTGACCGGTGGAACGGATCCCGACGGCGTGTATTGGTACCATCGACCTTCAGGGCAATTCGTTACATCGACGTATTACCGTGATGCGCTCCCCGATTGGGTCGTGGAATTCAACGAGGCAGACTACGCGCGAGAGTTGTTTGGACGCGGATGGAAACGCCTGCTCCCTAGGGAGGCGTACGAACGCTCGCGGGAAGACGATTTCGAGCCCGAGCGTCGCGGTCATGGCACCACGTTCCCCCATCGCCCTGACAAGGGAGACCCCGATCTGACGTTCTACGAGCAGTTCGCGCTCACCCCAATGCTCGACGATCTCACGTTTCAGTTTGCCGAGCGACTGATCGAGGTGGAAGACCTAGGCACGAGCGACTCGCCCGACCTGTTGTTGCTGGGCATCTCGTCGGGTGACTACTTGGGACACGAATACGGACCGATGAGCCAAGAGAACCAGGACTTCGTGTTGCGGTTCGACCGCCGCCTCGGCGAGTTCATGGATCACCTGGACGAACGCTTTGGCAACGATGGGTACGCGCTGATCCTCACCTCGGATCACGGTGCGCCTTTGATGCCCGAAGAGAACGAACGCCAGGGCGTTAGCGCGGGTCGGGTGACGATGACCGACCTGCAGGAAGTTCTGCTTCCCGTACTCCAACAAGGCTTGTACGACCTCGAGATCAACGATATTCCGCGCATCACGTTCTTCTACCCGTTTGGTCTAACGATGGCCTTCGCCGAAGGGGCCATCTCGGATGAAGCCATGGCCGAGTTGCGGCAACGCGTGGCGGACGCGGTACGCAAAACGGACTGGGCGGCCGACGCATTCACGTACGACGAGGTTGCCGATCCCGAGACCAAGCCTCGCCCGTATCTCGAAGCATTCCAGAACAACTTTGTCGCCGACCGCGCACCGGACGTCTTTGTCTTGTACGAAGAGAACTTTTTCTTTTCGAGCGGAATTCCGATCGACCATGGCATGCCTTACGAGTATGACACTCACGTTCCGCTCATCTTCCTGGTGCCTGGACTTCCAGGCCGGGTAATTGGCGATCGCGTCGGGGCAGTCGATGTCGCCCCGACGATAGCGGCTATTCTTGGGGTGAGCCCGCCGGAAGAGATTGACGGTGTGGTCCTGCCCCTATGGCCCCAGTAGCAAAGGGTTACGGGCGAGAAAAGCTGGCCGTTCGCGCTTCGATGTGAACACTGGGTAGCGGTGCAACCGCCACCAAGAGACGACGCGCCGCTCGCGTCAGCATCCCTGGACGGTCGGATCGATCCGTGTCGACGTCCTCCCCCTTGAGCCAGGCAAACACTTCGTCGACATCCGAGTCGTCCAACGTCCGCACGTCGACCGACAGGCGATAGTAAAACGTCCCATTGCTTTCGGGCACGAGCACGATTTCACCTTCCTCGGCCACGCGGCGCGCCAAGAGATCGCGTGTGCTAATGATCTCCGTCCCCCCTGCATATTCGAAAACGTACCGCTCGCGTACAGGATCAAAGAGCACCACATATTCGAACGTCTGGGTTTTGACGTCGCGGTCCCACAAGGACTTCGATTCCCGAAGCGATAGCCGGAACTCGATGTAGAGTGGAAAACCCGACTCCATCGCGCCGATGAATCTCCCGTCCGCCAGGAGGTTCTCGACAGCGAACACGGCATGCGGACTCGCATCATCCGTCAACGCAATGCGTAGTGACGGTTGCTGTGCTGTGGCCAGCACAACCATCGCGCAGTGCAGCGCGGCAACGAGGAGTCCCGTACGCCGCATCAGAAGCGGCGCGCGATCCTGAGCGTGACGCGCACGGGTTCGTCTTCCTTGATGGCCTTCGACACGTAGAATCCGACTCCACCGATTTCGATGCCGGCACCGACATCGAAATTCGGCGCGCCGACCGGAGCGCCCTCGAGCCAACCCGTGCCGGCATTCGAAAGCAGTACCAGCGTGGGTCCATCGAACCAAACGTCATCGAACCAACCAAAGTGGTCGAGATCATCCAGGTCCTTGGTGTCGCGTGCGGAGTGGGACCGACCGAAATCGTCGTCGTCCCCACTGAACCAGTCGAAGCTCAATCTGCCACGGTATTCTCCCTGAAAGAGCAACACGTTGTCACAGAGCCCGGTGACCGCCGGATCGGCGAGTTCGTTACACGCAGACTCGCGGAAGGCGTACCCGTTCATCGGATCGGGACCGCCGAGTGAGTACCGCCGTTGGACGAGAGACGGATCACCGGCGATCCGTCCTGACCACATGCCTCGGAGCCGCAGTTGCCCAGACCGACCTACGCGTTGATAGCGACGGACATCGACCGTTGCGCCGTCGAACGAATACCCCGTCGTGGGAAGTGGATCACGAATCGACGTGGGTAAGGGACGTTCGTTTCGGACGGTCCCCGTCACGTGTTCCCAACGCCCGAGCAGGAACCATCCGGAACGACGCGACCGACGAGCTGGGCGAGAGTCGTACGTGACCGTCCCGCGAACAAGATCAAAATCACCGTCATCGATGGTTGGGTTGTCCCGCCACGGTTCTTGGTTCCGGAATGGCGTCCACGGATCGCGCGCAGCCATGAAATCCTCTTGGACGTGGGCATACTCGCCCGCGAACGTGAGGTCACGAATCGGGACGACCGCGAGTTTCCCCGAGAAGCCCCGCTGGAGGAAGTAGTCGCGATAATCCCGGTGCCAGAGAAAAGTTGCCCACCCCACCTCGTGGATCTCGAGTGGCCAGGTCTGGGTGGGGATCACCAAATCGTAGACGCGGGCCGTCAGCGTTACCGGCCGCTGCCGGCCAAAGCGAAATGCCCAGTCGACGTTGTATCCCATGTCGTTGCGGTTGGTCTTGAATTTCCCGGCCGTCCGAAACACGCCGTAACCGCGGAGTCGAGTTTCGAAGTCGCCACCTCCCCAGACAAACCGCAGCCCGAGACGCAACGGCAGACCCTCGACGCGGTTATAGGTGTTCCCCAGACTGATCAAGATCGATGAGCGTCCGTACGATCGATACGAGGGGCGGCCCCGGTCGCTGCTTCGTGACCGCGGCACGGAATTGAGGATCAACGAACCGTCGGTCAGAGTGACATCGACTTCGGCCGAATGGCGACGCAGCGTGCCACCAATCTCGGCATCGATGTCGTCGAGCAACTCGCCGCCGAGCACAAGCACGTTGCCGCTCACGCTAGCACCGGGGCGGATCTCTACATCCGCATTGATCGCGACGAGAGTTCCCTCGATCACACCCTCGACGACGACGCGCCCATTGAACACGGCGACGTTTCCACTCACCACCGTTGTGTCGGCGATGACCTGGTCGCCCACGATCTGTATCGTCGTGGACCGGTTGAAGAATTCGACGGCCCACTGCTCGACAGGAAAGCCAGGCGGCGGAGCGTCGTCGCCGCGGACGATCACCGTGTCCTGCGCGGCTAGGTGAGTAGCCATGGCCAGCGCAAACGTGAGGAGCAGTCTCGAGACGGTCATCGTGCACCCCCGTTTCCACCGACGTACGGGAACTCGGGCAGGAAGGGGGGCGCGACACAGGCTATCCCCGGCTCGCACATCCTCCACTGTCGTTCGGGATTGACCTCGATTTTGACGGTCACTCGAACATCCATGCCGAAGACGCTCATCGAGTCGTCGATCTTGATTGGGGTGCCGTCACGCTTCACCAGACCTGCGAGAAGCACCATGAACACACTCAGGATTATCAGAACCGGTTGGGACATCATTACCTCCGGCCCCTCAGAAAGGCATCCTTCGTGCCCCTTTGGCCCATCGCCCTAAGCTGTTATCTGTCATTCATTTACCTGGAATCAACTCTCGCTGAGACACTAGGTAAAAGTGTCATTTAGACACGTTAGTGTCACTTCGACTCATCCCCAAACGCCGCATGCGGCGGTGCAGATTCGCTCGGTCTGTTTCGAGTATGCGGGCAGCCTCGGCCACGCTGCCGTTAGCATCCTCCAGCGCGGTACCAATGATCTCGCGCTCGTACGCTTCGAGGTCGGCAGCTAGGCCCCGGCCTCCAATGCTTGGCGCGAGACGCGCACGCGTCCCCAGGACCAGGTCGACTTCACGAGGCGAGACCACCTCGTCCCCAATGATGGTGAGGCGCTCGATGAGATTCGCCAGTTCGCGCACGTTGCCCGGCCACGGGTGCCGCGCAAGTCTACGCATTGCCTCGTCGGAGAACTCGCGCGGCGGCTTGGCGCTCCGCACGCCGGCCTTCGCCGAGAAGTGGCGAATCAAGTCAGGCAGGTCGTCGAGTCGCTCACGGAGCGGCGGGACGACGATCGGAAAGACGTTGAGCCGGTAGAACAGGTCCTCACGAAATTCACGCGCGGCCGCGGCCCGTTCCAGATCGCGATTCGTCGCCGCGATGACTCGCACATCGATTGTACGTTCCCGTTCGGATCCGACCCGCTCCAGCACCCCGGCCTCGAGGATCCGCAACAGTTTCGCCTGCAGGTCGATGTGCATGTCACCGATCTCGTCGAGAAACAGCGTGCTGTCGTTGGCCAGTTCGAACTTGCCCTTACGTGCCGCCACGGCACCCGTAAAGGCACCACGTTCGTGCCCGAACATCTCGCTCTCGAGCAAGTCCCGCGGGACCGCGGCACAATTTACCGAGACCATGGGGCGGTTGCCACGAGGACTGGCGCGATGAATCGCCCGTGCGACCAACTCCTTCCCCGTTCCCGACTCTCCCAAGATGAGGACACGGGACGGCGTCGGCGCCACTCGCTCGATGAGGTCGCGAACGCCTTGCATCGGCGCGCTGGCACCGAGAATTTCGTCCTCCGGCGGAAGCTGCGCGCGCAGCGCGAGATTCTCCACCCTAGTCTTCGACAACTCGACTGCCGCCCCCACTGCCGCAAGGACGTTCTCGGGGCTGAGCGGTTTCTCCAAGAACTGGAAGGCGCCGAGCTTCGTGGCGCGAACGGCGTCCGACAGCGTGGCTTGGCCGCTCATCATCACGACGATGATATCCGCAAACCGAGCAAGGATCTGTTCTAGTACTGCGATGCCGTCAGGTCCCGGTTCCATCATGAGATCCAGCAAGACCACCTCAGGGTGCGACCGGTCGCACACCGCTAGCGCGGCATCCCCCCCATCGGCTTCGAGTACACCGTAGCCCTCCGCTTCCAACACGGCGCGGAGCATTCGCCGGAGGTTGCCTTCGTCGTCAACGATGAGTACGGTTGCGTTCACATGGCCTCGGGGATCGATACGACGAATACCGCACCGCCGGTTTCACCGTCCTCGATGTGCACGACGCCGTTGTGCTCCTGCACGATCTGCTGCACCATAGCAAGACCGAGGCCGGTACCACCCGATTTGGTCGTGAAGTACGGTTGAAACACTTGCGAACGCATGTCAACCGGCACCCCGGGACCATGGTCCGCAACGCGCACGACGATGTTGCGGTCTTCGCGCGACGCCGCGATCACAATGCCACGATTGTCCGTGGCATCTATGGCGTTACGGATGAGGTTTTGGATTGCGCGTCGTAGCGGCTCGAAGTGACCACGGACCCGGAGGTCCTGATCGACGGATACCTGATACACCAGATCCGGCGGGAGCGTCGATGCGACCAATCCGTTTATCAACTCGGTGACGTCGATGTCGGATTCGGGTCCCTCCGGAAGGCGTCCGAACTGAGAGAACTCCGTCGCCATCTGCTCCAGGCGTGCCGTCTCCTCAGTGAGCACCGACACAGCGACAGCATTGCCTTGGCCTGCCAGTTGTCGGAGCGCAAGCCGGGCCGCACTCAGCGGCCCACGCATCTCGTGGGCAACACGACGCGCGGTCTCTCGAAAGGCCTGGAGGCGTTCGCGGTCGAGTTCTTGGACGCGTGCGCGCTCCAACGCGGATGCCATGTTTCTTATCGCGTCACGGAGTTGATCGAATTCGAGAATGCCGCCACTCGTGGTCGTCTCAGGGAGCGGCTCACGGCGTTCGACACGCCCCACCCAATCGACCAGCTCTTCGATCGGCCCCGAAACGAACCGCGACCACCGTCGTACGAGACCCAGCGAAACCAGCACCACCACCAATCCACCGATGAGAACGACCACACCCAGTACGGCGGCTGCCACTCGCGACAGCATGTCGGCGCGTCGGGCAAGTTGGGTCCGCCGCGCAATGACCGCGGTGTGATCCCGAAGGGCCGCGACGCCGTCACCGCTCAGTGCCGTCGTGTCGATCGCCGCGACCAACAAACGCCCGCTTTCGGCGATTTCGTCGAGGGCGGCGCGTGGACCTTCCGGGGACACGGACGACCGAACCTGAAACGACAAGACGATCATCGCGGCGGCGAGCGGGAGCGTTCCCAAACCCACCATCGCCAACGCAAGCCGGCGGCGGAGTGACAAACGCATGACGCGTGAGTCTATCCCGGCTGCAGCGTCGTGTCTATCTCGCCGCGCGAACGATGCGCCAACACGGCGGGATCAGATAAGACATACCGGCAATGCGCCCAACCAAGAAGGCCGTGACCGCGGCGGTCACACCAGGAATCGTCGTCGCCTTGATCAGAATGGTGAAGACCACGGCCACGCCGCCCACCTCGAGGAGCGTCGCACCACCGATCGGACGCGTGTGGCGCCCAACCACGAGAATCGCGCGTTGCAACGACATCCACACGGACAACGCAGGCAACGGTATCAAGACAATCGTTGCCGGGATCGCGAATCGTGCCAGATCCGTAGTGAGTCCAGACACCGTCTCGAACCACACATCGGCGAACGGAGTGAGCCCCACTAGTGCCAAGCCCGCGGATGACGCAAGCCCAAGTATGACGGCGAAGGTGGCGAGCGGACGCACGTGTTCGAATCGGTCGCCCATCAGCGCAATGGCCACTTCCTGATAACTCAGGCCCATGGCGCGGAAGATGAATGAGAGTGCGTGGACCACGGGATAGACCGCGAGTGATTCGATGGGAGACGGCGCCCGCCCCATGAAGAACGTGAGCATGGGTTGCACGGCCAGTCCGATTACCGAAGTCAGCGCCAATGGATAGTAAAAGCTGACGATGCGACGGTATGACAGGAGCTGCCGTTCAGGTTCTCGACCGCAAACCGCGTGCACCGCCCCCCTGGCCATCCACCGGCTCGCGATCGCTTCGATCGAAACACCAAGCGATAGCGCCGCCGCGCCCACGTACACTCCCGGCGGTGCCACGAACACGTATAACACGAGGGCGGTAACCGACATCGTGACGAGTCGCAGCACCGTACCATAGGCAACGAGTCGCGTTGCGCCTTCTCGGATGAGGATCCCCTGATAGAACCGGCGATATCCGATCGCCCCCGGCCACGGGAGTAGAATCCACAACGCGCCCTCCGTGAGTCGAGCCACTTCGCGTGGCAGCCCCAATACGTCGAGCATTACCAGGTCGAACACCGGCGGCAACAGCAGCACGACCATTGTTGCCGTGACGATGCCATTCAACACATAGGTGAAGTTGCGCAGGCGCCGGAAGCTCGCCTCGTCGTTGGCAAGTGCGGTCGAGGCACTTATCAGCATGATGACGGGCGCCTCTACAAGCACGGCAAAGGCAAACGCGATGCCGTATGCAGCGAGGTTGAATTTGGGGTCGGCGAGCCGGGCGATTATGGCCGCTAGGAACGGACCCTCGACGGCCATCATCAGCCATGTTGCAGCTAAGGGGATCCAGAACCGAAAGATCGCCGCGAGCGTGCGCGGCGATTCGCGGCCAGTCACCTAGAAATCGAGAACGAGCGCGAGCCTCAGAAAGCTGTCGAGCTTCTCGAGCGGCACCAGAACCGTTTCGCCGGTAGGAGTACCGGCCGGATTCTCCAAGGGCACCTCGGTCAACGACGGTTGATTCCGCCACAGCAACTGCCACGACGGCTTGAAGGCGAGCACGGAACTAATCGAAATGGGAAGACCAATCGTGAAATCCACCCGAATGTCGTCCGTGTCCACGAGGTTTAGGTCGCCGAAGAGTTGGTTCATGAGCTTCGTGGAGGCCGTCAGTTGCCAGGAGAGATCATATGCCGCCCGGAGACCTGGGAAATTCGTCTTCACGAAAGGATTCTCGACAACATCCTCCTGGAAGGTATACGTGGCACTCACATCAGTCTTGAACGAGACTCGATCTGAGTTCGCCAAAGTCACACCAGCGCCCGCCGCAAACAGCAACCGGCTGTCGATACCAGAAAACTGGTTTCGCATCCAGTCCACCCCGCCAAAGACGAACGTCTTGTCACCCAACTGATGGTCGTAGCGACCACGCGCAAAATACCACTCGGCAGTTTTCTCCGTGACCTTCGTTTCCTGCAAGGTGAAACTGCTGGTCGTTCCCACCGCGGTTCGCGTCGTGAGCGAAGATCGAGACTGCAGGCCACCGCCCTCGATCTTGAACCCAGAATGGGCGAACGATCGTTCGATCGTAGCTCCGAACCCAATGGTGTTGGATTGGGAGTTGCCTGCTGTCCACACGGCCGTCAATTCGGCCGTAAACGCCCAGGCCGATGTCGTGTCTTGGGCCGCCACGGGCGCCGCAACGACCATCGCCGCAACGGTGCCGAAGACAACGCGCGCTGCTTTAGCCATTTCGTTTCCTCTTTGGTTTTGGAATCGGGCGTTGCGCCCGGGAGGAATCTACTACCGGTATGCGGGGAACGGCGAACCAAATGGTCGGGTAAACGGGATTCGGTTCGTATACGTTCCGCCGATGGCCATCCGCAAGGCCACGCGCCCGTCGATACGAGTTCTATAAACGCGGCGCTTAGGCTGTGTACCGCCGCCCTCCACGCCGCAGGGTATCGGGCAGCCCGCGATCAGAAACACTATCGCTCGATCGCCGCGCTGCCACTCGTGCTCGGGTCTGAAGCCACAGAAGTGAGCGACTTTCTCGACCGCTGTCGCGCCATGCGGCACGATGTCACGTATGAATCGCTTTCAGCGGTGAGTGAGAGCGAAGCCGACGCACTCATCGAGGCGGTGGACGAACTCGATGATCGGGTTCGGAAGTGGCTGCGCTCGAAGTTCCCGGAGCTACCGGAGGGCGGTCAGCCGGAGTGACCCATGTCCTGAGCCGGCGAGCACCTCGCCCAGACGAGTTGCTGGTCGGAGGCGTCGGTGAGGGAGGCGCTGGGCATGTCGGGTTGTACGGTGGGGGACGTTGGCGGGTTTCGAGAGAGAGCGCGATCGCCGCTGAGCCTGCGCGAAGTGCGAGTGCGTGCGCGCAACACTTGGCGAGTGCAGGAAAAAGGGCCCTCGACTCGATTGAGCAGAGGGACCTTCTCCGGTGAGAATCGGTGGTGCGAGCTAGTTCGATGTCAGAGGATTATAGTAAATGCATGTCTTACTAGCCTGGACGCCTTGGGCATCGAGCAGCATTGCTCATTCGAAGAGGTTGTCCCATATCGGCGTGCTACGTCCCATGTAGATCTCGTTTGGTCCGTTCGAACCCACACCAGAATACACACGCAGCGGTGTGCCGACGGACACCATGGATCCCGCCGGGAGATTGAAAGCGTCACCGGTCTCGTTCACGAGCGTTTGTCCCGTCAGATCGAGCGACGATCCAGCACTTGGGTTCAGTGAAAGCTCGACGATCTCGTTATTCGGATCGCTTGCATCTGGTCGGTTTAGGTCGGGGGACCCCGTCGACCGAGCCTCAGCTACCGCTGGCGGCGCGACGACCAGTGAATGTGAACGATCTTCCATTCACCGCCCACTCGCCGTAGCGCAACCGTCTCCACACCGACGGAATTGATTTCTCGATCGCCCATAGTCCCCGACGTTGCGATCCGATTCATGACCACCGCGACATCACCCTCCATAATGGTCTGCGAATACGTCACTTCACGTGTCGTTTCCGCAGCAAACGACATGTCTGCCCCGAGGTGGCCTGACGCGAACTCGTCGCGCGACATCTCCGCGCGCCCCGACTCGAAAATGATCACGTCGGCGTGCAGATAGTCCAGGGATTGAGCAGTATCACCGCTCGCGATTGCATGGTGAAAGGCTGTCACGATTTCGGCGGGGGTCTGCGCAACCGCCGAACCGCCGAAGAGTAGGAGCGCGCCGCCGAGCAACAAGGATCGCATTAACGACCTACCGGTTTGCGTGGCGGAATCTCCAGGCTCGCCCGATCACGGATGCGGAATGAGAAATCGACCGTGTAAACTTCTTCTTCCTCACCTTTTCGAAAGCTCAACACCGACTCGTACTCGCCGGCAGTAGTGAAGATGTGCTGAGTCTGGTATTGACCGGGATTCCGGCGCGAACCCCGGACCGGGAACGGGCCGTATTCCTCGCCATCGCGGCTGACGGTCACCTCGGCATCTTGGAAGTCCGTATAGGGCTTCTCGTCGGTCAAAGAACTGACGCGCCACCGCAGAAACTGCATTTCGTCAGTTAGCGCGGGTTCGGGTTCTGCGCCGAAGACCACGGCTAGGCCAGCAACTTCCTTGCGCTCGTGGAACATCGCGTCGCTACCGGCGAATACGTCCATAAGTAGCACGGACCCCAGAGCGACCAGTGGAAGAAGTGCAGCCATTGAGTTTGGTTGTCGCATCCTGCGCCTCCGTTGGTTGGATGGTCAGCGAATCTCGAACGTCACCGTCGCCCACTTCGATCGATAATCGATCTCTGGGTCATCCGACTCCGTCATGTTGATAAAACGCACGTACCATTTCCCAGCCGCATCCAACGTGAAGCTCACTTCGCCGTTGCTGTCGGTGCGCGCCGAGCGCTCCTCGATGGGCATGTCTCCGTGCTCACCGCCGGCCAAGACGAACTGGTTCACGACCGGCTTGCCATCGACGAGACATCGCACGCGAATCTCATCGCCCACCTTCAACTCATACGGGTTGTTGAGCACCACGATCTCGGCCTCGTACCCCAATTCAGCGTCAAATCCATCCGTTCGCTTGTCCCCAACCTGGAATACGGCCTTCACGTGTTTGGCATACCGTTCCCACACCTCGCCCGTCGCGCCAGACTGCTTGCGTGCAGCGAGTACGTCGGGAATACCGTCGTGCTCGAGGTAACCGTGGAAATCTTCAGAAGCCATCCCGATTTCGTTCGTCTTGGTGGAAACACCCACGACGTAGGTGCCCGACTCAGCCGTGCGCACATCGAGGTAGCTGATATCGTCACCGACGCTCCACGCTGACGTCTCGAGATGCTGGCGGCCCGCAGGCGTCACCATACTCAGGTCGATCAGCCGGTCAGGCGTGATGCTGCCTTCACTCCCCGCAAATGTGCCGTTTATGACCGGGATGCGTATTGCGCTGTTCGTCGCCACGAAGTAGTTGTCCATCTTGATGAACAGATCGTGGGCGGACAGGACTGACACCGCGAACAATGCCATCCCTATCAGGGTGATGATGCGCCTTTTTTTCATGCTGTACTCCTATTCATAGATAATGATGTTCGTGAGAGCGTGGCTGTTATCTGCGCCGCGTCGTTATCCGTCGGATCGTTTGCGCCGTCCCGATGTGTGGAGGTGCACGATCAACCACCGCCCCTCGCGCCTTTCCAACACCGCCGTGCCCCGGCCTTCCAGCTCCATCTTGTTCCCCGACATCTCGGCAGCAAGCTCATAGCGAAACGAGGTCCAGGCGATATCGCCACGCACTTGCGGTTCGACTGCGAAGTACCGCATCTCAAAGTTCTCGGCGCGTTCGAGTTCTGGACCGAGATGATGGTCGCGATAGTCGGCCCACCCATGATTCACTCCAGCCCCTTCGATGATATGCACACCGCGCTCCGGCGCAACCAGCGCACCCATCCCTTCGAGATCGCCGGCCTGCATACGCGCGGCGTACGTCACCAGCACGTCACGGACGGCATCCTCCTCGGATTGAGCGGCGAGCGGCGCCTGTATAGTGATCGCAAACACACTGACAACGAACAGTCTCCAGACTCTACGATGGGACATTGAACAGGACCTCCTATTCCTGAGTTCTACAATCATTCGTGCACCAGCGGCAACGCAACCAATACAGCAGTTACCGCCAACGTCACGCCCCCAATGATAAGCTCGGTGCGGGCGCTCCGCCTCAGTAGGACCACCGTCTTGGGCTGATCGATAGTGGGCTTGAGACGGCGCCAATTGTACGCTCCTAGACCGGCGACGACGCCGAACAGGAGCAGTTTGAGTACGAGTATACGACCGTAAATGCCCGTCCAGAGATCACTGATCGAATCCAGATATACGATGGCCGTGAGAACGCCGCTCCCAACCAAAACTGATACGGCCCCTACGGCAAGCGGCGAGAACGCCCTCACGGCGGCGGCAAACACGCTGTCGTTTCCAGGGCGAACGAACAGCATCACGGCGAGTAACGTACCTACCCACAGACTCGCTCCCGCCATGTGCGCTATTTGCAGGATGACGCTCAGCCACACCATACCCTCGCCACTGACGGCGTGACCCGTGAGCGGGGCCGTTACGACCAAGGCAAGCGCCGCCGCACCCGTCAGGGCGGTTCGCGCGCGGGGCAGATAAAACGACGTAGCGAGAAGTGCTACCGTTAGTATTGCGGCAGCCATCTGCCAACGCCAACCGGTCCCCCATGCGGTGTCGAATGCGACAATCCGCACGTATTCCCAGGTCACGGACTCGTCGATCCCGAAGATCGAATACGTCTGGGCATACAGACGCCACATCACGGCCGCAGACAAGACGATGGCCGCGGCAAGCGAGAATCTATGGAGACCGCGCGCCACTTGCCCTCGAATTGCCACACGGAAACCGGCGGCACCGCCGATCGCCACGATGGAGACGTACCAAAACCACCGCCCAACTGCAGCGTAAACGGAGGCCAGCGTTTCAGGACTCATTGGTGCATCGTGTTAAAACGTGGGAGACTTTACTAGCGTGGCTTCTGCCCCTCGGCGCGCACCTCGAAGTCGTAGCGTCCTCGAATCGCGTGGCCGTCGCTGCCCGCGGTCCGCCACGTGACTCTGTACTTCCCTGGTGACAGGTCGCCCAAGACTTGAGCCTTGAACGAAGTGGCGTCGTCGGTCTTCTCGACTTTCGCCATGTCGATCTTGCCATCGACGCCTTCGATCCCGATGGCTGACAGCGCGAACTCCGGGTCCTCGCTGAACCAAAGGCGCACGCTGTCGGGGGCCGCGGCCAACACCTGATCTTGCTGCGGATAGCTCTTCGTCAAACGCAGGTGCAGCGAAGCCGCCATCGCGCTCGACACGACGAGCCCAAGAACTAAGAAAACGATCGTACCTCTAATAACCGGTCGAGATCGAGACATACCAGAATCCTCCATGAGATGTATTCCGTTCAAAACCATAATCGAAGGCCCGCGACGAACGCTACCACACTCACGGCGCTCCCCCCCTGGCGCGCGAGATCGGCCGTGCCGGCAAACAACTGAGTCCAATCCACTCCGACGTAGGGGGCATATTCTCGCCGAAACTCATACCGCAGGCGAAGGCCCAACGCGATATCGTTCAACCCGGACCCGACCCCAAATTCTGCAACGCTTTGCACCGCAGCATTGGCCTCGACGCGAGGTTGGACAATAGCGCGCTGTGTCACAAACATGTCATACGTCGCGGTGAATCGAACCGACACATCGCCCTTGTGGCTTACGAAGAGCGCCGGCTCGACCTCGAACCAATAGGGAGCTAGGCCCTCGAGACCCAGGACCGCAAGGACACGTGCCTCATTGGAACCGCCGCCGTACCCGAAATCGACACGCGCACCGAGTTGCCACTCCCAAAAGGGAGAATACAACCTGCTGTAGAGCAGTTGTGCCTCAGCGTATCCCTCACCTCCAACGGTCGCCAAATCGGCTTCACTCTTTACCCACAGTCGCGTAAAATCCCCACCCACCCATGCGCGCATTTCCCACCCCACTGGGTTGCCGTTCCCAGTGCGCCGATACTCGAGTTGGTCGAACAGCACCAACGAGTAGATCTGATCGTCCATGATCTGCGCGCGCACGACGGTCGAACCCACCCCCGTGAATCCCATCGCAAACACCAAAGAGAGTACGCGTATCACTGATCCTGGCCTGCACCGGCTTCAGCTACTTCGATCACACGGAACATTCCCATCTCCATGTGATAGAGGATGTGGCAGTGGAATGCCCACCTCCCAGGAATCTTGGGCGTCACCAGAAATGACAGGCGCTCAGCAGGCTTCACGTTGATCGTGTGCTTCCGCGGATTGTGGTCTCCAGCACCCGTATCGAGTTCCATCCACATCCCATGCAGGTGGATCGGGTGCTCCATCATCGTGTCGTTGACGAGTGTGATGCGCAGCCTCTCCCCCAAACCAAACGGAATCGGATCGCGCGCCTGAGAGAACTTCTTGCCATCGAACGACCACATGTACCGTTCCATGTTGCCCGTGAGGTGCAGTTCGATCTCCCGCTGCGGCATTCTTGTGTCGCGGTTGGGCTCGACCGCCCGCAGATCACGGTAGACGAGCACGCGATGATCCGTGTTCTCGAGTCCGATTCCCGGATCGTCTAGCCGATTCCTGGTGACTTCGGGAATCGCCGCATTACCAGGGCCATGCCTGTCCGGTCCGTGAGGCACCGGCCCCTCGTCCAAGGTCATTCCGTGACCGGCGTGCGCGGCGGCCGGCATCTCCATCTCGCCCATTTGGATCCCCGGCATTTCCATGTCCGACATATCCATGCCCATGTCGGCCATGGTCCGCACGGGACGCGGCCGTCTCCCGGGAATCGGGGCCGTAAGGCCGTGCCGAGTCGCCAACGTTCCGCTGGCGAACCCGCTGCGGTCCATGGATTCAGCAAGGACTGTATAGGCGTCTTCGGTGGGTTCGACGATGACATCGTAGGTCTCGGCGGTGGCCACCCGGATCTCGTCCACCGTTACTGGATGCACGTACTGTCCGTCCGCTTGGACGACCGTCATCGGCAGGCCTGGAATTCGGACGTCGAAGTAGCTCGCCGCCGAACTGTTGATGAACCTGAGTCGCACACGCTCACCGGGTCGGAAGACGCCAGTCCAGTTTCCGGCTGGCGGCAGTCCGTTCATCAAATATGTGTACGTCGCCCCTGTGACGTCGGCAATGTCCGTCGCATCCATGCGCATCCGCCCCCACCGCAACCGATCGCCCAGCCCCGCATCCGAGGACTTGAACAGGTCGACCACTGTCCGCCGCTGGAGGTTGTAATAGCCACCCATCTTCTTGAGATTGGCCAACACGTCATACGGATCTTCGAACGTCCAGTCCGATAGCATGACCACGTATTCGCGATCGAAGCCGAAGGGCTCCGGCTCCGCTGGGTCAATAATCATCGGACCGTACACGCCCAGTTGTTCCTGGAGCCCCGAGTGACTGTGATACCAATACGTCCCGTTCTGGCGTACCGGATAGCGGTAGGTGAACGTCTCGCCCGGGGGAATGCCGTCGAACGTCACTTGCGGAACGCCGTCCATCCCGTTTGGCAGGATTATGCCGTGCCAGTGGATTGATGTGTCTTCATCGAGGGTATTGGATACGTGCAGCGTTACGTCTTCGCCCTCCTGGAACCGGAGAAGCGGCCCCGGTACGGTCCCGTTGATGGTTACCGCCGTCGCGCGTCGGTCGTCGATCTCGATCCCGGTGCGCCCGATAGTCAGATCGATGGCGGCGCCTACACCCCCGGACTCTCTGGCCGTGTACGGGGATTGACCGACAAACGGTGGAAGCAATCGATTGATCCCGACGAGCGCTGCAACGGCCGCCCCCGCCTCATGGAGAAACGCCCGTCGCCCCGGGAACAAAGGGGTTTCATATTCCCCATAGTATGGTGGCACGAGATTACCTATGGCTAAAAAAAGGGAGGAAGCCATGCTCTCTCAACGATAAGAGACGAAGGAGCAATCATCAGTCCGTTTCGTCCACCGGGGGTAAGGAGTAGGTGCCAAAGACTTTAGCGCTGACCCGACCTGACCACACTCGAACCAACATGGTGAAACCCCGCGCCTGAGTGGGGCAAAAGCCCCGCCCGGTATTCGCCTCCGCTAGACGCGGACGCCCCGGAGCCGCAGTGCATTCCCGATCACCGAGACCGAACTGAAGCTCATGGCGGCAGCGGCAATTATAGGACCCACTATGTGCTCGCAGCAGCCAAGTCATCGTGTTCGAACGCGGTCGCCATGCGGTCGCACTCCTTCTTAGACGCACCCAGACCCACCCCCACATCACGCCACCGGGCAACCGCGTGCGCGACCTCTTGGGCGATGTCCTTGGCTGCGTGGGCCCGTTGCGGCATGAGCGAGTTGGGCCGGTCGCCCGTGGTACGGCTACGCCGGAGAGCGCGAAGCCATGCTCGAGCTCGTGCCTCTCCCATGAGCCTCGGAGTCGCCATTCTCCTGGCTGAGATCCTCGAAGCCATCCAACTGCCCCAATGGGGCAAGAGCCCCGGCGTAACGCTAGATCCGAACGCCCCGGAGCCGCAGCGCGTTCCCGATCACCGAGACCGAACTGAAGCTCATGGCTGCGGCTGCGATTATCGGACTCAGGAGAATCCCGAAGGCCGGGTAGAGAACCCCGGCCGCGATCGGAACTCCGATGCTGTTATAAATGAATGCGAAAAACAGATTCTGCCGGATGTTGCGCATCGTGGCGCGGCTCAAGCGACGGGCCCGCACGATACCCCGGAGGTCACCCTTCACGAGGGTCACCCCGGCGCTTTCCATCGCGACGTCCGTCCCCGTCCCCATGGCAATGCCGACCTGGGCTTGGGCCAGCGCCGGCGCATCATTGATCCCGTCGCCGGCCATGGCAACGATTCTCCCCTCTTCCTGGAAGCGCTTCACCACGTCGACCTTCTGATCCGGAAGAACTTCCGCAACGACGTCGTCGATACCAAGCTTCATGCTCACCGCTTCCGCCGTGGTCCGGCTGTCGCCCGTCAACATCACGATACGGACGCCTTCCTCGTGGAGATGTTGGATGGCCTGCAGGGTGGTGTCCTTGATCGGATCAGCAACCCCGAGCAATCCCGCAGCGCGGCTGTCCACGGCAACGAACATGACGGTCTGCCCGTCAGCGCGCATGGACTCCGCTCGGGCTCGGATATCCGTCGTAGCGATGCCCAATTGCTCCATCAGCGCCGCATTGCCAAGCGCAACTTGGTTGCCGTTCACTCGGCCCATTACGCCCTTACCAGTGACCGATTCGAACCCAACGGCTTCGACCAGGTCGAGTTGGCGTTCGGTCGCACCCTCGACGATGGCGCTGGCAAGGGGATGCTCGCTCCCACGCTCTAGACTGGCGGCCGCAACCAACAGGTCGTCCTCGGACACGGTGTCGAGCGCCACCACGCTCACGAGCTTCGGTTTCCCCACCGTAAGCGTACCGGTCTTGTCCACGACGAGCGTGTCCACTTTCCGCATCACTTCGATGGCTTCGGCGTTTTTGAAGAGCACGCCGACTGTCGCCCCCTTGCCGGTCGCCACCATGATCGACATCGGGGTGGCAAGGCCCAAGGCGCAGGGGCAGGCAATGATTAGGACCGCCACCGCGTTGATCAACGCGAATGCCATTGCCGGTTCCGGCCCCACCAGGGACCAGATCACGAACGTCAGGATTGCGGCGACCACAACTGCCGGCACGAAATACGACGCGACGACGTCGGCCAACTTTTGGATCGGGGCGCGGCTGCGTTGGGCTTCCGCCACCATGCGAACGATTTGCGCCAGCAACGTTTCGGCCCCGACGCGCTCCGCCCTCATGATGAAGGATCCGGTACCATTCACGGTGGCGCCAACGACCCGGTCACCCACCACCTTTTCCACGGGAATGGGTTCACCTGAAATCATGGACTCATCGACCGCGCTCACACCCTCGATGACGGCGCCGTCCACTGGAATTTTCTCGCCCGGGCGGACGCGCAACCGATCACCCGGTTGGACAGCATCGAGCGGCACGTCATCCTCGCTACCGTCCTCGTTGATACGCCTAGCGGTCTTGGGAGCAAGTCCGAGTAGCGCCTTGATGGCGGCACTGGTTTGGCTTCGCGCCTTGAGTTCCAGCACTTGTCCGAGAAGCACCAGCGTCACGATGACCGCTCCAGCTTCGAAGTAGACGGCGACCTCGCCCAGCTCGTCGCGGAACGAACTGGGAAAAATACCGGGTAGGATGGTCGCCACGAGACTGTAGACGTATGCCACGCCTATGCCGAGCGCAATCAGGGTGAACATGTTGAGGTTACGGGTCACGACGGACTGCCAACCGCGAACGAAGAACGGCCATCCACCCCAGAGAATCACCGGGGTACTCAAGAGCAGCTCAGCCCACGACAGCACCTCGGGAGAAAACCACCGGAGCCAGGGATCCTCGCCGAACACGAACATCGGCATGGTCAGAGTCAGGATCGCCACCGTCAGCGCCGTACTCATCCAAAACCGGCGCGTCATGTCAATGAGTTCCGGGTTCTCCTCGTCCTCCAACGACACCGTACGGGGTTCCAAGGCCATGCCGCAGATCGGGCATGATCCGGGTTGGTCCCGAATGACTTTCGGGTGCATGGGGCAGACATATTCCGGCTTCATTTTCGTGCTCCGTTCATTGATTCGGTCGGCGCTGCCTGACGCAGTACCGCTAGTCGGATTCGTCACTCGATTCATCAGCGGATTGAGACTTGCGATCTACGATGTGAGTGGGCAACCTCTGAACCGTTCGAGCCTATTGCGTAAGGGTGTACAATCTTGAGGGTTATGTCGTATATGCCATGTCCTATCATCCTCAATCCATGGGCCAATTGGCGGACTCACTGCGTCGGATGACCCATACGCCGCGCGGACGGGTTTCGATAGGATTCCAGGCTCAGCTCCTGGTGCTCCTGCTGACATTCGGGCTCGCGCCATCCATTCTCGTCGTTTCGGTCGGGTTCGTGGTCAGCCGGGCAGTGATACTCGAGCAGATCGAACTGGGCCTAGTGGACATCGCGAATCGAGAGGCGACCCTGGTCAGCACGGAGCTGCGGCGTCAACGCCTTCTACTGCGAACGATCACGGGCCAACTTGCGGCTCGCGAAACTGACCGCGAACCAGCAGATCTGGCGCCTCTCCTGAGGAGCAGCCTACAAGACGAAGGTGTCTTCGACGGGTTGCGCCTGGCCACCAAGGACGGCCGCGAACTCGCGCACGTTGCCCTCGGCGACGCCGACCCACAGTGGCCCGAGACGTTCGACGACGCGTCCGGAAGTTCTGTGGCGTTGCACTACGGTGCCGATGGCCCCATCGCCTACATGCTCTCGGAGACAATACCGAGAGCAACCGACACGCTCGTGCTCATCGGGCACGTCGCGGCCAAGGATTTCGAGAACCTCTTAGGGCTTGGGCTGCACCCCCTGGGCATAGTCGAGCAAGGCCTGTTCGACGCAACCGGCCGCGTCATTCTCGTCCCACACGATCACGCGGCGGAACTCCTGCACACCGCGTGGGAGGCCCAAGGTGTGGAATCCGCTGGAGTCGTCGAGATGGACGTTGGCGGCGCCCCGGCGCTCGTTTTCACCACCTCCATTCCCGAGATCGGCTGGACCCTCGTGGTCTCGATGCCGACAAAGCTCGCACTCGCCCCTATTACTCGTCTTCGATCCCTCACAATCGTGGTGATGCTCGTCGTCGCAATGATAATCGTGGTCACAGCGCATTTCGTGGCTGCATACGTCACGCGACCGCTCCGCGAACTCGCGACCGCGGCGCAAGACCTCGGGCACACTGGGTTGTATCAAGCGGTCCGACACCGCGGCATCGCCGAAACGGAAGCGCTGGTCCGCGCATTCAACGAAATGGCTGGAGATCTTTCCCGGTCACGGGAAGAGATCGAACGGATGCACGACCAAGAGATGGAGCGCGCTCAACAGCTCGCCACGGTAGGTGAATTGGCCAGCGGCGTCGCTCACGAAATCCGCAATCCGTTGACGGGAGTGCTTGGTGCCCTGGAACTCGCGCGGAAGCGGGTTCCTGACGACGACGACGCGGACGCCCTGTTGGAGGAATCCCTGGTACAGTTGCATCGTATCGAGAACGCGACCGCGCGCCTGCTCCAATTCGCTCGTCCCCCTGCGCTGCAGGCCGTGGTGGTTGATCCGAACCTCCTGGTTGAACGCGCCATGACGATCGTGAGCCCCAAGGCCGACACTCGTCGGGTTCAGCTGCACACGACGCTCTGCGAAGGCAACGCTGCGGTAAACGTCGACCCGGAACTGCTTGTCCAGGTAATCGTCAACATCATGCTCAACGCGATTGACGCGGTGGACACGGGCGGGACAGTTACGACCACTGCAGTCTTGGTGGACTCCACGATACGCATCGCAATCAGTGACACGGGCCCTGGAGTCGCGGAAGATCAGCGGGATCAGATCTTCCGCCCCTTTTACACGACCAAGCATCAGGGGACCGGCCTCGGGCTCCCGATTTCCCAGCAGATCATCGTACGGCATGGTGGACAGATCGTAGTGGAAACGACACCTTCGGGCGGCGCATCCTTCGTAATCGTCCTTCCGACCGTGCAGGCAGCCGAAGCATCTCATGCCTGACCCCAAAGTGCTCGTCGTGGATGACGAGAAACTCATTCGCGTATGGCTCGAAGCCCACATGAGCGACGCAAATTTCGATGTACGGACCGTCGAAACCTGCGCGGAAGCTCGTGCCGCGTTCGCCGAATGGTCTCCGGACGCCGTAGTGCTGGATCTCCGATTGCCGGATGGGGACGGCATGGATCTCCTAAAGGAGTTCATCGATGCCGATCCCGACGTGGCGATCGTCATTCAGAGCGGTCATGGAGATATCGGCATAGCCGTCGAAGCGGTGAAGCTCGGCGCATACCACTTTCTCGAGAAGCCACCCAAGCTCGAAGTCCTGCTTACCACGCTGGCAAAGGGTCTCGAGACCCGGACCCTAAAGCGCACGGTGTCTGGCTTGCGTCGGCAAGCCGGCTGGAAGTTCGCCCATGTCGAAATCGTCGGGCGATCGAGTGCGATGCAGCGCGTGGTCGAGTTCGTGAAAAAAGTCGCCGCCAGCGGTTCCTCGACGGTGCTCCTTCGGGGAGAAAGTGGAACCGGAAAAGAGGTCGTTGCCCAGGCCCTTCACGCCCATAGCCCCCGGGCCGATTTCCCGTTCCTCGAAATCAACTGTACGGCGCTGCCTGATAACCTTTTGGAATCCGAACTTTTTGGTCACGAACGCGGTGCGTTTACGGATGCCAAAGAACAAAAGAAGGGCCTCATCGAACTCGCCGATCGGGGCAGTGTGTTACTGGACGAGATCGGCGACCTTCCGGTAGGGGCCCAGGCCAAGCTGCTACGATTTCTGGAGACCCGATCGTTCAAACGCGTCGGCGGAGTTCGCGACATCTCGGTGGACATACGGATCATCGCATCGACGAATCGCGATCTCGACGCGGCCGTTCGGGACGGGAGCTTCCGGCGGGATCTCTTTTACCGGCTCAACGTCATTCCGCTCACCATCCCGCCCCTGCGCGACCGACCGGAAGATGTGGAACCGCTGGCGCAGTATTTTCTCGCGGAATTGGCGACTCGACTCCGCCGACCTCCGCGCGAGCTTGCCCGCGACACGGTGCAAATGCTCGAGCGCTACGG